>ERZ761609.1549-NODE-1549-length-19717-cov-116.031431_pt1 | contig 19717 bp, 22 predicted proteins | sample MGYA00511163_ERZ761609 | MGnify/ENA primary metagenome ERZ761609 (study PRJEB28899, sample SAMN02445070) | bioreactor sludge metagenome | biome: EBPR sludge | place: Australia: Brisbane, Thorneside Wastewater Treatment Plant | collected 2011-12-16 ... | reverse complement strand
CAACCACCCCGGAGATCTCATCCTAAGACGTCTTCACGAATGGGGGCAGACCAGTTGCTTGCGTCGTTGAGGCATGAACCTGATCCGAGTGGCAACGCATACAATTAGCCTGAATCACCTTCACCGACTCCTCGCGAGCCTTTATGACTTGCGGCTCCATCCGGAGGGTGAACATTGCACTGTGCCGTCCTCCGTCCATTGCCTTGAAGTAGTACTTTCGCAAGGTGGAGTCATGAGGTACGTGGCAGTCGTTGCAAGTCGCCACCCTTGCGTGCGAACTATGCTTCCATGACGCATATTGCGGAGTCATGATGTGGCAGTTCAAACAAGCTTCCGGCTCATCTGAAAGGTAACTCGCCGCTTCGGAGATATGGGCTACATAAGCGCCCATCCCTACAAAGCAACCCAATGACACGAGGCAGGCGATTTTTAGTTTGCCTGGAACCAGATTGAGATTAAGTCGCTCAAGGAACTTCATGGTGTATCCCAATCAAATGATTGCAGAGATTCGCCAAATCGACTATGACGAATGTCATAAGCTTCGAGAGGTGCGATAAATTTTTCTGGCGCGAGGCGGATGCACCTTCACTTGAGCAGACCTCATCCCACAAATGAGCGTTCGTCCATGGCGGCGAGTTGATTGATAGCGATCAGCTTCCTTTTCTCTTCAGGCGATAGGTTTTGATGTTCGCCGAAATCCATACCGACTTCTTTCATCACCTCAACCAAGTCGTCGTGGTGCAGTTTAGATTGGAACTCTTGGCCTGAACGAATGCAGGTTGCTTTCGGCCCCTCAAGTCCGGCTTCCTTGTAGTATGCGACCCCTAGTTGTGCGGGGCGTTGAATGACGTGGAAAAGCTTACCAAAGGGCATCCACAGCAGCAGGAGGATCACGGTAAACGCGTGAAGCAGTGAAATAAAGCTAAAGTGAGCGCCACCCATCAGACGGTAACTCGCCGTGATCATGAGGCCCGTGATTGAGACCGCGAATAGAAGAACCAGTGGGATGAGATCGTTTTCGATGGACTGAACTGCATGTGCTCCGTGTTGAAATACTCGGCGGTGCATCGCCAGTGCGACTCCAATCAAGACGAAAAAGGCGCTGAAATTGAGTCCATTGAAGAGCATGAATCCAGTGACGCTATTAGGATCGAAGGCGAATTGCGGGATTCCCATGAATTCGACTTGATAGTTGTATCCGTCAGCAGCGACTCCGAACTGCACCCATCCCCAACTGAGCGGGAACGTTATCGCAAACGCGATCAAGCACCCCCAGGCCATACCCATGTGGGCGATCCAGCGGGTGTGGCTCCGCTTGCCGATAAACTTCTGCAAAACGATGTTATTCCAAAGCAGAGAGAACAGCTTGAAGATGTTCTTGATGAGCTTCTTCGGCCTCAAGAAAAGCTGGATTGATGCGCGGAAATAGCGCCACGTTGCGGGCCGTTGAATCCACATCAAGTAGCGGTAGGCGAACGCAAAGGACGCAAATATTGTTGCCGCAGTGTAGGCCGCGAGTGGCGAATCAAATCGAGTAAGTCTGCCCGAACCGAAATAGACCGCAAAAAGCAATCCAATGGAGCAGATGAAGCCTCCCGTGATAGCGATAGCAACGGGGTTTTTGGGTGGTTTTTCGGCGATCACTTTTCTTCCTCCAGCACGGCTTCAATCCAACTAAGGCAAGCCATCATGTGCGGAAACCCGAGAGTCGGCGCGGCGAGTAGCGCCACGTGCCGCAGTTCTTCGGGCGATGCGCCTGCTTCAAGGGCCTTGTGGGCGTGACTCTTCGCGCCACCCTCCAGCCGCGCTCCGAACGACAGACCCAACTTCACTAGGCATCGAGTCTTCTCGTCGAGGGGCCCAGCTTCTGCGACAGCCTTTCCATATTCTTCATAAACCGCTCCGACATCAGGAAAGTCCTCGAAGAATCGGCGGTATCGCTTGGGCAATCGTGCCATATTGAAAGTATGGATGAGGACATTTCAACCGATTATGACGCTTGTCATACCGCGACCAAAGGCGCAATTCTCCTTACGGGAGGACGGAGCCAGCGGATGGGGCGAGATAAATCGGAAATTCTCATCGATGGTGAGCGGCTCGCATCACGTTTGGCGCGGTTACTTTCTGAAGCGGGCTGGGAACCGTGCATCCTGGGGCGCAAGGCAGTGGATGGGTTTGCATTCCTGCAGGATAACGAGGACTTTCAGGGCCCGTTGTCAGCGGTTCGCCGTTTCGAACCTCGCACTGACGTTGTCTTTGTCCTCTCTTGCGATTTGCCTCTTTTTGACGCCAAGATTCCGGACGTTTTATTCTCTATCATCGAGGGATTTGATGCAGTAATCCCTACTCCGCAAGACCGCGCACAGCCGCTTTGTGCTCTTTATCGGGCCTCCTGTTGGGAAACACTCAAGACTTTGGATTCGCCTCGCGTGTTCGACTGGATCGATCTGCTCTCAGTGACTTACCTCGGCGATCAATCGCTCGTGGATTTAGGAATTGAGACCGATGGGCTTGCCAACGCGAATTCCCCAGAAGAGTTGGAGTCATTGTTGGCCAGAGTGACCCCTGCAATCGACTGAAGTCTTTCGCTTTTCAACACCTGAATCGTCCCGTGTCCTGTCAAAACAATGCCTTGACTGCACCACCTTCTGGTGACGCGGATCGCGCTCTCCACGGTCGTGACACCGAGCGCGGCAAGCGTTTGGCGAGTGATTTGGACCGCCGTTTTGCAATCGGATTCGCGCTCAGCCAGTTGTTCAACCGCGAGAAGCGCGAGGGCGAGCCGTCGTTCGACGTCCGACGTCGCCATAAAGGCCATGAACCCAAACCCTCCCAATACTCTTGGGACAACGGCCCGGGCCGCGTTCTGCATCAATCGAGCGTTTCTCAAACAGTGGTTTCGAAAGCTCGCGCTGTCCAGTTGTACAAACTCGACATCACTCAGAGCCAATGCCGAAAACGGGTGGGCACATTCACCCATTGTTGCAAGCAAACCCATGCAATCTCCGCGCCCAAGCAGTTCAACCACCACCGGGATTCCCGATGGCGTGGCTTGCATCAGTCTCATCATTCCGGAACCGATCACCACGAAAAAGTCGGCTTGTCGCCCGTTAATCCATAAGTACTCTCCGCGTGCCACAGTCCCCAATTGGGAGTACCCGCGCAAGACCGCGACATCGGCGTCGGACAGGCCTTCGCACAACCCCGAAAGGTGCAGGAGATCGGTAACGGGGTCAACAGGTTTGAGCATGGAGATTGCCCCGCTTGTTCATGATGCGAACCATGTAAAACGCCCAAATCGCTAACCCGGTCAGTTCAACAAAGCCGGTCCAACCCATCGGCAGAAAAGCATCCTTCCGGTAATCCGTCATGATTTCAAGCGACACTCGTGCCGCATTCCCAAGATTCATGAGGACGAAGACCGTCCAGAGTTGTGGCAGCCCTTGGGAAGGAACTACGGACATCCGGCTGACAAGGTGATAACCGACCCCAATAATCATTTGAGAAATGAACCCAACCGTGACGGCATGGCGAATTCCTCCGGTGTAAGCGTGAGAAAATGGCTGACCAATCGTTCGCAGATGCAGGGGTTCGAGTACCAGTAACAACCCCGCAACGAGGAGCCAACAGAAGGCAGCGCGTAAAAACTTCTGACTCGGATTGTGGTTCCTTGCCTTCTCGAAAACCCCGAGGGAGGCGGACATTGACAGTGCCCCGAGAAAGAGGAGAAACCCTCCGAAACGAAAGATCAGGTCGTTGCCGGGAGCCAGGCCCGATTGATAGAAATGCTGCCAGCCCCAAACTCTAGCGGCTAATCCACTTAGCCAAAGTACCAACGAGGTTACGCCCAGTGATTTCTCGGCGGCTCGAAATCCGAGGCATCCCGGAAATTTACTCGCGGAGACGCCGAAAATCATGAGTGTTACAAAACCCAAGAACTGGGTTTCTCGAAGCGGGGTCACCCACTGGGCGACGAATGCAATCGAGGCGTCTCTATTCACCTGGTGAGTCATCGCGAAAACCCACGGTTCCGCGACTGAGACAAGAGACAGACAACCAAGGGAACCAAAAACAAAAGCGGTAGGCCACGTGAGCGGCTCGTTTTTCTTAAATCTATTGACGCCGATGTTATAGCTGAATAGCACCACCGATATAATCTGGAAAACACCTGAGAGAACCCCAAGCCAAACCCACTTTCCAGGCTGATACTGGGCTAACGGTTCTGCCAGGAAGCGGAGCGTAATCCCGAGACCCATCGCGCCAAGCGCTCCGTAAGAAATTCTTAGGAACACATCTTTCTTCTCGACCGAAGTTCCGTGCTGTTGCAATGAAAATCCCATCACAAAGAAACCAACCCATCCAAATAGTTGCGAATTGGCGTGAGCCAAAACAAAAGGCGTCCAAGCCGCACTCGTGTAACTTGCTTGGCGAGCAATGCCCAGAAGGGCCAAAGCTCCGAGAAGGCAACCAACCGTCAGGACAGTGACGATTCCGCAGAGAAAGAAGGGCTTGTAAATTCGAACCGACGCCTGAGCCTGCTCGCCGCGGATAACCCCGGCTGGGCGTACAGAAAGGAGGGTTAGACCTTGCCGTTGGGTTTGCATATCATCATGGTGCCCTTTCGGAGACCCAGTCACCATGATGTTCGTCATAAAGTGTGATTCATGCTGCGAATCCCTACGAATGCTAGCAACGACGCTCTGCTGCCTTCCTTGAGTAGAACCACCAGTTCAAGCCGAGATTGAGTACGTAGAAGACGGTCAGCCCTACAAAGAAGGGTGACGCGTTCTTGCCGGAACCCATGATCGCGGCGAGGATAACGCTAAACAGGAATGGGCCGTATGCCGCGATTGCCGAAGTCCATCCGATGACCCCACCCGCTTGCCGTGGCGGGAAAATCATCGGAATCTGTTTGAAGGTGCTCGCGTTGCCGATGCCGCTGAAGAAGAACATTCCCAGCATCAGCCATAGAAATGGCCCCCAGCCTTCCATCGAGGTTGGATTTGCGAAAGGAATCATTGCCGCACCGCAACCAATGAGGCCCACTGCGCTGATCATCGTAACCTTTGCGCCACCCAGTTTGTCGGCTACTGGGCCAGCGGCTGCACGGATGCCAGCCCCAATCATCGGACCGAGGAATGCGTATTTCAAGGGCTCAGGCGCCCCTGGAAAATCGCCGAAGAGCTGCTTAATTAGCAGCGGGAATGCCGCTGCGAGACCGCTAAACGAGCCAAACGTCATGATGTAGAGCGACGTCATGATCCAAGTGTGCTTTTCCTTGAAGATGTCCAATTGCTCCTTGAAGCTGGCTTGGACGGGCACATCTCGCAGGCCGAACCAGGCGGCAATCGTGCCGATCACGACGAGCGGAATCCACACAAACGCGGCATTCTGAAGGAAGATCGTGCTCGTCGCGCCTGTCTTCGGGTTCGTAAACGTCTGACCTGTCCCGACGAGCGAAAGTCCGATAATCGCGGGGATCAAGAACTGGGCTACGCTGACGCCGAAATTTCCGATCCCCGCTTGAATCCCCAGAGCGGTTCCGAGCTTTGCCTTCGGAAAGAAAAGGGACGTACTAGGCATGAAGGAACTAAAGTTGCCACCGCCCAGTCCTGCGAGAAATGCGAGAACCATGAACGTAGTAAACGAAGTCGACGGATTCGAGACCGCAAAGCCCCACCCTATCGCGGGAATGAGGAGTAAGAGCGTCGAGATCGTTATCGTCTTACGAGTCCCTAAAATCGGGATGAGAAAGGTGTGGACCATGCGCAATGTTCCAGCGGCAAGGCCCGGCATGGCTGTGAGCCAGAACAGCTCTTGGGGAGCGAATTTGAAGCCAATGCCGGAGAGCTTGACCACGATTGCGCTGACCATGAACCATGTGGCAAAGCTCAGGAGCAAGCAATAGGTCGTGATCCAAAGGGTGCGCCAAGCGATGGGCTTCGCGGTCGAATCCCAGAATGCGGGGTCGTTGGGTTGCCATTCTTGTGGCGAGGTTGCGTTTTGTGTCGTGCTCATGATCAGGTGAACCGTTAAGGCCATTGTCGCGCTTTAACCAACAGCGCACTATGATGTGCGTCATAGAGTTCCAAGGGCGGGCGAGATTGGGCAGAATAGTCGGCATGACCGCTCATTTCATCTTATATGTTGCTGATCAAGAGGCCAGTACGGCGTTTTATCGGGCGGTGCTTGGGATGGAGCCGAGGCTGGATGTTCCGGGTATGACCGAGTTTGAACTTGCTGACGACTGTGTCCTCGGATTGATGCCCATAGCCGGGATTCGCCGCCTCATCGGTGACGTGCTCCCCGATCCGCTCCTCGCCCACGGAATCCCAAGGGCCGAGTTGTACTTGGTGCTACCAGATGCTCAGGGCTGCCATGATCGGGCCATCCAAGCAGGTGCAACCGAGCTAAGCCCTATGCAGCCCCGAGATTGGGGCGATGTGGCGGCGTATTCACTCGACCTAGACGGGCATGTCTTGGCCTTCGCGACTCCTATTCAGTAGCCGGTGATTGCTTGGTCATTCGAAGAATCGTCAAGTGCATCCAGACGAGGCACAATGCACTGATGAACGCCAAGAAGAGCCAACACGAAGTCCATAGTCCGGTGGATTTCAGCAAATATCCGAATAGAATCGGACACACAAATCCACCCAATCCACCGATCACGCCCACGATTCCGCCGACCACACCGATGTCTTCGGGGAAGTATTCCGGGATGTGCTTGTAGACCGCAGCTTTCCCGATTCCCATCATGATCCCAGCCAAGAAGACGATCACCGTGAACACCCAAACGTTGGCTTGAAAATACACATGCGTCACGCCGCGTGCAAGTAGCTCGCGCTTTTTTACGCTTTGCCCGACTTGGACTACAGGCTCTTGCCAAGAGCTACTTTTCGGCAGGATGAAGGTTCCCTCATTCATGCTCGAACCCCTGTCGGAGAGCGTGGTCTGTTTCGATTCGGGCGATGGCGAGGCGAGGGGGTAGAACTGGTCCCCGACCTGAATTTGGGAATCCGAAACGGCGGTGACCGTTCCCGCCCGGTCCGCGAGCACCCCCTGCCCCGGAGACATGATGTCCATGCGCGGCGCGATCACGAGGGCGAAGAGCACCGTGCAGCTCGCGAGGACCCAATACATGGTGGCCCGAGCCCCAAATTTGTCGCTCATCCACCCACCCAGCGCACGTATCAAACCGCTGGGCAAACTAAAAATGCTCGCCATTAGACCCGCCATCGCAAGGGTCATCCCGTAAACGCTGAGGTAGTACGGCACAAGCCATTGGGCCAACGCGACAAACGCTCCAAACACTAAGAAGTAGTAGGCCCCAAATCGCCAAACCCGGACGGATTTGAGCGGTAAGAGCATGGTCTTTAGGGTTTTTGGAGTGGATGATTGCACGACCTTGTTCTTGGTTAAGAGGGCAAAGGCCACCGTCATGACGATGAGCGCGGCCGCATAGATGAGCGGCAATTGCCTCCAGCCATCCATGTTCGCCCCCTTGTTTGTAAGGCGATCAAGGGCGATCGGAGAAAGAAGCGTGGTTACGGCCGACCCGGCGTTTCCAACCCCAAAGATGCCCAGCGCCGTACCCTGCTTCTCTTTCGGCCAGAAGACCGATGTATAGGCAATGCCAACCGCGAAAGCAGCCCCGCTCATCCCGAAAAGCAAACCTGAGTAAACAAGGTGTTCGAACGTTTGGGCTAGCGAAGCACTCGCCGCGCCAGCCGCTGCTAAGAGCATGACGCCAATGTAAACGGGCTTCCCACCAAATCGGTCGGTTAAGATCCCAACCGGCAAGCGCATGATAGAACCCGTTAAGATCGGTACGCCAAGGAGCCACCCTAATTGGACTTTTGTCAATGGAATCACCTGGTGCTCGGCCAAGAAGGCGCCGAGCACGCCGTACATCGTCCAAACCGCGAAACAAACGGTGAACGCCACAGTGTTCAGGGTCAACATCCTAACGGCGAGCCTGCGATCAGTCATGCTCATGTTTTGGCCTGAATTCACCCGCCCATCTATGATGAACATCATAGTCTCGCCTCAGCTCAACGAATACCATTGATTGATGCAGGGGCTTTTTGATCGATACGGGAGACAGCACACCTATTTGCGGGTGTCAATCACGGATCGATGCAATTTTCGCTGCACCTATTGCATGCCTGCTGACGGAATCGAATGTCAGCCGAAAGAAAACCTGCTGAGCTTCGAGGAGATTGAGTCGCTCGTGCGTTTCTTCGTGCGCCACGGTATTCGGAAGGTTCGATTGACGGGTGGCGAACCGACCGTAAGGCGAAACTATCTAGAACTAGTAGAGCGTCTCACCCAAATTGAGGGGCTACCCGAGGTTGCCATCACGACAAACGGTTCTCTGCTCGCTCTGGACGCGGAAAGACTTCATCGCATGGGAGTCACGGGCATTAATGTAAGCCTCGATACCCTTGACGCCACGCGCTTTGAGAAGATTACACGTCGAGACAAATTCTCGCTGGTCTGGAATGGCATCCAGGAGGCGTTACGCGTTGGTTTGAGACTCAAGGTCAATTGCGTGGTCGTGCCGGGAGTAAACGATGACGAAATTCTTGATTTCGTTGAACTCGCCCGGAGTCAACCCCTGACCGTTAGGTTTATCGAATTCATGCCGTTCCTCGATAACAGCTGGAACATTTCTGGCGTGGTGTCCTCAAGCGAAATTCGGGAAAAAATCGGCGACATATACCCACTATTCTCGGTAAAGTCCGATCCCGGTCAAGTCGCGTCCACCTACCAAATCCCGGGTTTCCGGGGCGACATTGAGTTCGTTTCGAGTGTGACGGAGAGTTTTTGCGGAGATTGCAATCGCCTTCGTCTGACGGCAGACGGTCTAGTCAAATCGTGCCTGTTCCTCCCCACAGAGATTTCTTTGCGAGACCTCGTTCGTGGCGGCGCGGGCGAAGCAGAGCTTTTGAGTGCTGTCCAGAACTGCTTGGACGGAAAATGGAAGGAACACCCACCCATGACAAAGTGGACTCAACTTGATCAATTAACAATGGTGCAAATCGGCGGATGAGAGACGTTTCATTTAAGAGCACAACTAAGCGAACGGCGACAGCCATTGCAATTCTGAAGGCTGGCGCGGAAACCATCGCCCGGGTCAAATCTGGGGATACGCCCAAAGGCGATCCCATTCCCGTCGCCAAAGTTGCCGCCATTCAGGCGACAAAGAAAACCACCGAATGGATTCCTTACTGCCATAACATTCCGATTGAGCATGTGGCAGTTGAATTCAAGTTCCACGTGGACACCATCGAGGTCGAGGTTTATGTGGTCTCAATCGCCAAGACGGGAGTCGAAATGGAGGCGATTACCGCTGCGGCCGCGGCTGTGATCACGCTTTACGACATGCTGAAAATGATCGATGACGACATGGAAATCGGTTCCATCCGACTTCTCGAAAAGACCGGCGGAAAATCTGATCTACCCTCGCTTGCCGACTGGACGGCTCACGTATTGGTGATGTCAGACCGGGCTAGCCGAGGCGAATACGAGGACCAATCGGGGCCGATTCTGGTCGAAGGATGTGAGAGTCACGGCGCGGTCCTAGTCGATAGGTCAGTCCTACCGGACGACCCCCAAATGCTTCGCCATGCAATTCGGATGGCAGTCGAGAAACGGACCACGTTGATCCTTGTGACGGGCGGAACGGGCATAGGTCCACGAGATATCACGTTCGAAACTCTGACTCCTTTATTCGAGAAATCGCTTCCAGGCGTGGCGATAAGCTTTGCCAACTATAGTCAAACTCGCATCACAACTGCCATGCTGGGGCGAACCACGGCGGGGGTCATCGGCGACACCATTGTGATTGCAATCCCGGGTAGCCCCGGAGCTTGCCGAGACGCCGTGGCGTGCCTTCTCCCGAGCGTACTCCACGCCCACGCTATGCTGATGGGAGGAGGGCATCCGTGATTTCAGTCAGCGAAGCCTTGAGCATCTTGCGGAACCATCCGCCCATTCCCACCTTGCGAACATTGCCGCTGGAAGAATCTGTCGGGTTGAGTTTAGCGGAAGACACATTCAGCCCGATTTCCCTACCATCCTTCGACAACTCGGCGATGGACGGCTATGCCGTCGGTGGACCGGTTGGTCCGTGGGAAATGGTGGACACGATCCCAGCGGGGGATCTTCGAGGCCTGTCTCTGGGGCCCTGCCAAGCTGCCCGTATTTTCACGGGTTCGCGGGTCCCTGCTCGGACTTACGCGGTGATCGCGCAGGAGAGCGCAGCCGTATCCGAATCGATCCTCTCCGGCGAGGCAAGCCAGGGGCAGCACCTTCGTCGCGAGGGCGAAGAACTCGCCCAAGGCGATTTGGTTTTGCGCGCCAACTCTGTCCTTAACCCACCGCGAATCGCCGCTCTCGCCGCTCTGGGCGTATCCGAAGTGAAAGTGAAGGAGATCAGTTGTGGCGTGATCACAACGGGCAATGAAGTCGTGGAGCCTGGGTCTAGGCTCCATGACGGTCAAATATTCAATTCAAATCGCTTCGCGGTTCAGTCGATACTCCAACATTGGAGCGTTCGCCAAGAGCACCTTCACGTTCAAGATGACCCCCAAATCTTGTGTGATCAGATTCAAGAGATGGCCTCGCGTCATCCGCTGTTGGTCACCACAGGCGGCGTGTCAGTAGGGGATCACGACCATGTCGTTTCTGCCGCGCAAGACTGCGGTTTTGAAATTAAGTTTCATAAGGTCGCGGTTAAACCGGGCAAGCCAATCGCCTTTGGAGTGCGTCACGACGGCGCGACTTGGCTGGGATTGCCTGGGAATCCGCTCTCGACGTGGGTCGGGATGCTGATCTTCCTCGCAGCGCATGTCGGGCGAGAATTGGAGCGGCGTTACTTCCCGCTCGAAACCGCATTTGAAACCAAAGGAGATCGGGTGCAGTTCATTCCAGGCCGAATTACTTGCGATGGCGCGATTCAAATCGAACAGTCGGTCGGTTCGCACGCGAATACTGCCTTGATCCACTCTTCCGCCCTGGTTCATCTGCCTGTTGGCAAGACAAAGTATGAGAGCGGTGAGACAGTGGAGGGCCTCGTGTTACCCTGGAGCTTGAATTAATGGTGCGCGTCAACATCCGGTATTTCGCCGTCCTACGGGAGCGGCGTGGACTTTCAGAGGAGCAGATTGAAACAAGTGCGGCAACTATTGGCGAGTGCGTCAATCAACTCGTCGTCGAGCACCGACTTGGGTTGCCGGTCTCGTTGATTCGCGTTGCCATCGGTACTGATTTTGCGGATGAATCGACGCCTGTACAGGAGGGGATGCAACTTTTGCTGATTCCACCGGTGGCTGGCGGATGAGCTTCATTCTGTCTTTCGAACCGCTCGCGCTAGAGCCCCGAGAACACGCCGAGGCGGGTGGATTCGTCTCGTTTGAGGGCAAGGTCCGCAATCACGCGCAGGGTCGAAGCGTGATTCTCCTGGAGTACGAGGCATACCCCGAGATGGCGACTGCCCAAGGGAACGAATTAGTCGAAGAAGCCATGGAGCGTTTCGGACTTCTCGACGCTCGAGTCGCCCATCGCCTGGGGACCCTAAACATTGGGGACACCGCTGTTGTGGTCCAGGCCGCCGCCGCGCATCGCCGGGAGGCGTTTGAAGCTTGCGAGTGGATCATGGATCAGATAAAGTGGCGAGTTCCCATATGGAAACGCGAGACGTATGCCGACGGTGTATCAGAGTGGGTTCACGCTGGATCAGCTCCGGCTGAACCCCACTCAGACCAAATACGGTTTGAACGGCAAATGCGATTGCCGCAAGTGGGGGATGTCGGGCAAACAAATCTCCAAAATGCGAGGGTGCTCTTAGTCGGCGTGGGTGGCCTCGCCGCTGGTTCGCTGCCGCCGCTTGTTGGTGCGGGGATTGGAGCAATCGGTCTCGTCGATGCTGACCTGGTGGAACTGTCCAATCTCCACAGGCAAACGTTGTTCGCCTCCAGCGACGCAGGTCGCCAGAAGGTCGAGCGAGCAGCCGCGTTCGCAAAGCGGCTACGCCCAGCAATCGAGGTAGAAACCCACTTTGAAGCACTCTCCGAGACAAATGCAACGCGGCTCGTAGACAGTTTCGATTGGGTTCTCGACGGGACTGATTCGCTCGACACCAAGTTTCTGCTAAACGAAGTCTGCCGCAAACTCGGTAAACCGCTCGTGACCGCGAGTGTTCATCAGTTCGAAGGCCAAATCATGACGATTCTGCCAGACGGGCCCTGCCTTCAGTGCCTCTTCCCAGAAGTGCCACCCGACCATTGCGTAGGGACGTGCGCGACTTCTGGCGTGCTCGGTGTGGTTCCGGGCATTTTGGGGGCCATGCAAGCGAATGAAGTGATTAAGGGAATCTTGGGCCTCCCTACCCTCGACCGGCAGCTTGCCCTAGTGGATCTCCTCACCCTAGATGTCACCCGACTCGAAAGGATATTCAATCCGAAGTGCCCAATCTGCTCTGGTTCGGAACGGTCGTCCGCCCTCGAATGGGATTTGCAGCATCTTCCCACTTTCGATTTTGATCTCATTGACATTCGAGAAATAGATGAACAACCAAACCTAAAGAGACCCCACCAACGGATTCCCATGACCAGTTGCTATGAGCAGACGTTTGTCCGCCCCACGGTCTTTGTCTGCGCCACTGGTCGACGAAGCTTCAGGCTAGCCGCGAATCTTCGGGCCGCCGGAAACCGGCACGTTTTTTCTCTCCTCGATGGTCTGTGCAACCCTGCTTTGAAATGAGTGAAACCCTCCTTCTCCTTGGGGTATTTGGGGTAGCAACGGCCTATAGCTCGGTCGGTCATGGCGGAGCCTCGGGATACTTGGCGTTGTGGGCGTTCACCGCTTACTCAACGCAGTTAGGAGCGACTCTTGCTCTGGTACTGAACGTGATCGTGGCGGGCCTCACATTTGTGATTTTCCGCCGGGCGAAACATTTTGATTGGAAACTCACATGGCCATTTCTCATTTTCTCGATTCCTCTCGCGTATCTCGGCGGAAGGTTCGCGCACCAAGCGCACTGGCAAGGTGCGGTTCTAGCTGTGGTTTTGACGTACGCGGCGATCTCTCTCGTCTTCAGGCCTAGCCAAAAAAACGAGAACCCATGCGCTCCTACGCCATCCATTTCCGCTGTGACAGGCGGGAGTGCCGGGTTCTTGAGCGGACTTGTTGGCGTCGGAGGAGGGATTTTTCTCTCGCCCTTAATGATCCTTCTCAACTGGGCCAAACCTCACACCGTCGCGTCGCTTTCGGCGGTCTTCATTTTCCTAAATTCTCTTGCCGGCCTCGCCGCTCGGCCCGCCGATCTCGTGCGGCAATCGGTAGAGTTCTGGCCCTTGATCCTTGCCGGAGTGGCAGGAGCACTTCTCGGATCATGGTTCGGAGCATATCAGTCATCGAGCCGAACCCTGCGCGTCATCCTTGCACTTATCTTGATCGTTGCAGCGGCAAAGCACCTCGGTCAGGCGGTTAGAATATGACGTCTGTCATGGTCGTGAAGAGGATCGCCGACTAGACTCTTGTTATGGCCAAAACGCCCGTTTCCGTCGAAAAGCTCATTGAAGAGTTCGGCCCGCATCCCGCGCATACTCCGCCTGGCGGCTGGGTCGGTCGTGACGAGCCAGACAAGCTGGTGAAGACTCACTGTTGCTTCTGCGGGATGCAGTGCGGTATTCAACTCAAGGTCAAAAAAGACCAAGTGATCGGCTTCGAACCCTGGGAAGAATTTCCGTTTAACCGGGGCAAACTGTGCCCTAAGGGCGTCAAGCGCTACCTCCAAGGTAGTCACCCAGACCGACTCCTGAGTCCGATGAAAAATGTTCAGGGTCAGGGTTTCGTCCCGATTTCGTGGGAAGAAGCGTTTTCTACTACGATCAACGCGATCCAAGAGGTTCAGGCAAAGTATGGCAACGATTCAGTTGCATTCCTTTCCGGGGTTTCACTCACCAACGAAAAAAGCTACTTGATCGGAAAGTTTGCCCGGCTTGCCTTGCAAACCGCTAACCTCGACTACAACGGTCGGCTCTGTATGGTCAGTGCGGGGGCCGGCAATAAGAAGGCGTTCGGGCTCGACCGGGCGTCCAACTACTGGGAAGACATCGTGCATGCCGAGGTGATCCTATTGGCCGGAACAAATGTCGCCGAGTGCTCGCCGATCACGACCGACTACATTTGGCGAGCCCGGGATCGCGGCGCGAAACTCATTGTGATCGATCCTCGCGTGACGCCCATCGCGCGCACGTGCGATCTCCATCTCCCAGTTTTGCCAGGAACTGATTCTGCTCTGCTTCTGGGCATTCTCCGTGTCCTGATCGAAGAGGGGCTCACGAATGAAGCATTCATCGCTGAGCACACTTCAGGATGGGAGGACACCAAAGCCGCTGCACTCGCTCTGTCCTTGGAAGATGCCAGTCGCATCAGCGGAATCAAAGTTGAGGACATTGTCCGCGCGGGAAAAATGTGGGGAGAGGCTAAGACCAGCTTCCTCATGCACGCTCGCGGAATCGAGCACAGTTCCAAAGGAGTGGACAACGTTGTGAGTTGCATCAATCTCGTTCTCGCGACGGGACGAATCGGTCGGAAAGGATGCGGCTACGGCACGATCACAGGCCAAGGCAATGGCCAGGGCGGGCGCGAACATGGTCATAAGTGTGACCAACTTCCGGGCAACCGCGACATTAGCAATCCCGCTCACCGGGAATACACTTGCTCGGTCTGGGGATGCACCGACGAAGAATTACCAGGCAAAGGACACACCGCCCCCGAAATCATGGAGATGATCCACGCTGGCGAGATCAAAGCTCTTGTTTCTATTTGCTTTAACCCCCTCGTTTCTCTCCCAGACTCAAACTTCACACGGGAAGCTCTGGAAAAGCTGGAGCACTACACCGCAATTGACTTCTTCTTGAACGAAACCGCTCACCACGCCGACATCGTCATGGCTGGCTCTCTCCACGAAGAGGAAGAGGGAACGAGCACGAGTGCCGAGGGCCGGGTGATCCGCATCAAGAAAGCTGTAAATCCTCCGGGCAATGCGAAAGCCGATACTGAAATCATTCTCGAAATGGCCCGCAGACTGGGGCGAGGTAAGTTTTTTGACCACTTCAAAACCTCCGAAGATATCTTCAACGAGCTTCGAGTTGCGAGCAAAGGTGGCACAGCCGACTACTACGGAATCACGTACCAGCGGGTTGAAGACGAACTTGGTGTGTTCTGGCCATGCCCGGAGATTGGCCACCCCGGAACCCCGCGCCTGTGGGAAGACCTCAAGTTCAAAACGCCGGATCAAAAGGCACATTTCAACGCGGTTACCTATCGCCCACCGATGGAAGAACCCGACACCGAATACCCAATCGTCCTCACCACCGGGCGAGTCGTCTCCCACTACCTGAGCGGAACTCAAACCCGAAGAATTGGTAGCTTAGTCGACATGTGCCCAGACCCCTATGTCGAAATTCACCCGACCCTGGCAACTGAATACGGAATCACGGACAAGGACTGGATCAGAGTCTCAAGCCGTCGTGGCGATGTCGTCTTGCAAGCAAAAGTCGTCACGACCATCCGACCAGACACCATCTTCATTCCATACCATTGGCCAGGGAAGAAGGCCGCGAACAACTTGACCATCCGCTTCTACGACCCCATAAGCGGCATCCCAGAATACAAACGCGCTTGTGTTCAAATTGAAAAAGTAGTTGAACCGCGGTGACATGAAACATCGCGCGGTAATTCTCTCTAACATAGGATGTCGTATTGCTGGTGTGGCGGCTGGAATCATCATTGGTCTCGGGTTCGTCGCGGCGGCTGTAAAATTCACTGCAAAGAAGCCGGATTTGCTTGATTTGCTCGACGTAGGCAGAGTTCAGTTTGGAGCCCTACATCAGGTTGAGTGGTTACTTGTACCGCTCTCCTGCGGTTTGGTCGCGTTGGGCGGCAGGAGAAATCAAATCGTTGCCGGAGCTGCCTTTGGACTTCTTGTTATCAAGACGCTTTTCATCCAGCCAGCCCTTCACCAACATATGGTCTCCAGGCTCGAAGGTAAACCGATTTCGGGATCGAGCCCTCATCTCGAGTACCTCATCATTTCGTTACTGATGGTGATCTGTTTACTTTTCTTGTCGCTTTCCGGCACCCGTCACAATGACGCGAACCTAGGTTAGCGCATCTTTGAAATCCGACTCACTCCCGCGAACATCCAAAAGTTCACGCCGAGCAACACAAAGCTCGCGGCGGCCGCTTGAAAGACCATGCCCGTCTTTCCGGCGAGGATGTTTTCGAGCACCATCACAAAGAGCCAGAGCTGAATCAGAAAGAGGATCAGCGCGAAGAGTAGCAGACCGACAAAGACCACCGATTTTTGGCGACGGCGCTCGTATTCTGGCCCTCTCATGAGTGTTTCTCCTTTATGATGCCGAGGGCCCAGACTTCGTTGCCTCGGATTTCGAGCTTGATCTGGGGGAGTGGATGAGGCGGCGGGCCTTGAACCACGCTACCATCCTCCACCGAAAACGCCCCGTTATGGCACGGGCAATAGAGTAACTCTCGCTCGTTCCGAACTTCGTATTCGACGGGGCAAGAGAGGTGGGTACAGCGACGCGCATAACCTGCGAAGTTTCCATCCTGCTTCCGAACCAGAAGACACAGATCGTTGGGACGTGGATAACTAAAGGCCAACGCTGAGCCAATTTTAACGTCGTCAACCTTACAAATCATTGCGGCCTCGAAGACTCGTTCATCCTTTGGAAGTTTGGCGTAGGCTGCCAGTGCCGCAGTGCCCACCGCAAGTCCACCACTTGCCAGAGTCATGAACTTGAAGAATTCTCTTCGCGTGACAAAGTGATCATCTTCCCATTCGATGGGGAAATCTTGTTTGATTTTTTCGTTCATAGAGTTGGCCTCTCGGTCGGTCTTACTGCTGACAACAGGTCTGACTTCTTTACCGTCGTGCTGGACATCACTTTCAATCGTGTGGTTCCAGCGGGCATCATCAGGTGAACTTTCGTTCGTATGGTGCGATCTCCAAACTGGAATTCGTTGACAGGAGTCCCGCCCCGCTGCTCGGCGAGTTCTTCCGGAGTTCCATAGAAGAGCGCTCCCGACGGGCAAACCGTCGCGCACATCGGCTTAAGACCGATTGAGGTGCGGTCATAACACATGTCGCACTTCATCATCTGATCCACCTCCACGTCATACTTTGGAACTCCAAATGGGCAGGCAAACACGCAGTTTGTACAGCCTATGCATCGCGGCTTGAGCGAACTTTGCACCACTCCATCTGGAGTCTTCTTGATCGCATCGGCGGGGCAGACCATGGCGCAGGCGGGATCGTCGCAGTGCATGCAGACAACGGGGGTGGTCTGGACGGTATCGGCCCGCTGAACTTGCTCCAAGTGAATCATGGAGACTCCCGGGTGGGTGTCGCATTCTGCGCAAGCCTGGACACAGGCATTGCACCCAATGCACCGGCTTGGATCGATATAGAACTGCCGTTCACTCACAGCGACTATGGTTGCACACGGTGCAAACGCCCACCATGATATCCATCATAAAGTTGACAGCACCTGATTGAAGCTAGCCCATCGGATCACTCCATTTATGACCGATATCATAGCAGTCCGAAGAACAATCAGCAAAGATTGACCTATGCCGATCCTTTTGGACAACTTCGACAATCGCGACATCCATATCAAGCCAATACTGGAGTTTCGGGCCAGGTACGAGCGGCGGTTGGATTCGGACTTTCAACCCGACCGATCAGACAATCGGAGCAACCTCTTGCTCCGAGGAAGATTTGGTCTCCAGATGAGCCTGGACGGTCTAACCGCTAGATTTGTGTATCAACACGCAAGTTCCCTCAACTGGCTACCTGTCGGAAATAGCATTGCGATCCGAAGCGACCTGCTTGAGGCCAACGTCGCCTTGAAAAATGGAGCGACTACCTACACTCTAGGGCGGCAACGTTTCGGGTTGGGCAATCGAAGGCTAATCGGCGAACTCGAGTGGAACAATGTCGCCAATGCTTTCGAAGGTTTTAAGGTTGAAGATCAAACTTGGACATTCTTCCTGATGCGCGCAGGCGTATTGCCAACTCCCTCAAAGGGCTTAGTTCTTACGGGAGTCAGCTTCAAGAGGGCGTCCAATACGACGGCCCTCATCATCAAATTTGATGATGCGAAAGGGGTAAATCAGACTCGGTTTACTCTCTCGACTGAGGGAACTCTCAAGCCGAATGCAAAATCGACTTTGAACTACCAAATCGCATTCCAGGCGGGTCATCAGGACGGGAAAAGCGTGCAAGCATGGGCCGCAAATGGGAGGTACGGGATGGATATCGCCCCGAAGGTTGAGGCGTACAGTGAATTTAACGTTGCAAGCGGCGGCAACAACAACCGAGTCAACGCAACTTTTGATCAGCTTTATCCCAGTGGGCATGATCGGCTTGGATTGATGGACACAACCGGGTGGAAGAACATCCTTTCTGGTGCCGCTGGAGTGAAGTTCAAATTAAGTGGCAATTCGTCGCTCCGGTTCAGTTACACCTGGCTACAGCTTTACGACAATCGGGACGCTTGGTATGGAGTCGGCGGAGCGATCAATGCCTTTGGCGCAACGCTCTATAGAAATCCAGCCGGGAACTTCGGTCGCGATATTGGCCAAGAATTCAGTGTGGACTACGCGTCGACGTTGGACAATGGGTTTACCTTGAGTACTGGTGCTGGAGTTTTTCTTCCTGGTCGGTTTGTGAATTCTTTCGGTGGAGCCAGGTCAGGGAATCAGACTTTCGGATACGTGATGCTCGGCTGGAAATTCTAAACCTAGCGTACGGCCAAAAGCAACTTGTCGAGATCTTTAACAAGAATATGGCGTGATCGAGTTTCTATCCATTCCTGTTTCTGCCAGCGACTCATGATACGGATGGTGGACTCTACAGTCGTACCCGCGAGTTCAGCAATCTCTTGCCTGGTGAGAGGTACATCCAAGAGGATCCCGGCCGGACAGTCCCGGCCAAATGAGCGAGTCAGTACGAGGATCACCGCGGCCACCCGTTGCTCAACGGTTCCCACGGAGAGGTGGGCGATCATGTCAAATGACTGCCTTAGCCGGTGCGTTGTGCGCTTAAACAACTGCTTTTTCAGCACGACATTTTGTTCATAAACAGGCAGGAAACCCGCTTTTGGGACTTTGAGAAACCAGGTCCCTGTGATTGCCTTTGCCGACTGCGGACACCCAGTGCCATCGATGGCCCCCAACAAACCGAACACGTGTCCTGGCCCCATGATTTCGGTCGTGATTTCTTGATGGCTAGGCCCCACTGTGGTCATCTTGATGAACCCCGCCCCCACGACGCCAAAATAAGAAACACTGCTGCCGCTGAGCCAAATGGTCTCACCCTTTTCGGCATGCGCCATGCGAGAATTGACGACAAGCTCTCCGACCTGGTCATCCGTCAAGCCTCCAAGCAACGTGCTGCTTAATAAGACTTCCCGGCGCGACGGTGCTTCGGCATGTTCAGACATCCTTTTAGTCTGGCATGCTCTGTCCGTTCACGTTAGCCCATCCTGAAGCTAATGAGCAGTTAGAAGGCATCTTTGACCTGAAGCCCTGCTCCTTCAATGTTGATCCTGACAACGCCACATCCTCCTGGTCTGCCCCCATTCGTGAAGACGTCTTAGGATGAGATCTCCGGGGTGGTTGA
>ERZ761609.1548-NODE-1548-length-19719-cov-45.769426_pt1 | contig 19719 bp, 21 predicted proteins | sample MGYA00511163_ERZ761609 | MGnify/ENA primary metagenome ERZ761609 (study PRJEB28899, sample SAMN02445070) | bioreactor sludge metagenome | biome: EBPR sludge | place: Australia: Brisbane, Thorneside Wastewater Treatment Plant | collected 2011-12-16 ... | reverse complement strand
GACTCCTCCAGCGCCGCCCGCGCCACCGGGACCCGCACCTCGGGCGCCAGGGGGGCCGCCACGCGCAGCCACAACCCGGCCACCAGCGCCAGCGGTGCGCCGCACACCAACAACACAGCCAAGCGCCGGTTGCGCATGCTCATCGTGCGTCAGCCCAGACTCCCGATTGTACCGGCTTCGCCGCCCAAATGGACGAACTGAGTTGAGTTCCCGACGGGCCGATACTCAGGTGGGTGGAGCCGCTGGCTTCCAGTGAGAAGTTGCGCCGGGTGCGGATATAATCGGCGTTTGATCATAGAGGGGGACACGTTTATTTCGGAGGTTCGGCCGGGCTTCGTGTCTTCGAAGCGGCGGCCGGCGACTTAGCTGACTCCAGGGAGGGCGGGCTGCCCGCCGAAGCGGGCGATCGCGCAGGGAAGTCAGCTTCCGCCGGTTCTACTATTTGTGCGGGAGCAGGAAGTGCGGAAGGAGGATGCGGCGTAGGGGCGTAGGTGATGGATGAGGAGGAAGGCGGCGGCGCGCCAGACTGCAACTGGTTTCATCCCGCGGCCTGCCCCGGATTCGGTTACCGAGCGCGTGCTCCGGGACTTCCCGGACTCTGTGTGGCCAACGTCGCAGCTCAGGATGCGGCTGGGCCTGGGGATGGGGGCGTCCGAGGAAATTTGATTTCTGGTCTAGCGTCCGGCGGCTTTCCACCGCGCCACGACGAGTTCCGCGACCAGGTTTTCCTGTTCGCGGCCCGCCTCGGCTTTCCATTGCTCGAGACGCTTCTCGCGGTGGCGCTCGAGCATCTCGACGCCGCGCCGGGCGGCAAGTACGGTGTCGCGTTGAGAGTCGATGGCTTGCCCGACCTGACGGGCGAGTTGCTTCAGCCGGATGTTCTGGTCTTGGACGAAGAGGCTGAAGGAGTTGAGTGCCTGGAGTTCTTCGGCGTGGAGCGGCCCACCCTCTTGCAAGGAGGCGGCTGAGGCGGCGAGATCGCGTTCGAGCTGTTCCCGCCGTTCCTCGATCTTGCGACGTTCCGCGAGGAGGGCCTGAAGCCGGACCTGTTCGGTATCCAACTGGATCTGGCGCCACTGGCGGACTTTTTCGAGGGGATAGTGGAATTTCTTCATGCGTTCACCCTGCCTGCGCCAGCGCGCGGAGCTGTTCGACGGTTTCGGGCAGCGGCGTGTGCTCGCGAGGGCCCTGGCGGAGGAAATTCTCCATCTGCTCCCTTAACCGGAGCGCGGTGTCAAGGCGGGGGTTGGACCCCGCCGCATAGGCGCCGATGCGAATGAGGTCATCTGAAGCATCCAGTTCGGCGAGCATTTCACGGACCTTGCTTGCGGCGCGGGACTGCCCGTCAAGACCAACCCGGGCGGCGAGACGCGAGACAGATTGAAGGACGTCGATCGCAGGGTAGTGGCCCCGCTGGCCCAGTGCGCGCGAAAGCACGATGTGGCCATCCAGAATGCCCCGGACTGCGTCGGCGATGGGCTCGTTCATGTCATCGCCTTCCACCAGCACGGTGAAGAAGCCGGTGATGGAGCCGCGCTGGAAGCGGCCCGCTCGTTCGAAAATGCGGGGAAGCATCTGGAAGACCGACGGGGTGTAGCCTTTCTGGCTGGGCGGTTCGCCGCCGGCGAGTCCGATTTCGCGTTGGGCCATGGCCAGACGGGTGACGGAATCAGCGACGAGGAGCACGTCCTTGCCCTGATCACGGAAGTATTCGGCGATGGCGAGGGCCACAAAGCAGGCCCGGACGCGGAGCGGACTGGGCCGGTCGGAGGTGGCCACTACGAGGACGGAGCGCTTCAGGCCCTCGGGGCCAAGTTCCTGCTCGATGAAATCGAGCACTTCGCGGTTGCGCTCGCCCACCAGGGCGAGGACCGCCACGTCGGCGTTGTGGTTCTTGACCAGATTGCCGAGCAGGGTGCTTTTGCCGACACCGGAGCCGCCGAAGATGCCAATGCGCTGGCCGCGGCCGCAGGTCAGGAAGGCGTCGATGGCCCGGACGCCAGTACTTAGCGGCTCCGTAATCGGCTCACGTTCCAGCGGCCCGACGGGAGGAGAGTAGAGATCGTACCAGGCTTCGGCCGCGATGGCAGGACCACCGTCGAGAGGGCGGCCAAACCCATCCAGCACCCGCCCGAGGAGTCCGGGCCCGACCCCAAGGCGGGCCTCGCCGGGGCGGGCGACGATCTTGTCGCCGGATTGGAGGCCGCCGGTTTCCTCCAGCGGCATGGAGAGAAGACGGCCCTCCCGGAATCCGATCACCTGGGTGCGGATGCGGCGGCCGGCGCGGGTGATGATTTCGCAGAAGTCGCCCACTGCGGCGGCCGGCCCACGGGATTCGACAATAAGACCGACAGTTTCAGTCACCGTTCCGGTCCATTGCCCGGAGGGGGCTTCCTGGAGCCACTGCCGGTAGGCGGAGAGTTGGATGGCGTCGCTCATGGTTTGGTCAGGGCTGAATTGCTGAGGAGGTCGGAGAAACCCCGCTCGATTTCTTCAAGCTGGGTGGAAATGGAGGCATCGAGGACGCCATAGGTGGTCTCGATCAGAACCGCGCCAGCTTCCAGACTTTGGTCAGCCTCGATGCGGACCGCGGCGGGCGCCCCGGCGCGCCGGATTTCGGTCTCGATGGCAGGAGCCAAAGCCGGGTGGGCGCGCACGCCGACCAGCTCGCGCAACGTGATGCCGTCCAGGGCCGAACGGACCAGCCCGGCGATCGCCGAGGGGTCGATGGTGAGTTCCCGGTGGAGGACGCGCCGGCCGATGGCGAGGGCGAGTTCGACGAGTTGGCCTTCCGCCTCGCGCCGCAGTTTCGGGCGAAGGGCCGCAATGGATTCGATACTCCGGATGAGTTGGCCGCGCAGCGCCGCGACTTCCTGTTCCACGGCCTGGCGGGCGGCCAGACCAGCCTCCCGGCGGCCCTCCTCGCGGGCCAGTTCCAGTTGGCGATCCCAATCGTCGGGAGGACTCGCGGGTTCCGGTTGGAGCGAACCAGAGCACGCACCTCCAGCGGGGATCGGTGGCTGAGTGGGGCCCAATTCGCCCCAGCAGATGGGGTCGCACCGCACGGAGGCCGCGTTGAGAACCCTAGACGACATACTGTTCTCCAACCGCGCCCTTCAGACTGACCACGCCTTCGGCCTCGAGTTGGCGGACGATGGCGATGATTTGCTGCTGGGCCGCCTCGACTTCCTTGATTTTCACAGGGCCGAGGGCGTCCATGTCCTCCCGAAGCATCTCGGCGCCTCGTTCGGACATGCACTGCAGGAAGTGGCTCTTGAGCTGATCGCTCGTCCCCTTGAGGGCGACCGTCAGAACCTTGCGGTCGATCCGGCCGAGAACCTCCTTGATGCCTGTGGGGTCGATCAAAAGCAGGTCCTCGAAGACGAACATCAGATGCCGGATGGTCTCCGCCAGAGTTGGGTCCCGCTGCTCAATGGTGTCGAGAATCTCCTTGCTCGATCCGGAATCGAGGCGGTTGAACATCTCGGACACGGCCCGGACGCCTCCGTAGGATTCGCGGCTCATCTCGCCGAGCGCCCTGAGCTTCTGCCCGATGATGCCGGCGATTTTCGAGATGATTTCGGGCGAGATTTGGTCGAGGTTGGCCATGCGGAGACTGACGTCGGCTCGAAGATCGGCAGGGAGGGAGAAAAGCAGCCCCGCAGCCTGAGAGGAGTTCAGATGGCTGAGGATGAGAGCGATGGTCTGGGGGTGTTCACTGTGGATGAATTTCGCCAGCTGCTGCGGATCAGCTTTCTGGAGGGCGTCGAAGCTGGCAGCCTCGCTGCCGAGGGCTTTCACCAGCCGGTCGAGGATTTTTCGGGCAACATCGGGGCCAAAGGCGGTCATCAACATCTTCTTGGCATACTCGAAGCCTCCCTTCAGGACGTAATCCTGGGCCATCGACATGGTGTAGAACTCTTCGAGTATCCCTTCGGCTTCCTCGCTGGTCAGCGAGGAAAGACGGGCCACCTCTTTGCCAATGGCGGCGACTTCGTCTTCGTCGAGATGCTTCAGAACTTCGGCGCTGGTCTGCTCTCCCAGAGACACCATCAGTACGGCAGCTTTCTGGGCTCCGGAGAGTCTGGCAGTGGAGGCGGACTTGTCGATCTGGGTGTTGGTAATCAAGGCCCTACTTCTCCGAGTCGCTCAGCCAAGTACGGATGAGTTGCGCAGTGGCCACGGAATCTTTGCGCGCCTGCTCACCGATGTGTTTCTTCAAGATTTCTGACTTCTTCGTGCTGGGGGGTAAGCGGAGGGTAGAGAGCACCTCCTCTTCGAGGCGCGCGCGCTCGGCTTCATTGTCGGCGAGGGCGGCCAAGGCCTTGCCTTCGAATTCGCGCGCCATCTCTTCAGGCGGCAGGGCTTTCGGTCCGGACTGGACAACGGCGGCGGGCGCTTTGCGGCGCCGGCGGATGAACCAGACCATGCCACCGAGAATTAGGACGAGTAGCGTGCTGGCGGCACCAATCAGGACACCTAGAGGCGCGACATTGAGCAAGGGTTTCGCCCACCCAGGCAGCGGGAGGGCGGGTTGCCCGGCGGGATTTCCAGTAGTGGTGTCCGCCGACGGCGGGGCCGAGGTGAGGGTGGCCTCGAACGGGAGCGATTCCACGAGAATCCGGTCGCCACGCTGTTCCTGATAACCAACGACGCCTTCGAGAAGGTCACGGACCACCTTGAGCTTCTCGGGCGACGGGGCATCCAGGACGCGCTTGGCGTTTGCGCCCTCGCCTTCCCAGCGCAGGCCCTGGTCCACGAGAACGGCGATGGAGAGGCGCTTTACCGCGCCTCGCGGGATCTGTGTTCTTTGCACCACCCGGCTGGTTTGATAGGCAATGCTCTCGGTCCGGCGCGACACCGAAGAGCCGCCCTTGGGAGCGGCCACGGGAGCCGGGCGGGGCAGACTGGAAGCCGTGCCGGGAATGCCGCCGGAACCAACTGAGCCAGAGGCATCCTCGGTCTTCTGTGAAGTCACCATAACGGAGGAGTCCGGGTCGAAAGTCTCCTCGCTGCGTTCACCGCTTGTGAAGTCACACTCAAGCGAGACGCCCGCACGGTAGTTGTTCTCCCCGAGCAGAGGATCGAGCGTCATGCGGATCTTGGTGAGGAGTTCGCGTTCGAGGGTCTGCCGGTACTCGATCATGGCGTCGCTGACGCCGGGGTCGTCATCGGCGAGGCCGCGGCGGGGGCGGCTGAGGAGCTTTCCAGCCATATCGATGACGGAGACGCTCTCCGGGGTGAGCCCCTCGACGGCGCTGGCCGTCAGATGAGCGATGCCCTGGAGGTGCTGCTGCTGGAGGACTGCACCGGGACGGAGTTTGACCATGACGCTGGCCTTCGCGGGCTCCCGATGATCGAGGAAGACGGACTGTTTCGCGAAGGTGACATGAACCCGGGCGCGTTCCACCTCGGCGATGGCCATGATGCTGCGCTCGAGTTCGCCTTCAATGGCGCGGCGGTAGTTGACCTGTTCTGCGAAGTCGGTGGTGCCGAAGTTGGTCTTGTCGAAGAGTTCGAAACCGATGCGTCCGGTGCGGGGCAGGCCGGCGGCGGCCATTTCAAGGCGGAGTTCCGCCACACGGGCCGAGGGGACGAGGATGGCGCCCTGGTCGCCTACTTTGTAGGGGACGTTGGCGGCGCGGAGACGTTCGACAAGCGAGCCGGCGTCTTCGGATGCGAGATTCGTAAACAGGGGGCGAAGGTCGGCTTCACGGTTCCAGCGGATGCCCTGCCAGATGAGGAGCGCGACCACGAGCGCGCCACCCAGGATGGTCAGTTTCTGACGGAGCGAGAGGTTGTTCAGGATGCCAGTAATCTGGTCCACCGCGGGCTACTCCTTCCGGACACTCAAACCTGCATGCGCATGACTTCCTGGTAGGCCTGGACGGCCTTGTTGCGGACCTGGAGCATCAGGTCGAAGGCAAGGGAAGCCCGCTGATGTTCGAGGGCGACCTTGTGGAGGTCTTCCACTTCGCCGTTGAGGAGGCGGTTGACGCTGGCATGGGATTCCTTCTGGAGACCGTCGATAGAGGACAGGGCATGGTTGATGGCCTGGGCGAAACCCTCCGCGCCGCCGGGACGGGCGGCTCCCGGGGCCTCGCGGATCAGGTCGGCAGGATTGGGCGGGCGAATGCCGGAGATGGGTCCGATCATGGCTTACCTCAACAGATCGATGGACTTGGAGACCATGTCCTTCACCGCGCTGAGCGCGGCGACGTTGGCCTGGTAGCCGCGGGAGGCGCTCATCAGGTCAACCATTTCCTCGGCCGGGTTGATGTTGGGGTATTTCACATAGCCCTGCTCGTCGGCGTCGGGGTGGCCGGGCTGGTACCGGATGATGGGATCCCGCAGATCCTCGACGACGCCGGCGACGCCGACGCCGGTCTGGGTGGCGCCGAGTTCGGTGGCGAATACAGAAGAGAAAGGAGAGCCCTGGGCCTCGGGGGCGAAGATGACATCCTTGCGGCGGTAGGGGCCGCCATCGGGGGTGCGAGTGGTTTCGGAGTTGGCCAGGTTCTCGACGATGGCCTGGGCGCGCGCGCGCTGGGCGGCGAGGCCCGAGGCGCTGACCGACATTACGTTGAAGAGACTCATCCGTTCTTGCCCTCCTCGATGGCTTTACGGACCTGATGGAGTTGGCCTTTGAGCAGACTGGCGGCCAGATTGAAGCGCATCGCGTTTTCAGCCAGCAGGCGGGACTCCCGGTCGAGGCTGACGTCGTTGCCGTCATTCTTGACCATGAGTCCTTCGGGGTTGATGACGTTCGGGGGTGCGCCGGGCACGAGGGAGGCGAATTCCTGCTGGAAGTCGAGATCCCGGGTGCGATAGCCGGGGGTGTCGGCATTGGCGATGTTGGTGGTGACCAGCTTCTGCCGGGTAGCGAGCAGGTCGAGATAGTGCTCGAGGCGGGCGGCGATTGGGTCAAGCATCACGGTGGGTCTTTTGCATGAGACGGGCCAGATTGGACCCGAAAATGCAGATGCTTGAAAACAGAATGGTTATGAGAATCAGCGGGAGCCGTAAATGGTTGGATAGGCGCAGCGCATGCCGTCGGCTGTTTCAAGAGCTGTTCCAATTTGAACCAGCGGTCCCATTCCGATACCGGGGCAGGAGCGGGCGGTGTCGCGCCAGGCGGTCAGATCTTCGACGAGTTCGGGCCAGAAAGGGAACAAACGGCACTGAGTGGGCTTGGCGGGATGGAGGGAACAGCCGCCCTCATGGAGAAAGTGGCACTCCCGGCCGCGGGGTTTGCGGAGGCGGAGCAGGTGGCGGGTCCGATAGACGTAGCGGCGCTCGAATTCGGCGGGAGTCAGGCCGCAGTGCGCGGCCGCCTGGAGCAGGTCCGCCTCGGTCAGATAGACGAACCCCCGGACCTCGCAGCACCGGGTGCAGCCGGGCTGGCAGGCAAAGCGGAGGCCGGCGGAAGATCCGCTGGTTGTGGTGAGAGCCATGCGAGGTTTATTCTCAACAATAAGCAACAGAGATTCAAGCGGAATCAGGAAAGGCCACTATGCCTGGTCGTGAAGACGGCGAATACGAACTTGTACTGGGAAACAAACAACTGCTCGGCGTTTTGTTTGTTGTGATCGTTTTGTTAGGGGTATTCTTTGCCATCGGATTCCTCGCTGGACGCTCGACCTCGACAACGGCGGCCACTCCGGTGGTGAAGGCGCAAGGGGAATTGATTCCGATCGACGGGTCCGACGCCGCCCCGCCGAAGAACGCACTCCCCGCGCCGGCAGTGAGCGAGCCGGAACCTGAAGTGGCAGCGGCGAAACCTCCGGCTGAGCCTCCGGCCAAGGCGGCGGCGCCTGCGCCAGTTGAGCCAAGCCCGGCAGAGATGGTGGCCGACGCGGAACAAGTGCCCGCGCCGGCGCCAGGCGCCTACCTGCAGGTGGCGGCAACGACGCTCAGGGACGCACAGTCGATGCTGAACGAGTTGCGAAAGAATGGCCACGCGGGCACACTCGCGCAAGTGCCGAACCGGCCGGGGCTCGTGCGCGTGCTCGTGGGTCCTCTGGCAAACAAGGAAGTTTCGGCGCAGAAGCGGGAGGACCTGCGGAAATTGGGGATTGAGAACCCGATGCCGCAGACCTACCGGTGACGGAACCGCTGATCCAGATCGAGGGCGCGGCCAGAGGGGGCCGGGCCCGGCTTCCCGGCTTTTTGCGCAAGCCCGTGACTCGATTCGAGGCGGTGCAGCACCTGAAGAACGATCTGCGGCGGCTGAACCTGCACACCGTCTGCGAATCGGCGCGCTGCCCGAACATTCACGAGTGTTTTTCGCGGCGGGCGGCGACCTTCATGATCCTCGGCAATGCGTGTACGCGGGGGTGCACGTTCTGTTCGGTGCCAAAGGGATCGCCGGCGAAGCGGGAGATGAGTCTGGACCCGAATGAGCCGGGGCATGTGGCCGAAATGGCGCGGGCGATGGACTTGCGCTACGTGGTGATCACAAGCGTGAACCGGGACGATCTGGACGATGGCGGCTCCGCGCATTTCGCCGAGACGGTGGCGCGAGTGAGAGAGGCGCTGCCGGAGGCGCAGGTAGAAGTGCTGACGCCGGACTTCTGTGGTGACCGGCGGGCGGTGGCGCGAGTGCTGGACGCGGGTCCCCATGTGTTCAACCACAACATGGAGACGGTGGCGCGTCTGTACCGGGCGGTGCGGCCGCAGGCCGATTACCGGCAGTCGCTCGATGTGCTGCGGTTTGGCCGGGCGTATGCTCCTAGGGTGTTGACCAAGTCGGGGCTGATGGTGGGCCTGGGCGAGACGGAGGCGGAGGTGGACACTCTGATCGAGGACCTGCGGAGTGCCGATGTGGACGTGGTAACGATCGGGCAGTATCTCCAGCCGACCCGGAGGAACCGGGCGGTGGCAGAGTATGTCCCTCCGGAGCGCTATGAGCGGTGGAAGCAGCGGGGGCTGACGCTGGGTTTCAAGATGGTGTTCGCGGGGCCGTTTGTCCGCTCCTCGTACATGGCCGAACTGGTGAATGAGCAGGCGCAGCAGACATGCGGGGCTGGCATTTAGCCGCGGGCGGGGCCGTGCTGACGGCGGCGCTGCTGGCGGCGGTGCAACCTCCGTTCCAGGCGGCGTTTCTGGCGCCGGCGGCGCTGACTCCGCTGCTGTACGCGCTGGCGCATGAGGCGCGCTGGCCGCGCCGGTTTCTCACCGGATGGCTGGCCGGGTTCCTCTACTGGCTGATCGTCTGCCACTGGATCAAGGACGTGTTGGCGGCCTATGGCGGGCTGACGGGTCCGCTGGCTGTTTTCACCCTGTTGGCTTTTGCGGCGGCGAAAGGATTGCACCTGGCGGTGTTCTCTGCGCTGGCGGGTCCGGTGCTGAAGCGGCCGTGGGCGATCCCGGTGGTGGCCGCGCTCTGGGTGGGGATCGAGCGCACCCATGGTCCGCTGGGGTTTGCGTGGTTGACGCTGGGCAACTCGGGTGTGGAGATGGGCCTGCCCGTGCGGCTGGCGCCTTGGATTGGCGTCTATGGGTTGTCGTTTATCTTCGCCGCACTGGGGACCAGCCTGACGCTGGTGCTACTGCGGCGGCCGCGACGGCAGCTTGCCTGGCTGTTGCCTCTGGCCGGGCTGTGGTTTCTGCCCCCCTTGCAGTTGAAGGTAGCTCCAGGCCAGCAGGCAGTAGTCGCGCAGCCCAACGTTGCCGGGAACGCTGTGTGGAGCCTGGAAGAGAAGGACCGCATGCTGCGGCAATTGATGTACTCGACGCTGGCGGAGGCGGTCGAGGTGGAGAAACGGCGGCCCGATCTGCTGCTGTGGCCGGAGGCGCCGGCGCCGCTCTACTATTATCAGGACGAGACGCTGAGGCGCGGCGCGGCGGAGCTGACCCGGCTGGCGGGCGCGCCATTCATCTTTGGCGGCGTGGCGTATACGCCCCGGCGCGAGCCCCTCAACTCCGCATTCCTCGTGGACCGCCGGGGGCAGTTGGCAGGGCGCTACGACAAGCGGTTTCTGGTACCGTTCGGAGAGTTTATCCCGCCAGGCTTCGGCTGGATCGAGAAGATCTCCTCCGAGGCGGGCAATTACGCGGCAGGGACCCGGGCGGGTGTTTTCGCGCTGGGGGACCACCGCGTCGGGTTGTTCATCTGCTACGAGTCGGCATTTCCGCACCTGGTCCGGGAGGCCGCGGCGGGGGGCGCCGAGGTGCTCGTCAATCTGACGAACGACGGCTATTTCGGCCGGTCGCGGGCGCCGCGGGAGCAACACCTGCAACTGGCGCGAATGCGGGCGATCGAGAACGGACGCTGGTTGTTGCGCCCGGCCAATGACGGGACGACGGCGGCGGTGGACCCGGCGGGGCGCCTCTGGGACCGGCTGCCCGAATTCGCGCGGCAGACGGGACGGCTTCGGTTTGCCTGGCTCCGCGAGCAGACCGCTTATACGCGCTGGGGGGACTGGTTTGCGTGGGGGTGCCTGCTGGTGGGGCTCGCAGGGGTGGGGGCGGCGTGGATGCCAGTGTATCAGCCGGCCCGGCCGCGTGGGGAGTAGCACCCGTCGCTTCTGGTGTGTGGGGAATGCTTGATGCGCAAATAGGCTTCGGCATCGCCGGAAAGGCAAGAGTCGAATTCTACCCGGATTCCGGCCGAGGAGTCCCGTGCAAACGGATTTCGCCGGCTCGCGCGCTCGGCAAGCGCGTGTTGAGGATGGGAATCGCGGGACGGGCCGGATCTGGCACTATGACTGCTGACTAACGGCCATGAACTGCACGGTTTGCTGCGGCGCGTGGCGGCGGACAGTCCTGCGCTACGGTTCACGACGATTCACCATGCGCTTGGGCAGCTGAAGCTGCGTTACGGGCCGGTGACCAGCGAGAGCGGGAGACCGGTCCTTCCCAACCGCGTTCGCCTGCTGGGTTGACCGAGGCGTCAGGCTATCATCGGACGCGCAACTTCGGGATGTGTGGGGCTGGAACCGTGTCCGGGCGCGCTGTCCGGCCATGCATTGCCGCGGAGGGGGGAGAAGGTGTCTGTTGCGCGGAAGACAACCGCGTCGATTGCCCGGGCGGGCGAGCGGCGAATGTCGCAACTGGCCATGCATCCGAATCGAGGCCAGGCTGCGCCTCGCAACGGCCGCCGCTGGACTCAAATGGCCGTGTACGACAGGGACGGATTATCGAATCGGAGAGTACTTGGGGTTGGGTTGGCCACGTTCGGCGAAGCCGCCGAGTTCGGGGCGCATGGGCGAATGGCGCGGGTAGCTTTCCCAGATGTCGCCGTTACCGGTGAGTCGCGGATCCTGCTGGGCTGTCAGTTCGGCGTCGAGTTGCGCGCGGAGGCGCTGCCGGGCTTCGGCGTGGTCCCGCGATTCAGCCAGGTTACTAAGACAGGCAGGGTCCGTCCGAATTTCATAGAGTTGCTCGGCGGGCAGTCTGTCGAACGTCATCCGGACGAAGCGGTTATCGGGCTCGGCTTTGGCAAGGTCCATTAGGATGGTCTTCGTGGGCGCGGCGTCGATGTCGTAGTAGTGGGGCGGGTCGCCGGCAGGCCAGCGGTCGGGCGCAAAGTTGCGGATGTACAGGTATTCGTGAGTGCGGATCGCGCGCGCGGGGTAGCCGAGGTTGTCGAAGCGCGCATGGGAGTGGCGCTCGCGGCCGGAGAGGGCATGGGTGCGGCTTTCCTCCACCCGGCCTGACTTATTGGACCGGAGGATGTTCATCAGGCTGCGGCCCACCACGTTGCCCGGCACGGCAAGTCCGGCGGCCTCGAGGAAGGTGGGAGCGAAATCGGCGAAGCTGACCAGGTCGTCCACCGTCCGGCCGCCTTGAAACAGCCGCGGGCACGCCATCGCCAGCGGCAGGTGGATGCCGTACTCAAACATGGTCGCCTTCGCGCGCGGAAAGGCCATGCCGTTGTCGCTCGTCACCACGACCAGGGTGTTGTCGAGTTCGCCCGCCTTCTCCAACCGGTCGAGCATACGGCCGAGGTGGGCGTCGAAGTGTTCGATTTCGGTGTAGTAGTCGAGAAGGTCGCTGCGGACCTGGGGCGTGTCGGGGAAGAAGGGCGGCACCACCACATCTTCCAGCCGCTTTCCCGACTTCAGTCCGAGCCCCTCGCCGAACACGCGGTGGGGCTCGGCGGCGCCGTACCAGAATGCGAAGGGTTGGCCGGCGGGACGTTTGGCGAGGAAGTCGTCGAAGTTGCCCGCGTAGTCGTTGTTGCTGATGCCCGGAGGTGCTTCCTGCTTGCGGCTGTTGAAGGGCGGCCCGGCTGGATTGTGGGGCCAGCCGTTGGCTTCGAAGTTGGCGGGGCCGGCGCCTTTGCCTGTGAGCCCGACGTGGTAACCAGCCTCGGCGAGCAGGTTGGGGTAGACGACGTGGGTGCGGGGGAAGTCGCTCGCGTGCGTGCCGGCCTGTTCGAGCTGCCAAGGGGCGCGCCCGGTCAGGATGGCGGCGCGCGACGGCGCGCAGCCGGGCGACATGGAGATGGCCTGACTGAAATAGACGCCGGAGCGCGCGACGCGGTCGAAGCTCGGGGTCTGGACGACCGGGTCCCCGGCGAAGGAGGTGTGCAGCCAGGACTGGTCGTCCGAGATAGCGAACAGGATATTGGGACGCGGGGACTTCGAGCAGGAGGCGAAGGGCAGGGCGGCCAGCGGGAAGAGGTCGCGGCGGCGGTACATGGCGCTCACTGTATCGAGCCGCGCGGGTGCGTGTCCAATCGTGGTGTGTAATGGAAGTGGATGCGCCGTCTATTGACCATCGCCCTTCTGTTCACGCCCGTGACGGGCGCGCAGGAGTTGGGGCAGATCTTGCGCCGCGTGGAGCAGCGTTACAACCGCGCGCGGACGCTCGAGTCGGGCTTCGAGCAGCGGCAATGGGCCCAGGGCCGGCGCGTGGTGGAAGCCGGCCGGCTGGTGCTGCGCAAACCGGGGCGGATGCGCTGGTCGTACACGCAACCCGAGGGCAAGCTGTTCGTCAGCGACGGGCAATGGGTTTACTTCTATTCGCCCCTCAGCGGCACGGCCGAAAAGGCGCGGCTGAAGGAGACCGAGGACTTCCGCGCGCCGCTCGCTTTCCTGTTGGGACGGCTGGACTTCCAGCGCGATTTCGCGCGCTTCGAATGGACGCGCGAAGGGACCGTGCGCCGGGTGCGCGCCTTCCCCAAGAGCGATAAGGCGCCCTACACGCAGGTGGATTTCGAGGTGACCGAGGAAGGGCAGATTGTTCGCCTTCTCGTCGCCGGGGTGGACGGTTCGCGCACCGAGTTCATCTTCACGGGCGAACGGCTCAACCCGCCGGTGGACGACGGCCAGTTTCGCTTCCAGGCGCCGCCGGGCGTGGCGGTGATGGAGGTGAGTGAACCGTGAAAGTTGGCTTTCCACGCCTTGGCCCCTGGCCGCGTCAACTTTCTTAGGCGAGATGCCCGAGTACGCTCTGAAGATCGCGAATGCCCGCGGCGAAATCCGGCAACAGGTGATGGAAGCCGCGAGCGAGCACGAACTGCGTGAACGCCTCACGCAGCAGGGCTACCTTGTCTATTCGATCCGCCCGCGCGAGGGGCTGGGCGCGCTATCGGGCGGCTTCTCCGGCCAGCGGCGCAAGAAGCTGGACATGGAGAAGTTCCTGATCTTCAACCAGCAATTCAATACTCTGTTCCGCGCGGGGCTGCCGATTCTGAAGGCGCTCGACCTGCTGGCTGAGCGGCTGACGGACCGGAAACTGAGTCCGGTGATCACCGAGGTGCGCGACGAGGTGAAGCGCGGCACGCTGCTGTCCGAGGCGTTCCGGCGGCAGGGGATCTTTCCGCCGATCTACGTGACTTCGGTGATGGCGGGCGAGAAGAGTGGCGCGCTGGGCGAGGTGCTGGAGCGGTATGTAAACTATCAGCGGCTGGCGCTGGCGGTGCGGAAGAAGATTCTGCTGTCGCTGCTGTACCCGTCGATTCTAATCGTGCTGGTGTCGCTGCTGGTGGTGTTCCTGGTGACGTTCGTGGTGCCGCGGTTCGCCTCGCTCTACCAGACCACCAACGCCGAGTTGCCCGTTCTGACGGCGTGGCTTATCGCGTTCGGCACGTCGGCGCAGGAGTCGATTGTCGTGGCGGCGGTGGCGCTCATTGGCGGCATCGTAGGCGCTCGCGTTTACTTGAGGACCGAGGCGGGCAGGATCATGGCGGACCGCATCAAGATGCGGCTGCCCGTGGTGAGCGAGATCTGGACCAAGTATCAGGTGGCGCAGATTTCGCGGCTGCTTTCGACGCTGCTCACCGGCGGCATCCCGCTGGTGCAGGGGCTGGAGACGGCGGCTCAATCCATTGGCAGCCCGTTGCTGCGCGATGCGCTGGACCGCTCACGCCAGATGGTGCGCGAGGGGCAATCGCTTTCGTCGGCTTTCGCGAAGACCGGGATCGTGCCGCCCTTGGCCATCGATATGATGGAAGTGGGCGAATCCACGGGTGCGCTGCCGGCCATGCTGTCGAGCGTGGCGGAATTTTACGAAGACGATGTGAACACGCGCATGCAGGCGGCGCTTTCGCTGATCGAGCCCGCGATCATGATCTTCATGGGCTGCTTCGTGGCCTTTGTGCTATTGGCCTTGTACCTGCCCATCTTCTCGCTGGCGGACACATTCAATTGAGGAAGACCTGAGCCATGGCCACGCCCCCACTCCGCAGCCAGAACCCCGAACAGGAAGCTGCGCAGGCGCGTTCGCTCGCGGACCGCTACCGCTGCGAATTTGTGGATCTCAAGTTGTCGAAGATCGACCACGACCTGTTCAAGTCGATTCCCGTGGACCTGATGTTCCGCTACAACTTCGTGCCGCTCGAGGCCAAGAACGGCACGCTGGAGATCGCGCTGGCGGACCCGCGCCACCTGAACCTGATCGACGAGCTCTCGATCCTGCTGCACAAGAAACTGCGCGTCAAAGTGGCCACCCTGTCGCAGATCGCCGACCTGCTGAAGAAGACCGAGCAATCGCAGCGCGTGCTCGAGGAAGTGACCGAGGGTTTCGCGCTGGACGTGGTGGGTGAGGAAGAGAATCCGGACGAGACGCTTTCGATCGATAAACTGACCAGTGAGGACGCCGACATCGCACCGGTGATCAAGCTGGTGGACACGACGATCTTCAATGCGCTGGAACGGCGTGCGTCGGACATTCACATCGAGACGCGCGACGCGGAAGTGGTCATCAAGTACCGCATCGACGGCGTGCTGCACTACGCCATGCCGCCGATCGCCAAGGACTGGCACTCGACGATCATCAGCCGCATCAAGGTGATGAGCGAGCTGGACATCGCCGAACGCCGCATCCCGCAGGACGGCCGCTTCCGCGTGCGCTACAAGGGGCGGCTGATCGACTTCCGCGTGTCGATCATGCCCACGATACACGGCGAGGACGCGGTGTTGCGCGTGCTCGACAAGGAGTCGATGAGCGAGCAGTTCAAGAAGCTGTCGCTCGAAGTAGTGGGCTTCTCGGAAGGCGATCTGGTGCGCTTCCGCCGCTACATCAAGGAGCCTTACGGGATGGTGCTGGTGACCGGGCCGACGGGTTCGGGCAAGACCACGACGCTCTACGCGGCGCTAAGCGAGATCCAGAACGACGAAGACAAGATCATCACGATCGAGGATCCCGTCGAGTATCAGCTCAAGGGCATCACGCAGATCCCGGTGAACGACAAGAAGGGGCTGACGTTCGCACGCGGGCTGCGGTCGATTCTACGCCATGACCCGGACAAGGTGATGGTGGGCGAGATCCGCGACCAGGAGACGGCACAGATCGCGATCAATGCCGCCCTGACGGGCCACTTGGTATTCACGACAGTTCACGCCAACAATGTTCTGGACGTGCTGGGGCGGTTCTTGAACATGGGCGTGGAGCCCTACAACTTCGTCTCCGCGCTGAACTGCGTGCTCGCGCAGCGGCTGGTGCGCGTCATTTGCCCGCACTGCAAGACCGAGGTGCGGTACGACGACGACTTCCTCCTCGAAAGTGGTCTTGACCCCAACGAGTGGCGCGACCGGCCCTTCTGGGAAGGCCGCGGCTGCTTCGAATGCGGCGGCACGGGCTACCGCGGGCGCTCGGCGATTCATGAACTGCTCGATTTGAGTGAGCGGGTGCGCGAGATGATTCTGGAGCGCCGTCCGTCCACGGAGATCAAACGCGCGCTGCGGGAGGAAGGAATGACGTTCCTGCGGGAGTCGGCCGTGGAGAAGGTGCGCACAGGCGTCACCACCCTGCGCGAGATCAACAAGGTGACGTTCATCGAAGGATAATGGCGTGTCGATTCTGGGCAAACTGAAAGCGCTGGTGACCGATCCGCCGCCGGAGTTCGTCTTCGAGATCTCGGAGAGCGGCATCGCGTGGGCGCGCACGGCCGAGCCGGGCCTGATCGAATGGCGTGCGCTGCCGCCGGGCACGCTCGACATCACGCCGCTGCGCGACAACATTCTCAACCACGTCGCGTTCCGCGACGCCATCGCCGCGATCGCGCCGCGCAACGGTAACCGCGGGCTGCGGCGGGCAGCGCTGATCCTGCCGGACTATGCCGCGCGCATCGCTGTGATGGATTTCGATACGTTCCCGAGCGATGCGGCCGAGCAGCAGGCGCTGGCGCGCTTTCGCGTGAAGCGGGCAGTGCCGTTCGACATCGAAGCGGCCATCGTGGCGTGCCACGCGCAGCCGCGTGCGGGCGCGAAGAAGGTGGACGTCGCGATCGCCGTGGTCCGCCAGGACGTGGCGGCCCACTACGAAGCGCCGTTCCAGGCGGCGGGTCTGCATTGCGGCCTGGTGACCGTTTCGGCGCTGCAGGCGCTGGCGCTGGCGCCCGAGGAAGGCCCGCCGGAGGCCGCGCCGGTGATTCTGGCCAAGCTCAGCGGACGCGTGCTGGCGGTGTCGCTGTTGGATGGCGCTTCGCTGCGGATGTTCCGCTGCGTCGAGTTGCCCGCGCTGGACGAGCGCGAAGTGTTTGACATTCTGATTCCGACGCTGGCCTTTGCCGAGGACGAATTGGGCGCACGCCCGGGCGCGCTGTGGCTCTCCGGTTTCCCGGCGACTCCCCTCGGCGAGTGGGCCAAAGCGCTCGGACTCCCCGTGCATGAGGTGCGCTCGCGTCTGGGCCCGGTGAGGGAGACCAACGCGGGCCTGCTCGGTTATCTCGAATCCCTGGAGGACCGGTGAAGACCCCGCGCATCCCCCTGAACCTGGCGAGCGAGCCATTCCGCCGCGACCGGCCACTGCTGGTGGGCTCAGCCTTCGCGGCGCTTCTGCTGATCCTGGTGCTGGTGCTGCAGGTGATGACGATCCTGCGCGAACGCGAAGTCGCCGCCGAGGCGCGGCAGACCCTGGCCGGGCTGAACCGCGAAGTCGCGCAGGTCAACCAAAAGATCGCCGCGCTCGAAGCCGGACTGCGCAAGCCCGCCAACGCGGCCGTGCTGGAGCGCAGCGCCTTCCTCAACATTCTGCTCCTGCGCAAGGGTATCTCGTGGACAAGGCTGTTCTCGGATCTCGAGGAGGTGTTCCCGCATAACGTGCGGCTCGTGACGGTCCGCCCCATGGTGACCGACGCGAGTGATGTGCAACTGGAAATGGTGGTGGGCGCGCAGGCGCCCGAGCCGGTGATCCAACTGCTGAAAGAACTGGAGGGCTCGCCGCTGTTCAGCCGCACGGAACTGCTGAGTTCGGCGCCGCCCACCCAGAACGACCCGCTATACCGCTACCGCGTGAGTGTGAGCTATGCCCAGAAACTTTAACCTCCGCGAGTGGGACTGGCGGCGCATCGCGCGCGACCCGAAGACGGCCGTGCGCTGGACGCTGGGCACGTTGCTGGCGCTGAATCTGATTGCGGCGTGGTTTGTGTTCCGCACGCCCGGGGGTTCGCTGGATTCGCTGGAGGGTGACGTGACGGCGGCGCAGCGCACGCTCGCCGCGCGGCAGGCCGCGCTGGAGCGTACCGAACGGACCGCCGCGCTGGTCACCAAGGCGAACGAGAGCGGCAGCCAGTTTCTTGAGACCTACTTCCTGGCGCGGCGCACGGCCTACTCCACGCTGCTCGTGGAACTCGAACAGGCCGCCGGCAAAGCGGGCATCCGCGCACGCGACCGCAGCTACAACTACGAACCCGTCGAGGGCAGCGAAGAACTCGGCATGCTCACCATCAATGCCAACTACGAGGGCAACTACTCCGACCTGATCCAGTTCGTCAACGCCATCGACCGCTCGCGGCGGCTGCTGGTCATCGACCAGATGACCGCGCAGCCGCAGGCGCAGGCCGGGGCGCTGGCCATCAACCTCCGGATGAACGCGTTCTTCCGCGAGGAGGAGGGAGGCGAGGCGTGGCCCGAATGAAACTGGAGTTTGGGGCGGAGCCGCGCAAGGTCGCCATCCTCGTCGTGCTCCTGGCGGCGGGCGGCTACCTGGTTTACGACAGCATCTTCAACCCGGAGATCCCGGGCGGAGGCGCGCCGCGGCCGAAGAAAAGCGCGCTGGCCGAAGCGCTCGCGCAGCCGGACCCCATTGCTCCACCGCCCGCCAAGGCCGCGCCGCCTCGCACCGCGGGTGCGCGTGGCAAACGGGCGGGCGAGTTCCGCCCGTCGCTCAAGTCAGCGGCCGAAACGCTGGCCAGCGATCCGGCGAAGACGGACCCCACGCTGCGGCTTGACCTGCTCGAAAAAGTGGCGGCCGTCACGGTGGGCCGCGCCGATCGCAGCCTGTTCGACTTCGCCACCGCGCCGGCGAAGCCCGAAGCGGCGAAGCCCAAACTGCCCGAGCCGAAAATCGTGGTGGCCAGGAAGTTCATCGGGCCGCCCGTGGCCCCCCCGCCGGCGCCGCCGCCGCCGAAGCCAAAGCCGCCCGCGATCAATCTAAAGTTCTATGGAAGCTCGCTGCCCGTGACGGGCGGCATCCGGCGGGTGTTCTGCATGGAAGGCGACGAGATTTTCACGCCGGCCGAAGGCGACGTGCTGAAGCGGCGCTACCGGATCGTGCGCATCACGCCCACCTCGGTGGTCGTCGAAGACCTGGACTACAAAAACGAGCAGACCCTGCCGATTGAACAGTTGCCAAAGACCGGATGACGAACCGCCGCACAGCCCGCCCCATCAGCCCGCGCCGCGCGGGCGAGCGGGGCTTTGTGCTGCTGCTGGTGTTCGCGATAGCGGCGGGCGTGGCCATCATGCTGTATCTCGAAATGCCGCGCATCGCCTTCGAACACCAGCGCAACAAGGAAGCGATGCTGGTGGATCGGGGCGAGCAGTACAAGCGTGCGCTCGAACTCTACGTCAAGAAGTACAACAAGTTTCCACAGACGATTGACGAACTCGAAAAGCCGGATAACATCCGCCTGCTGCGCCGCCGCTACAAGGACCCGATGACGGGCAAGGACGAATGGCGGCTGATCCATATCGACAGCTCCGGCCAGTACGTCGATTCGCTCGTCCACAAGCGCGAAGAAGAAAAGAAGGAGCGCCATTTGCTGGAGGCGGACGTGCAGGGCATTGGCTCCACCGCCGTCAGCGCGAGCGAGGAGCAGCAGAGTGGCGTCACGCCGTTCCTGAACCGCACGGCTAGCGACCGGATCATTCCCAGCGGAGAAGCGGCCGCGCCGGCGCCTCAAGTAGCCGCCGCACCCCCGCAGGAGGAAAGCCGTTCAGGACCCGCGCCACCCCCGGGGCAGGGGATCGCACCGATGCCCGGCATGGAGCAACCCAGCGAGGGCGCGCCGTCGCCGTATCATTAGATCGGAAGAGCACACGTCTG
>ERZ761609.1547-NODE-1547-length-19728-cov-25.714939_pt1 | contig 19728 bp, 20 predicted proteins | sample MGYA00511163_ERZ761609 | MGnify/ENA primary metagenome ERZ761609 (study PRJEB28899, sample SAMN02445070) | bioreactor sludge metagenome | biome: EBPR sludge | place: Australia: Brisbane, Thorneside Wastewater Treatment Plant | collected 2011-12-16 ... | reverse complement strand
GCATACGAGATTGGTCAGTGACTGGAGTTCAGACTTGTGCTCTTCCGATCTCGGCACCGGCTGCGGCGGCGCGATCGATTTGACCGCGGCTTCCTGGCGCGCCGGCGCGGTGGCCTGGGAGGTCTGGTAGATGGCTTCGGTCTCCGGCAGGGTTGCCATCTTGTAGCTCGGCTCGCTGGCGTCGCGCTGGTTCAGTTCGTCGTGGCGCAGCCGGGTGATGGTGTAGTGCGGGGTTTCCATGTGGATGTTGGGGATCAACACCACATTGACCTTGAGGCGCGATTCGATGGTGTGGATGTCGACGCGTTTCTCGTTCAGCAGGAAGGTGGCGACATCGACCGGCAGCTGGACATGCACCGCGCCGGTATTTTCCTTCATCGCATCTTCCTGCAGGATGCGCAGGATGTGCAGGGCCGACGATTCGGTGCCGCGGATGTGGCCGGTGCCGTGGCAGCGTGGGCAGGGGTTGTAGCTGGTCTCGCCGAGCGAAGGCTGCAGCCGCTGGCGCGACATCTCCAGCAGGCCGAAGCGCGAGATCTTGCCGGTCTGCACGCGGGCGCGGTCGTGATGCAGGGCATCGCGCAGGCGGTTCTCCACTTCGCGCTGATGCTTGGGGTTTTCCATGTCGATGAAATCGATCACGATCAGCCCGCCGAGGTCGCGCAGCCGCATCTGGCGGGCGATTTCGTCGGCCGCTTCGAGGTTGGTGTTGTAGGCGGTCTGCTCGACGTCGCTGCCCTTGGTGGCGCGCGCCGAGTTGACGTCGACCGACACCAGCGCTTCGGTATGGTCGATCACGATGGCGCCGCCTGACGGCAGGTTGACCTGGCGCGAGAACGCCGATTCGATCTGGTGCTCGATCTGGAAGCGCGAGAACAGCGGCACGTCGTCGCGGTAGAGCTTGACCTTGTTGACGTTGGCCGGCATCACGTGCGCCATGAACTGCTGCGCCTGCTCGAAGATGTCTTCGGTGTCGATCAGGATTTCGCCGATGTCCGCCGAGAAATAGTCGCGGATGGCGCGGATCACCAGACTACCCTCCTGATAGATCAGGAAGGCGCCGGATTGCGGCTGCGCGGCACCGTCGATGGCTTTCCACAGGCTTAGCAGATAGTTGAGATCCCACTGGAATTCTTCGGCGCTGCGGCCGATGCCGGCGGTGCGTGCGATCAGGCTCATGCCTTCGGGGATGTCGAGCTGGGCCAGGGTGTCGCGCAGTTCGTTGCGCTCCTCGCCCTCGATGCGGCGCGACACGCCGCCGCCGCGCGGGTTGGTCGGCATCAGCACGACGTAGCGGCCGGCCAGCGAGACGTAGGTGGTCAGCGCCGCGCCCTTGCTGCCGCGTTCGTCCTTTTCCACCTGGACCAGCAGTTCCTGGCCTTCCTTCAGGTTTTCCGGGACGCGGCCGCCGTTGGGCAGGCAGGATCGGGCGATTTCCTTGAACGGCAGAAAACCGTGGCGTTCGCAGCCATAATCGATAAATGCGGCTTCCAGGCTGGGCTCGACGCGGGTGACGACACCCTTGTAGATGTTGCCCTTGCGTTGTTCCTTGCTGGCGGACTCGATGTCAAGGTCGACGAGCTTCTGCCCGTCGACGATGGCAACCCGGAGTTCTTCCGCCTGGGTTGCATTGAAAAGCATGCGCTTCATTGTTTACTCCCGCGCGCGCGCATACGGGACAGGCCAGACTGCCGCCTACAGCGGGCGGCTCATGCGATCACATGTGTTAATGAGGTGAAAAGGCATGGAATAAAAGGTGTCCTGTTCCTGGAGGGTGTCGCCGGCCAAACCGGCGATCGCCTTCCCGATTCCCGCTGGCGTGGGCCGAGCGTGAATGCTGATTTCGTATGCTTGTCGTCGCGTCATTGATAACATCGCTGCTTTGCCGATTGCGCGGGGCGGGTGGGCTTCGACTGACCGCGCCTAGCTTAAGTTAGCTGAGCGGCAGGAATCCAGACGGGCCGGGCTGGCGGCGGCCGGTGAGCGTGGTAACCGGCGTGATCTCTATAATGCACGGCACTCATGCCGGGCAACAAGGTCAGGCAAAATCCTGCCTTAACCGGCGGTAGTGTATATGAAAAAGAATGGCTTAGAGAAAGATTCGGTCCGGCGGCTGAAGATCAACGACAGTGCCGACGGCCAGCGTCTGGACAATTTCCTGATGGCGCGTCTGAAAGGTGTGCCGAAAAGCCGCATCTACAAGCTGGTGCGAGGCGGCGAGGTGCGGGTCAACGGCGGCCGGGCCGAGGTCAGCTATCGGTTGCGGCTGGACGACGAGGTGCGTATCCCGCCGGTGCGTCTGGCCGTGCCGGTGATCACTCCCGTCACCCATCTGCCGCAAGGCGGCATCCGCCTGCTGCCGCATATCCTGTACCGCGACGACGCGCTGATTGCGCTGAACAAGCCGGCCGGCATGGCGGTGCACGGCGGCAGCGGCATTTCGCGCGGGGTGATCGAGCAGATGCGGCTGGAACTGCCGGAATGCCGCTACTTGGAGCTGGTGCACCGGCTCGACCGCGAAACCTCGGGGGTGCTGCTGATCGCGCTGAAGCGGCGCGCTCTGGTCGGGTTGCACGCGGCGATGCGCGACGGCAGGATCGAGAAGCGCTACCTGACGCTGGTGGCGGGGCGCTGGCCGAATCCGCTGCAGCATGTGAAGCTGCCGCTGCACAAGCGGGTCACCGACGACGGCGAAAAGCGCGTCACGGTGCGCGACGAGGGGCAGACCGCGCACACCATCTTCCGCCGTCTGCAATCGCATGCCGGGTTCACCTTGCTGGAAGCGGAACTGAAGACCGGGCGCACCCATCAGATACGCGTGCATACTTCGCATCTGGGATTTCCGATCGCGGGAGACGACAAATACGGCGACTTCGAACTCAACAGGCGGCTGGCCAGGCAGGGACTGAAGCGCATGTTCCTGCATGCCGCCAGGCTGGCGTTCGAGCATCCCATATCGGGCGAGCGCATGTTGATCGAAGCGCCGCTGCCTGATGATTTGGCTGGATTCCTGGAAAAACTGAATGCCCAAGCAATTTGATTTACTGATTTTCGACTGGGACGGCACCCTGATGGATTCCACCGGGGTGATCGTCGATTCGATCCAGCGTGCCTGCGAGGATATCGGCCTGCCGACGCCGGGCGAGCGCGCGTCGCGCCAGATCATCGGCCTCGGCCTGATTCAGGCGCTGCAAACCCTGCTGCCGGACTTGCCCGCCGACGCCTACCCGCGGCTGGTCGAACGCTACCGCCATCATTATCTGGGCCGCGACATGCAGATTCCGCTGTTTGAGGGCGTCGAGACAGGGATCGGTCAGTTGCATGAAAGCGGGTTCCAGTTGGCGGTGGCCACCGGAAAAAGCCGTCTCGGCCTGTCCCGCGCGCTCGAAACCAGCGGGCTGGAGGCCTGGTTTTCCGCCGCCCGCTGCGCCGACCAGACGCATTCCAAGCCGCATCCGGCGATGGTGCTGGAACTGATAGCCGAACTGGATGCCGACCCCGCGCGCACCCTGGTCATCGGCGATACCAGCCACGACCTCCTGATGGCGGCGAATGCCGGCGTCGCCAGCCTGGGGGTGACCTACGGCGCGCACGAAGCGGGCGATCTGCGGCCGCATGCGCCGCTGGCGCTGATCGACAGTTTTACCGGGGTGCACGCGTGGCTTGCCACGAACGCCTGATCTGCGCCGCCGCCGACCTGGCCGAACTGGGCAAGGGGGTGCGCTTCGAGGTGACGCGTGCCGGCAGGCCCCAGCCTGCCTTCGTGGTGCGTTTCGCCGGCCAGCCGCGCGCCTTCCTCAACCAGTGCGGCCATGTGCCGGTGGAACTCGACTGGCAGGAAGGTGAGTTCTTCGACCACTCGCGGCTATACTTGATCTGTACTACCCACGGCGCGCTCTACCACCCCGCAAACGGACAGTGCGTGGGCGGACGCTGCGCCGGACGCGGCCTGATTCCCGTGCCGGTCGTCGAACGCGACGGCCATGTTTATCTGATGGAAGAACAACAATGAGTGAACCGACCCCCAATTGGGAACGTGAAGTCCTGGAAAAACTGGCGCTGTCGGCAATTCAGGAACAGCGCCGCAGCCGCCACTGGAGCATTCTGTTCAAGACGCTCGGCTTCCTGTATCTCTTCATCGTATTGTTCCTGGTGGCCGGATGGTTCGGTTCGGACGGGGTGTCCATCAAGGAGCACACCGCACTGGTCGATCTGCAGGGCGTGATCGCCTCCGATCAGGCCAGCGCCGATTCGGTGATCAGCAGCCTGCAGGGCGCATTCAAGGACAAGAAAACCAAGGGCGTGATCCTGCGTATCAACAGCCCCGGCGGTAGCCCGGTGCAGGCGGGACAGATCTACGACGAGATCAGGCGTCTGCGCGCACTGCATCCGAAAACCCCGCTGTACGCCGTGGTCGACGACATCTGCGCCTCGGGGGGCTATTACGTCGCCGCCGGTGCCGACAAGATCTTCGTCGACAAGGCCAGCATCGTCGGCTCCATCGGCGTGCTGATGGACGGTTTCGGCTTCACCCAGACCATGCAAAAGCTCGGTGTCGAGCGCCGCCTGCTCACCGCGGGCGAAAACAAGGGTTTTCTCGATCCATTCTCGCCGGTAGACCCCAGGCAGGCGGCGTTTGCCAAGCAGATGCTCGAGGAAATCCACGCCCAGTTCATCGGCGTGGTGCGGGAAGGCCGCGGCAAGCGCCTGCAGGAAACACCCGAGATGTTCAGCGGCCTAGTGTGGAGCGGCGAAAAAAGCATCCAGCTCGGCCTTGCCGACGCGCTGGGCAATGTCGAGTCGGTCGCGCGCGACGTGATCAAGGCGGAAGACATCGTCGACTACACCCAGCGCGAAGGCCTGGCGCAACGCCTCGCCGGCCGCCTGGGCGCATCCGTAGCCAAGGCGCTGATGCCGTTCGAGCAAGCCGGCGTCAGGCTGCGTTGAGCGACTACCGGCCGATCGCCTGCGCCGACCACGAGCGGCTAGAGTTTGCCGCGCTCACGCGGCAGTGGCTGGAACTGCGGGTGGACGGCGCGAGGCAGCGCCTGTTGCCGCTCGATGTGTACACCCGCGACGGCGCGGAATGGCTCGATGCGCAAACCGAATCGGGCGACACGGTCACGCTCAGGCTCGATACGCTGAAATTCTGATTCCCGCGTTCTACGCGGCGATGCCGAATACCACCAGACGATCCTTGACCGCATCGGTCTGGCCGCGCCAGTTCCTGGCGCTGCGGGTCTGGATCAACTCGCTGGGCAGGCTCAAATCGGCGCCGACGCTGATCCACGTCTCGGGTGCGAGCGTCGTGGCCAGCGCATCCAGCAGCGCGGCACTGCGGTAGGGCGTCTCGATGAAGAGCTGGGTGGCGTGGTCGCGGCGCGCGGTTTTTTCCAGTGCGCGGATGGTTTGGCTGCGCTCGGGCTCCTTGGCGGGCAGGTAGCCGTGGAAGGCGAAGCGCTGGCCGCCCAGGCCCGAGGCCATCAGTGCCAGCAGAATCGACGATGGGCCGATCAGCGGCACCACCGGAATGTTTTCACGATGCGCGGCCATGACCAGCGCCGCGCCGGGGTCGGCCACGGCCGGACAGCCCGCTTCCGACAACAGGCCGACGTCGTGGCCTGCCTTGAGCGGCGCCAGCAGCGGCGGGATGGCGGCGGCCGGGGTGTGTTCGTTGAGTTCTTCGAGATGCAGCGACTGCAGCGGCTGCGGGTGGCCCATCGCCTTGAGGTGCGCGCGCGCCGTCTTGGCGCGCTCGACGACGAAGTGCTCGAGCCGGCGCGTGACGGCAAGAGTCTCAGGCGGCAGGCAGGCGTCCGGGCTGACCGGTCCCAGTGGCACCGGGATGAGGTAGAGGGTGCCGGCGCTCATGCAAGGACGTCTACGCCCTCGTTCATGAGCATCTCGGTCAGCGCCATCAGCGGCAATCCGATCAGCGCGGTGGGGTCGGGGCTGTCCATGCGCTGCATCAGCGCGATACCGAGCGATTCGCTCTTCGCCGAGCCGGCGCAGTCGTAGGGCTGCTCCTTCTTCAGGTAGCTGGCGATCTGCACGTCGGTGAGCGGCCGGATGTGCACCACGGTCGGCACGTCGCGCGTCTGCGCGTGGCCGGTGCGGCTGTTGAGCAGCGTCAGCGCGGTGTGGAACACCATCGCCTTGCCCTGCATTTTCTGCAGCTGGGCGAAGGCGTTGTCAAAATCGCCGGGCTTGCCGAGTTGTTCGCCGTCCAGCATCAGCACCTGGTCGGAGCCGATGATCAGCGCGTCGGGGTGACTTGCCGCCGCGGCCTGCGCCTTCAGCACCGACAGCCGCAGGGCGGTGGCCGAGGGCGTTTCGCCGGACAGCGGGGTTTCGTCGACGTCGGGCGACAGCACTTCGAAGGGAAGATGCAGGCGCGACAGCAGCTCGCGCCGGTAGCGCGAGGTGGAAGCGAGGACCAGCGTCATTCCGGCTGGATCTCGACCAGCGCCATGTCGGGCGTCACCGCATCGCCTTTTTTCGCGAAGACGCTGATGACGACGCCGGCGATCGGCGCCTGCACTTCGTTTTCCATCTTCATCGCCTCGATCACCAGCACGCCGTCGCCCGCCTTGACCGTCTGGCCGATGCTCACCAGCACGTCGACGACGGTGCCGGGCATGGCGGCGGTGACGTGGCCGGGGTGGCTGGGGCGCGGTTTTTGCCCGGATGCGCTGGGTGCGGCCGTGGTTTTTCGCTGGGCGCTGTCGTTACCGGTCACGGCGACTTCGTTCAGCGGCTCGACCAGCACTTCTTCCGAGATGCCGTCCACCGACACGAAGTAGGGCCGTTGCGAGGCGTCGCTGCGGCCGCTGCCCGACAACTTGATGTGGTAGGTCTCGCCGTGCAGCGTGATCTTGAATTCGTCGGCTGCATAACGCGGCGCGCTGTCCTGCTGCGCGGCACCCGGCGGCGGCAGCGCTTCGGGCTTGAGGGTGCCCGCCGCGCGTTCCTGCAGCCAGGTCTTGCCGATTTCAGGGAACATGGCGTAGGTCAGCACGTCCTCGTCCGACTTGGCCAGCCCCTCGATTTCGCCGCGTAGCTTGTCGAGCTCGTCGGCCATCAGATCGGCGGGCCGGCAGGTGGTGACGTCGAGGTTGCCGATGGCTATTTTGCGCACTTCTTCGTTGATATGCCCGGGTGCCTTGCCATAGCGGCCCTGCAGGTAGAGCTTCACTTCGTTGGTGACCGATTTGTAGCGTGCGCCGGTGAGCACGTTCAACGCTGCCTGGGTGCCGACGATCTGCGAGGTGGGCGTGACCAGCGGCGGGTAGCCGAGGTCTTCGCGCACGTGTGGAATTTCTTCGAGCACGGCATCCATCCTGTCGATCGCACCCTGCTCCTTCAATTGGTTGGCGAGGTTGGAAATCATCCCGCCCGGCACCTGGTTGATCAGCACGCGGGTGTCGGTGCCGGTGAAGGCCGATTCGAACTGCCAGTATTTCTTGCGCACCTCCTTGAAGTAGGCCGAGATTTCCTCGATCAGCGGCAGCGACAGGCCGGTGTCGTATTCGGTGCCGGCGAGCGCCGCGACCAGGCTTTGCGTGGTGGGGTGGCTGGCGCCCTCGGCAAACGCGCCGACGCAGGTGTCGATGATGCTGGCGCCGGCCTCCACCGCCTTCAGGTGCGTCATGTGCGCCAGGCCCGAGGTCGCATGGCTGTGCGTATGGATGGGCAGATGGGTCGCGGCGCGGATTGCCTGCACCAGCTCAAACGCGGTGTAGGGCGTGAGCAGGCCCGCCATGTCCTTGATCGCGATGGTGTCGCAGCCCATCTCCGCCAGTCCCTTGGCCAGCTCGACGAAGTGGGGGATGTCGTGCACCGGGCTGGTGGTGTAGCAGATCGCGCCTTCGGCGTGCCTGCCGGCCGCCTTGACCGCTTCGATCGACACCTGCAGGTTGCGCAGGTCGTTCATCGCGTCGAACACGCGGAACACGTCGACACCATTGTCGGCAGATTTCTGCACGAAGGCGCGCACCACGTCGTCGGAGTAATTGCGGTAGCCGAGCAGGTTCTGCCCGCGCAGCAGCATCTGGATGCGTGTATTGGGCAGTGCCTTCCTGAGCTTGCGCAGGCGCTCCCACGGGTCTTCGCGCAGAAAGCGCACGCAGGCATCGAAGGTGGCGCCGCCCCAGGCTTCCAGCGACCAGAACCCGACCGCATCGAGTTTGCCGCAGATCGGCAGCATGTCGGCAGTCTGCATGCGGGTGGCGATGAGCGACTGGTGGCCGTCGCGCAGGACGAGATCGGTAACGAATACTTTGGTCATTTTTACAACCCTTGATGAGCGGCGATGGCGGCGGCGATGGCGGCGGCGATCACTTCCGGCGGTTTCTTTTCGGTGTACTGGGTGAGTTCCGGGTGCTCGTCCACAAAGCTGGTGTTGAAGCGCCCGCTGCGGAACTCGGGGTTTTTCAAAATTTCCTGGTAGTAGGGAATCGTCGTCTTCACGCCGTACACCAGCATGTCGTCGAGCGCGCGGCGGCCGCGTTCGACGGTCGCTTCCCAGTTCAGATTCCACACCGTGAGCTTGGCGCACATCGAATCGAAATAGGGCGGAATCACGTAGTCGGTGTAAATCGCCGCGTCGACGCGCACGCCGGGGCCGCCCGGCGAATAATAGCGCGTGATGCGGCCGAGGCTCGGCAGGAATTCGTTTTTTGGGTCTTCGGCGTTGATGCGGAATTCGATCGCATAGCCGCGATGCGCGATGTCTTCCTGCCTGTATTGCAGCGGCTTGCCGTCGGCGATGCGGATCTGCTCCTGCACGATGTCGACGCCGGTAATGGTTTCGGTGATCGGGTGTTCGACCTGCAGCCGGGTGTTCATTTCCATGAAATAGAACTGGTTGTCCTGGTCGAGCAGGAATTCCACCGTGCCGGCATTGACGTAGCCGACCGATTTGGCGGCGCGCACCGCCAGTTTGCCGATGTATTGCCGCTGGGCTTCGGTGAGCTGCGGGCTCGGCGCGATCTCGATCAGCTTCTGGTTGCGCCGCTGGATCGAGCAGTCGCGCTCGAACAGGTGAATGACGTTGCCCTGGGTGTCGCCGAGAATCTGCACCTCGATGTGCTTGGGCCGGACCACGCATTTTTCGACGAAGACTTCGGGCTTGCCGAAGGCCTTGCTGGCCTCCGACACCACGCGGTCATAGTTCTTCAGCAGCTCCTCTTCGCTGTCGCAGCGGCGGATGCCGCGCCCGCCGCCGCCATTGGTGGCCTTGAGCATCACCGGATAGCCGATCCGGTTGGCCAGCGTGCGCGCCTCCTCGACGTTCTCCAGGTTGTGATCCGATCCCGGCACCACCGGAATGCCGGCGGCGATCATCGCATTGCGCGCCTGGATCTTGTCGCCCATGCGGCGGATCACCTCGGGCGAAGGGCCGATGAAGCGGATGCCGCGGCGTGCGCAGATGGTGGCCAGATCGGGGTTTTCCGAGAGGAAACCGTAGCCAGGGTGCAGCGCGTCGCAGCCTGACGCCGCCGCCAGGTTGACCAGCGTGTGCGCGTTCAGATAGCCGAGGATGGGGTCCTTGCCGATGTGGTAGGCCTCGTCGGCTTTCTTGACGTGCAGCGCGTGGCGGTCGGCATCCGTGTAGATGGCGACCGACTTGATACCCAGTTCGGCGCAGGCGCGCACGATGCGGACGGCGATCTCGCCGCGGTTGGCGACCAGTATTTTCTTAATCATGGTCACCGTTTCTTTGACAAAAATAACGCGAAATCATATCATTGCGGGCTAATGTTTAACCGGGTGCGTCATGTCGAGCCTGTGCGCATTAACCCAGTACGCTGTTGATCGGGTGTACCGTGCATCAGCCTGTTGAGGTCGATCCACGGCGTTTTTGCAGGGATTCGCAGTCGTGGGAAGCGCAGTCGGATGTGTCTGCGTTTCCGCGTCTAGCCCGCGAATTTACGCAAGGCGCGCTGTTCTGTCGAGTCACCGGGCAGACGGATCAGCGCGGCGGCCTGTCCCTGCTGCTGGCGATACGCGGCGAGGTCGAGATGACGTGTCAGCGCTGCCTGGGCGGCATGCGGCATGCGGTGCAGGTCGAACGCACGCTGCATCTGGCGCGCAACGAGGCCGAGCTGGAACGGCTGGATGCGCTGCCCGGCAGCGATGCGATTCCGGTCGGCGAGACGTTGGATCTCGTCGATCTGGTTGAGGATGAAGTGTTGTTGAGCCTGCCGCTGGCGGCCATGCACGTAGAAGGTGAATGCCCCGCCTGCGGGGTGGAACAAATTTTCAAGGAGTAGGAAATGGCTGTCCAGCAGAACAAGAAGTCCCCGTCCAAGCGCGGCATGCACCGTGCGCACGATTTTCTGACCAATCCGCCGCTGGCCGTCGAGCCGACCACGGGCGAAGCGCATCTGCGTCACCATATCAGCCCCAACGGCTTTTATCGTGGCCGCAAAGTCGTCAAGGCCAAAGGCGAATAATTCCGCCCCCGCGCGCCCCTGGCCATGATTGCCGTGGCCGGGGGTGTCCCGATCAGCCCACGCTTTCGGCTGCATGAGAAATATCACAGTCGCCATTGACGTCATGGGGGGCGATCACGGTCCCCATGTCACCGTCCCGGCGGCGATCCGCTGTCTTGCGCGTCATCCTGACCTGAACGTGATTCTGGTCGGGCCGCAGGACATCGTCGCCGCTGAACTCAAGGCGCGTCGCGCCAAGACCGGACCGCGCCTCATCGTGCGCCACGCCAGCCAGGTGGTGGCGATGGACGAGGCGCCCGCGCAGGCGCTGCGCAGCAAGAAAGACTCTTCGATGCGGGTGGCCATCGATCTCGTCAAGTCCGGCGAGGCCGACGCCTGCGTGTCGGCGGGCAACACCGGTGCGCTGATGGCGACCGCGCGCTTCGTCCTGAAAACCCTGCCCGGCATCGACCGTCCCGCGATCGCCGCCGTGATGCCGACGATCAGCGGCCACGCGCTGGTGCTGGATATGGGAGCCAATGTCGACTGCAGCGCCGAGCATCTGCTGCAGTTCGGCATCATGGGCGCGATGCTGGTGTCGGCGGTGGAGCACAAGCCGAACCCGAGCGTGGGCCTGCTCAACATCGGCGAGGAAGACATCAAAGGCAACGAGATGGTGAAACGCGCCGCCGAACTGCTGCGCGACAGCCACCTGAATTTCTACGGCAATGTCGAAGGCAACGACATCTTCAAGGGAACCACCGACGTGGTGGTGTGCGACGGCTTCGTCGGCAACGTGACCCTGAAAGCTTCCGAAGGGCTCGCCAAGATGATAGTCACCACGTTGCGCGCCGAATTCAAGCGCAACTGGCTGACCCGCATCACCGGCCTGCTCGCCTTGCCGGTGCTGAATGCCTTCAAGCGCCGTCTCGATCCGCGCCGCTACAACGGTGCCACGCTGCTGGGGCTCAAGGGCGTGGTGGTGAAAAGCCATGGCTCGGCCGACCGCCTTGCATTCGAGCATGCGATCGAGACCGCCAGCGAAGAAGTCCGCAACAATGTGCTGAAACGCATCACAGACCAGATCCAACTTATGCAACGGGTGGCTGCTTGACCTATTCCCGCATTCTCGGCACCGGCAGTTATCTGCCCGCGCGCATCCTCACCAACGCCGATCTCGAAAAACTGGTCGAGACCAACGACCAGTGGATCGTCGAGCGCACCGGCATCCGCGAGCGCCATATCGCCGCCGAGGGCGAATTCACCAGCGATCTTGCCGCCCAGGCTGCGCGTGCCGCGCTCGAAGTGGCCGGGTTGGCGCCCGACGATATCGACCTGCTGCTGGTCGCCACCACCACGCCCGACTTGGTATTCCCCAGCACCGCCTGCATCGTGCAGTCCAAGCTCGGCATGACCAACGGCCGCCCGGCGTTCGACCTGCAGGCGGTGTGCAGCGGTTTCGTCTATGCCTTGAGCGTGGCCGACCAGTTCATCAAGACCGGCGCAGCCAAACGCGTGCTGGTGATCGGCGCCGAAACCCTGTCACGCATCACCGACTGGAACGACCGCAGCAACTGCATCCTGTGGGGCGACGGCGCGGGCGCGGTGGTGCTGGGCGCGTCCGCCGAACCCGGCATCATCGCCACCCACATCCACGCCGACGGCCGCCACAAGGAATTGCTGCGCACCACCAGCGGCCCCTCGACCGGCATGAAGGAGCCTGCGCTGATGCGCATGGAAGGCAACGCCGTGTTCAAGATGGCGGTCAACACCCTCGACCGCATCGTCGACGAAACGCTGGAAGCCAACGGTTTGCAGAAGTCCGACATCGACTGGCTGGTGCCGCACCAGGCGAATATCCGCATCATCTCCGCCACCGCGAAAAAGCTCGGCATGAGCATGGACAACGTCGTCACCACCGTCGCCGGCCATGGCAACACCTCAGCCGCCTCGGTGCCACTGGCGTTCGATGTGGCGGTGCGCGACGGCCGCATCCAGCGCGGCCAGACCGTGCTGATGGAGGCCTTTGGAGGCGGTTTCACCTGGGGCTCGGCGCTCCTCAAGTATTAAGTATTAAAAGAAAAGATCCCTATGAAACTGGCTTTTGTATTCCCCGGGCAGGGCTCGCAATCGGTCGGCATGATGCAGGGCTGGGGCGATCGCGCCGAAGTACGCGCCACCTTTAGCGAAGCGTCCGACGCGCTCGGCCAGAATCTGTGGATGCTGGTCGCCGATGGCCCGGTCGAACTGCTCAATCAGACCGTCAATACCCAACCGGCGATGCTGGCAGCGGATGTCGCTGCCTGGCGCGTGTGGCAGGCAGCGGGCGGCGCAAGCCCAGCCTTGCTGGCGGGACACAGCCTGGGCGAATACGCGGCGTTGGTGGTGGCCGGATCTTTGAATTTTGCCGATGCAATCAAACTGGTACGCTTCCGCGCCGAGGCGATGCAGGCGGCGGTACCCGAAGGCGTCGGCGCGATGGCGGCGATTCTGGGACTGGACGACGATACCGTGCGTGCGGTTTGCAATGAGGCGGCTGCAGGCGAGGTGGCCGAAGCGGTGAATCTCAACTCCCCCGGACAGGTGGTCATTGCCGGCAACAAGGCCGCGGTCGAGCGCGCCATGGCGCTGGCGAAAGAGAAGGGCGCCAAGCGCGCCCTGCCGCTGCCGGTCAGCGTGCCGTCGCATTCCTCGCTGATGCTGCCGGCGGCGGAAAAACTGCGCGCGCACCTGCAGGACATCGAAATCAAGACACCGGCGGTGCGTGTGCTGCACAACACCGACGTGCAGAGCCACACCGAACCCGACGCGATCCGCGCCGCGCTGGCGAAGCAGCTGCACACCCCGGTGCGCTGGGCCGAAACCGTGCGGGCACTGAAAGCCGCCGGTATCGAGCGCGTGATCGAATGCGGCCCCGGCAAGGTGCTGGCAGGCCTCAACAAGCGCATCGACGACAGCCTGCCCGCTGTGGCGCTGGTGGACGAAGCCAGTCTGCAGGCCGCACTCAATCAATAAGGAGACACCATGCTGCAAGGTCAAATCGCCCTCGTTACGGGCGCCAGCCGCGGAATCGGCCAGGCGATCGCGCTGGCGCTCGGTCAGGCAGGGGCTATCGTGGTCGGCACCGCCACCAGCGACAAGGGCGCACAGGCGATCAGCGATTACCTCGCCACCGCCGGCGTCAAGGGCAGCGGCATGAAGCTCGACGTCACCGACGCCACCGAAATCGATGCCGTGATCGCCGCGATCAATGCGCAGTTCGGCGACATCGGCATCCTGGTCAACAACGCCGGCATCACCCGCGACAACCTGCTGATGCGGATGAAGGACGAGGAATGGGACGCCATCCTGGCGACCAACCTGACCTCGGTGTTCCGCCTGTCGCGCGCGGTGCTGCGCGCGATGATGAAGGCGCGCAGCGGCCGCATCATCAGCATCGCCTCGGTGGTGGGCGCGATGGGCAACGCCGGGCAGACCAATTACAGCGCGGCCAAGGCCGGCATCATGGGCTTCACCAAGTCGCTGGCGCGCGAAGTCGGCAGCCGCAACATCACCGTCAACTGCGTGGCGCCGGGCTTCATCGACACCGACATGACGCGCGCGCTGCCGGACGCGCAGCGGCAGGCGCTGCTGGCGCACATCCCGCTGGGCAGGCTGGGCGCTGCGGAAGACATTGCGCAGGCCGTCGCTTTCCTGGCCTCGCCTGCCGCCGGCTATATATCGGGCACCACCCTGCATGTCAACGGCGGCATGTACATGGCGTAACCGTCACGGAAAGTTTGGTAAAATCGCCGGGTTTCATTTTTCCGGGTCTCAATTTCATTGGGGCCCTTTTTCAAGAGAGGATCAGTAATGGATAACGTACAGCGTGTAATTAAAGTCGTCGCCGAGCAACTGGGCGTCAACGAGGCGGACATCAAGAACGAGTCTTCCTTCGTCGGTGACCTGGGCGCCGACTCGCTCGATACGGTCGAACTGGTGATGGCGCTGGAGGAAGAGTTCGGCTGCGAAATCCCCGACGAAGACGCGGAAAAGATCACCACCGTCCAGCAGGCGATCGATTACGTCAACAGCCACTCCAGCTGACCGTTCACCCGGCTATCGAGTCGGTCCGGCAATGTGCGAAGCTGCGTGCGCGCGTTCAATGCCCGCTTGCCAGGCTAGGCTCGCTGGCCGTCCAAATAGTGCGCTTTCCAATGTTCAATGATTCGGCGTACACCGTGTCGTGCCGGATCGATAAAAAGGACTGACTTTTGTCCAAACGTCGCGTCGTCGTAACCGGCCTGGGGATCGTGTCCCCGGTCGGCAACACCATACCGGAAGCCTGGGATAACCTGGTCGCCGGCCGTACCGGAATCGCCCGGATCACCCGTTTCGATCCAACGCCCTTCGCCTCCCAGATGGCAGGCGAGGTCAAAAATTTCGAGGTTGAGCAATACCTCAACCCGAAAGAGGCGCGCCGCATGGATGTCTTCATCCAGTTCGGCATGGCCGCCGGCATCCAGGCGATCCGCGATTCGGGCATCGAGGTCACCGAAGCCAACGCCGAACGAATCGGCATCAACATCGGCTCCGGCATCGGCGGCCTGCCGCTGATCGAGGAAACCCATAGTCTGCTGATGGAATCGGGGCCGCGGAAGATCTCCCCCTTCTTCATTCCGGGCTCCATCATCAACATGATTTCCGGCAATCTTTCGATCCTATACGGAGTGAAGGGTCCCAACCTGGCGGTCGTCACCGCCTGCACCACCGGCCTGCATGCGGTTGGCCTGTCCGCCCGCATGATCGAGCATGGCGATGCGGACGTGATGATCGCCGGCGGCGCCGAGTGCGCGACTTCGCCGCTGGGCGTGGGCGGCTTCGCGTCGGCACGCGCGCTGTCTACCCGCAACGACGATCCGGCCACCGCCAGCCGTCCGTGGGACAAGGATCGCGACGGCTTCGTCATGGGCGAGGGCGCCGGCGTGCTGGTGCTCGAGGAATACGAGCACGCCAAGGCGCGCGGCGCCAGAATCTACGCCGAAGTGGCGGGCTTCGGCATGAGCGGCGACGCCTACCACATGACGGCGCCGAGCACCGACGGCCCCAGGCGTGCGATGCTGAACGCGATGCGCGACGCCGGTGTGAATCCCGGCCAGTTGAATTACATCAACGCGCACGGCACCTCGACGCCGCTGGGCGACAAGAACGAAACCGATGCGATCAAGCTTGCGCTGGGCGATGCCGCCTACAAGCTGGTGGTCAACTCGACCAAGTCGATGACCGGCCACCTGCTGGGCGGTGCCGGCGGCGTCGAGTCGGTGTTCAGCGTGCTGGCGGTACACCACCAGGTGTCACCTCCCACCATCAACATCTTTTCGCAAGACCCGGAATGCGATCTCGATTACTGTGCCAACACCGCGCGTGATATGAAGATCGACTTCGCGCTCAAGAACAACTTCGGGTTCGGCGGCACCAACGGCTCGCTGGTTTTCAAGCGCGTTTGACTGTCACTGCGGATCGCCCGAGCACGCCCGAAACCCGGGAATGGCCGCAATGGCCTGATCTGGCCGGGCTTCAGGCGTCCGATCCGCGGCGTTACCCCGGCCTGTTCCTGAGCAGCGGCGACACTGGCTGGGACGTGCTGTTTGCGTTTCCGCAGGAGGTCGTGCGGATTGTTTCAACCGGTGGGTTGCGCGCGTTGCAGGCGCATCCGGCGATGCAGTTGCGGCCCGGCCCCGGGCAGGAAGACCACGGGCTGCCTTTCAGCGGCGGCTGGCTGTGCGCGTTTGCGTATGAACTGGGCGGCCTGTTCGAGCCCGCTGTGGGGCAGGTCGAGGATGAGTCCGATTTCCCCCTTGCCTGGCTGGTACGCATTCCCGCGGCGATCCTGTTCGACCGCGTGAGCCGGCGTTGCGTCCTGATGGCTGAGGCCGGGCAGACTGAACTACTCGACGGCATGCAGCGCGATCTGGCCGCGCTGCCGCCGCCCATCGCAGCACTGCCCGAATTGCATGCCCTGCATGAAGACGCACCCGACGCGTTTGTTGCCGGCGTTGCGCGCATCCAGGATTACATTCGCGCGGGCGACGTGTTCCAGGTCAATCTGTCGCGCGGTTGGCAGGCCGAATTCGCCGTGCCGGTTTCCGCGGCATCGCTGTTCGCCCGGCTGATGCGGCGTAATCCGGCGCCGTTTTCGGCGTTGCTGCAGATGGATGAATGGGCGATCGTGAGCTCGTCGCCCGAACGCCTGGTTCGCCTCGGCCGCGACGGAATGCTGCAAACCCGGCCGATTGCCGGCACGCATCCGAGAAGCGGGGATGCGGCGGAAGACGCCGCGCTGCGCGCGCGCCTGCAGGCGCATCCCAAGGAGCGCGCCGAACACGTCATGCTGGTCGACCTCGAACGCAACGACCTCGGACGGGTGTGCGATGCGGGCAGTGTGAAGGTGTCGGCGCTGATGGAAATCGCCAGCTATCGCCACGTACATCACATCGAATCGGCCGTCTGCGGACAACTGCGCACCGGCACGCGCGTGGTCGACGCCTTGCGCGCGATGTTTCCCGGCGGCACCATTACCGGCTGTCCCAAGATACGCACCATGCAGATCATCCGTGAACTTGAACGGACGCCGCGGCGCAGCTACACCGGCAGCCTCGGCTACATCAACCGCGATGGCAGCTTCGATTTCAATATCCTGATCCGCAGCTTCCTTCTGCGCGACCGCGAACTGAGTTTCCGCGCCGGCGCCGGCATCGTGGCCGATTCGATGGCTGCGCGCGAGCTCGATGAAACGCGCGCCAAGGCATGCGGTCTGTTGCACGCGCTGGGGGTCGCATGATACTCGTCAACGGCCATCCGACTGATGCCGTGGACGCACGAGACCGCGGCCTGGCCTACGGCGACGGCGTATTCCGCACCTTGCGCACGCACGCCGGCCAGCCGCTATGGTGGCGCGATCATTACGCCAAGCTGGCGGCCGATTGTGCGGCGTTGATGCTGGATTGCCCTGACGAGGCCGGTTTGCGCGCCGAGGTTTGCCGGGTGGCCGCGGCCGGGGAAGGCGTGACCAAGATCATCCTCACCCGCGGCGTTGGTGCGCGCGGTTATGCGCCGCCGCAAGGCCAGATCGTCACCCGCATCGTGCTGTCTGCGCCCCTGCCTGCCCATGCGCAGGCTGATGCGCCGGACGACGTCGTTGCGCGCTGGTGCAGGCTGCGTCTGGCGCGCCAGCCGCGGCTGGCGGGAATCAAGCATCTGAACCGGCTGGAGAACGTGCTGGCGCGGGCCGAGTGGGATGACCCGGCAATTGCGGAAGGGCTGCTGTGCGATGACACCGGCGCGGTGATCGGTGGCGTAATGAGCAATCTGCTGGCGGTGAAGGACGGCGAACTGTACACCCCGGATGTGAGCGAATGCGGGGTGGCCGGCGTGGCCAGGACGCGCCTGCTGCGCGCCGCGGCACGCCGCGGCATCCCTATCCATGTCGGCCGTTTGATGCCAGCCGCTATACTCGCCGCCGATGAAGTGATGATCTGCAACAGCGTCATCGGCGTGCGCCGCGTGGCCCGCCTGGATGATTCGGCCTGGCCGCCTGCGGGCTGGACCGGTATTTTGAAAACTGCCTTGTATGAAGACATGGATTAAGCGATTGGCCCTGCTTGCCGGCCTGGCTGCACTGGCGGGGGCAGGTGGGCTGGCATGGTATGCCAACCGGCCTTTGCCTATCGAACCGTTACCCAGAACCATCAACGTGGCGCCCGGCACCCATCTGCGGAGCCTGAGCGTGATGCTCGAACGCGAAGGCGTGATCGGCAATGCGCAGGTGTTCTGGCTGCTCGGGCGCGTGCTGGGCAAGGCCGGAACGCTCAAGGTGGGGGTGTATAGGCTCGACCGGCCGCTCACACCGCTGGAGCTGTATGCCAAGATTCAGCGCGGCGAAGTATCGCAGGCGATCGTGCAGTTCATCGAAGGCTGGAACTGGCGCGAGGTGCGTGCCGCGCTTGCCGCGCAGCCGCTGCTGAAGAACGACAGCGCAGGCATGAGTGATGGCGAGATTCTGCAGGCAATCGGCGCGGAAGAACGCCACCCGGAAGGCCTGCTGTTTCCCGACACCTATTTCTACGCGCCGCATACCTCCGACCTCGGCGTGCTGCGTCGCGCCTACCGCCTGCAACACGAAAAACTCCTGGCCGCCTGGGAAACCCGCGCTCCCGGCCTGCCTTACCGCACGCCGTATGAAGCGCTCATCATGGCGTCGATCGTGGAAAAAGAGACCGGCGCGGCATACGAGCGCCCGCAGATCGCCGGCGTGTTCCTCAACCGGCTCAGGCTGGGGATGCGCCTGCAAACCGATCCCGCTGTGATCTACGGGCTGGGCGAACGTTTTGACGGCAACCTGCGCAAGGTCGATCTGCAGCGCGACACGCCGTACAACACCTATACGCGGACCGGGCTGCCGCCGACGCCGATTGCGATGCCAAGTGCGGCGGCGATCCAGGCCGCGCTCAATCCCGCGAAGACCGATGCGCTGTATTTCGTGGCGCGCGGCGACGGCACCCATGTTTTTTCCAGCAACCTCAATGCGCATAACCGCGCGGTGAACCGCTACCAGCGATGACGACATCCGGCAAATTCATCACCCTCGAAGGCGTCGACGGCGCCGGCAAAAGCACCCACCTGGGATTTGTCGCCGACTGGCTGCGCCAGCAGGGCAGGGAAGTGGTGGTCACCCGCGAGCCGGGCGGCACGCCGCTGGGCGAAACCCTGCGCGAGCTGCTGCTGCATCGCGAGATGGATGCCGATACCGAGCTGTTGCTGATGTTCGCCGCGCGCCAGGAGCACCTGGCCGGATTGATCCGGCCAGCGCTGGCGCGCGGCGCGTGGGTTGTGTCCGACCGCTTCACCGATGCCAGCTACGCCTATCAGTGTGGCGGGCGCGGCATCGCGGTCGAGCGCATCGCCACGCTGGAAGCCTGGGTGCAGCGCGGTTTTGCGCCCGATCTCACGCTGCTGTTCGACGTCCCGCCGGAAGTGGCGGAGGCGCGCCGCTCGGCCGCGCGCAGCGCCGACCGTTTCGAGCGCGAGGCCGACAGCTTCTTCAGCCGCGTGCGCAAAGCCTATCTCGACCGCGCGCATGCCGAGCCGGCGCGCATTCGCGTGCTCGATGCGCGCCACGGCATCGCCGAGTTGCAGTCGGAAATCGGCCGGCTGCTGCGGGAGTTGGTGTGAGCGCACCGTATCCCTGGCTGGCGACGGCGTGGCAGCGCCTGCTGGCGACCCGCGGGCGTCCGGCACAGGCCTTGCTGCTGGC
>ERZ761609.1546-NODE-1546-length-19731-cov-110.103527_pt1 | contig 19731 bp, 25 predicted proteins | sample MGYA00511163_ERZ761609 | MGnify/ENA primary metagenome ERZ761609 (study PRJEB28899, sample SAMN02445070) | bioreactor sludge metagenome | biome: EBPR sludge | place: Australia: Brisbane, Thorneside Wastewater Treatment Plant | collected 2011-12-16 ... | reverse complement strand
TTTCGGACGGGGGAGACTCATCTTACGGCGTCTTCATTTTCGGGAGGCAGACCAGCCTCACCGAGCGCTCTGCTTCGAATGGAGTCATAACGAGTGACCATTTGACGTTACCGCCTTCCATGATGGTGGGGCAATTGAGATTTCGCATAGACTGTCGAATCTCCTTCTGAAATTTTGGACTGTATACAAAGTACTCAATACGTCCTTCCGATAATCTACATCTGAATGGAGCCCGAATGACCCCTTCTTTCTGTGGATCGTAGCGATTGATCATGTCGCTACGTTGAGCAAAGTGAGGAATTGGATGAACTCGAGCGTAATAGTAGCTGTTGCTAAACTTGCAGTCTGGCTTAACCCTTGACTTTGGAACTTTCCACTCTGCTCCGGGGTTGTAGGATAAGAAGTGCCAGAAGTTGCGGGGTTCTTTGTCGTCGTTGTCGGTTCGGTACATGGTGTAGGCGTTGTACCAACCTCGCAGCCCGGCGATGGCTTCGGTATCGTAGGCTTTCCGGACCATCATGGGTCGGACGACGATCAGAATGACTCCGAGCAGAAACCCGATAATCGCAATCGAGATCAACACCTCGATCAAGGTGATGCCACGTTGTTTTTGGGGGAAGTTCATTGTATGTTTGAAGAGTCACCGAGTCCAGCTGTTCGGATGGACTCGGTGACTTAGCCCTTGCTGTGGCGCTCTATTCTATCGCCGCGGCCAAGGCTTCCATTGAGAAGCATTTGCATCATTGTTGGCTGGAATTAAATTGCCCGGCCTGGGCGGATACCCATTATCACACTCTTCGCCTGTACAAGTTGTGCTCGTCAAAGTTTCGTTGGATGGACTAGTACCTTTTCGCACACAGTATGTGGTTTGGCCGGTTTCTGGGCAGGTCAACAAGAAGACACTTACTGATGAGCGAGTAATGACATTGCACGGAAGTTCTCCGTTGCAGTTTGCATCACCAGCCCTACAAGCGTACATGTACATTTGTTGGGGCCCTGTGATCTCATACGTATCTTGGGCACCACAAGGAATAGAAATTGGATTCCCTCCTGGTGGATCGAAAGTGCACTCTCGGAAAGACTCGTGGCAACTTGGCTGCTGAGCATATAGCAGGATAGGCAATGTCACAATCGAGAGTAGGAGTAAGAGCGAATTGAGAGATTTCATTTTTGTTCTCCTGGTGATAGAATATTCTCACGGCTCACTAGCTGTGAAAATTCAACTTCAAAAGGCGTGAATGCGAGCGGCCACCGAATGTTTCCGTTCAGCATGATTCCGGGGGCTATGTTATTCGGAAGAAAATCCTTATATACTGCGTTCGTGGAGGGATCCTTCAAATAGAATTCAACTCTGCCTTTTACGTTCTTGCATCGGTAGGATGCTCGAATCACGGGTTCTTTCTCAGGATCGTATGGGTTCATGAAGTCACTTCTCTTATCGAACAGCGGGATAGGGTGAAACCTAGCGTAAAAAAATCCTTTTCCAATACAATCCGGATTCTGCTTCGTCTTCGGGACATCCCACTCTGCTCCGGGGTTGTAGGATAAGAAGTGCCAGAAGTTGCGGGGTTCTTTGTCGTCGTTGTCGGTTCGGTACATGGTGTAGGCGTTGTACCAACCTCGCAGCCCGGCGATGGCTTCGGTATCGTAGGCTTTCCGGACCATCATGGGTCGGACGACGATTAGAATGGCTCCTAGTAGAAAGCCGATTATCGCGATCGAGATCAACACTTCGATCAACGTAATGCCACGTTGTTTTTGGGGGAAGTTCATAATGTGTTTCAAGAGTCACCGAGTCAAACCGTTCGGATGGACTCGGTGACTTAGACCTTGCTGAGGCGCTCTATTCTATCGCCGCGGCCAAGGCTTCCATTGAGAAGCATTTGCATCATTGTTGGCTGGGACCAGATCATCCGGAACCGGATCGAGTCCGTTATCACAGAATTCGCCTTGGCACGTCGTCCCCGTTGGCACCTCGGCCCCAGGAGACGTACCCTTCTTGACGCAGAATGTTGAACTCCCGGTTTCCGGGCAATCGAGAAAGTACACGAATGCTTGTGATTTTGTCTGGATGTTGCATGGGCCTTCACCCGGGCACTCCTCATCGAATCCCCTGCATGCGTAGACATCTTCCTGATACGGACCATCAATCAAGTAGGTATCTTGAGCGCCGCAAGGAATCGAGATTGGCATCGTCGGTTCGGGTGGGTCAAATGAACATTCCCTAAACTGCAAGTCACAAGGATGTTGCTGAGCCACCAGGAGGATGGGGAATAGGGCTATCGAAAGCGCAGTGACAAAGTACTTCAGGTTTCGCATTAGTTTTCTCCTTATGGAATACTAGGTTGGTATCTCTTGAGCAAGTTCATTTCTGCCTCGAATGGAGAGTATTCGAGGACCCATTTGATATTTCCACCTTGCAAAATACCAGGCACAGTGATGTTCCCGACAGATTGCTTGATGACGCGCTGAAACTTCGGACTGTATACGAAGTAATCTACTCTTCCTTCTCTTACTCTGCATCTAAAGCTCGCTTCGATGACTGGCTCTTTCAAGGGGTCATACGGATTCAGCATATCGGATCGATTCTCAAACGCAGGGACAGGATGCACCCGGGCATAGTAGTATCCGTGATTGATGCAACCAGGATTCTTCTTAAATTTTGGTAAGTCCCACTCTGCTCCGGGGTTGTAGGATAAGAAGTGCCAGAAATTGCGGGGTTCTTTGTCGTCGTTGTCGGTTCGGTACATGGTGTAGGCGTTGTACCAACCTCGCAGCCCGGCGATGGCTTCGGTATCGTAGGCTTTCCGGACCATCATGGGTCGGACGACGATCAGAATGGCTCCGAGCAGAAAGCCGATAATCGCAATTGAGATCAACACCTCGATCAACGTAATGCCACGTTGTTTTTGGGGGAATTTCATAGTGTGTTTGAAGAGTCACCGAGTCAAGCCCTTCGGATGGACTCGGTGACCGCGATTTTGTGGAATGGATCTATGCTATCGCCTTGGCCAAGGCTTCCATTGAGAAGCATTTGCATCATTGTTGGCTGGGATCAAGCTGTTTGGCTTTGACGGCTGTCCATTGTCACACGCCTCTCCGGTGCACGTTGTGCTGGTCAGCTCATCTGGGTCAGGGCCTGTTCCCTTTCGTATGCAGAAGGTTTGCTCATCCGTCTCTGGACAGTACAGATAAAAGATACTGGCGTTAGATCTAGTCCACATGTTGCATGGCAACTCGCCATTGCAATTCACATCGGTTCCCCGACATGCATACACTGGCTGGTCCTGCGGGCCATCGATGACGTAATCTACTTGAGCGGCGCATGGGATTGAGATCGGATTCCCTCCCGGCGGGTCAAACGTGCACTCTCGAAACTCGAGAGCGCAACTTGGCTGTTGAGCGTAAAGTAGCAGTGGTAAGGTCGCAAGAGAAATTGCGAAAGCTAGTGTTTTTAGTGTTTTCATTTTCATTGTCCTCTTGGAAATCCTTCGAATGTGAAAATCATGGCCATTTCGAAGTCGAAGGCCGAGACGACGGGTCTCCACTTTATGTTCCCGCCCTGGAGAATCCCCGGTGCAGGGCGGTTCTTGGTGCGTTCCGTGATTACTTTGTTCAGGTCGGGTCGCCATATCAAGAACTCAAGATCTCCCTCAGGCTGGCGGCAACGGTAATATGCATGAATCACGGGCTCTTTTTGTGGATCATACGGATTGAGTATATTAGGTCTCTGTTCGATGATCGGAACTGGATGGGCTCGGCCATAGAAGAAACCCTTTCCAATACAATCCGGATTCTGCTTCGTCTTCGGGACATCCCACTCTGCTCCGGGGTTGTAGGATAAGAAGTGCCAGAAGTTGCGGGGTTCTTTGTCGTCGTTGTCGGTTCGGTACATGGTGTAGGCGTTGTACCAACCTCGCAGCCCGGCGATGGCTTCGGTATCGTAGGCTTTCCGGACCATCATGGGTCGGACGACGATCAGAATGGCTCCGAGCAGAAAGCCGATAATCGCAATTGAGATCAACACCTCGATCAACGTGATCCCACGTTGTTTTTGGGGGATGTTCATAGGATCGATTTCACCTCCATGATCTGATAGTTTTGGATTCGGATCGTGAAAGGATTGGTTGCCTTTCCGAGGACGCTTTCGACGACTCTGAGGGGAAGCACTCGGACGTCATGCCCTTCGAGCAGCGGGCGAAGATCTTGAGTGTCTTCCGAGAGGATGAAGACTTTCTTCTCTCCCGCAATTTTCGCTCGCTCGGCGAACTTAGCTAGCGGAGCTCGATAGCAAGCCGCACAGTATGCAGCAACTGTGATTTCGCCCTGTTGAAGATCGGGTGCAAGAGGTTGAGCTGAACGACCGAACCAATCCGGGACGCGGTCGATCGTGATGCCTGGCATGGATTCGAAGAGCGCCTTGGAGGAGGGTGAGAGTTTCACGGCGATTCCGGCGAGAGCAATTGAGACCACGAGCCAAGGTGCCCATTTTCTCCAGCTTTCGTCTCGGCTCGCGATCCGAAAGGCGAAGAATCCCTGTGCCAGCCAGAAGGTTAAGCAAAGCCAGCAAGTTGGGGTGCCGAGTTGAACGGCAAGAAGAAAGAGTGCTCCGCCGCCACTCATCGTGACCAGGCTCAAAGTCACTAGCAATGGAACAGCTCGTCGTGTGCCCATTCCTACAGCCAGCCAAGTTCCCGTTTGAAGAAGTAGGACAGCAAAGCCTGAAATGACGAGGGCGTCCCGAAGCGTTGGTTGGAGAAACGAGTTATGTCCTGACTGGCAGGCGGGACAAATCGCGAGCAAGGTACCCATCGCGATGAGCGTGATAAGGCCTATGACTGCTTCAAGCCCCCCCCCCCGCGAACGGAAAGCTTCTCGCGCGGTCCAAGGACGCGCCACTTGAATCTCCCTCATTGTAGTTTTACTATACAACACTTTTTCGGAAGTGTGAAGGAAAAATTGAAAAAACTCTTTAGACCCGTCATCGGGGCAAAAAAACGAGCCCGAGCGAATCGCTTCGCTCGGGCTCGTGGGATGAGTGACTCTGGTGGTAAGTCTTACTTTTGAAGGTCGCTGGGCTCGTAGGCTTTGGCGAACTTTTGACCAGTTGCGGTGACTTCCACCACGAGGGCTCGCTTTTGCGGGCTGCCGTTCATCCCTTTGAGGGTGATCTTGCCGCTCACTCCGGCGAAGTCGACCGTCTCTTCCAGGGCGGCGATGAGGCCTTTGGAGTCCATCGACGGGGTGCGCTTGAGCGCGTCCATCATCAGCATCGCGGCGTCGTAGCCGAGCGCGCCCATGGTGGTGCCGGGTTTGGTGCCGTTGTGGGCGGTGGCCCATTTAGTCAGGAACGACTGCACTTCGGGTCGTTGCTCTTCGTTGTTGTAGTGGTTGCAGAAGAATCCGCCGAGGATCGCGTCGCCGCCGGTGGTTTGCAGCTCCGTGCTGTCCCAGCCGTCGCCACCCAGGAGCTTGACGTTCAGTCCGGCGTCTTTCGCTTGTCGAGCAATCGCGCCAACTTCGGTGAAGTATCCGCTCAGGAAGAGGCCGTCGGGATTCAGGCTCTTCAGGTTCGAAAGCTGGCCTTGGAACTGGGTTTGCTTGGACTCATAGAACTCTTCGCCGACGATCTTGCCGCCCAGCTCTTCGAACTTCTTGCGGAAGCTGTCGCTGAGACCGGTGGAATAGGGTTGAGCCTTGTCGGTCATCAAGCCGACGTTGCGCAGGCCGAGCTCCTCGTAAGCGAACTTGGCCATGACCGGGCCTTGAAAGTCGTCGGTGTAGCAGACTCGAAAGACGTTGCCCTTTTCGGTGACGTCGGTCCGAGTGGCGCCGATGGCCAGAACAGGAACGCCCTTGTCAAAGGCCGAGTTGGCCATCTGAAGCGTGATGCCGCTCGCCACCTCGCCCAGCAGTCCAAGGGCGCCGTCGGCGATGAGCTTTTCAGCAGCGCTCTTGCCTTGTTCGGGCTTGCTGGCGCTGTCGGCGATCAAGAGCTCGACCTTCTTGCCATTGATGCCGCCGGCGTCGTTGACTTCCTTAACGGCGAGTTGGGCGCCCTTCACCGAGTCGTCGCCCCATGGCTTGAGTTCACCATTTTGGCTCGCGACCAAGCCGATCTTGATCGTTTCGCCAGATTGCTTGTTGCCTTCGGCGGTCGGCATGGTTCGACCGGTGGTGGTCGATGGGGTGGTCGAAGCCGGGTCGGTGCCCGTCGTGGCTCCAGCGTCAGCTGGCTTTTGGCCGCCCGAGCAGCCGGCTACGATCATTGCGGCCGCCAGGGCCAGCAGGGCCGAAGCGGCCCCGAATTTTCGAATTTTCATATGTCGTTGAACCCCTCTATCGTCTGTGGTTTGGGTTGGGCGGTTTCCGGGCTCACGCAAGCCAAGTTCCCGCAAGTTCCTTGTATTATGACAGGGTTCTGGTAAGGTTGAATTCAAGATCATGGGAATGATGGGAGAATCGGGCGCAGAGAAGCTGGCGGCAGCCTATTCTGCTGTGCAGTCTGGTCAGTTTACCGACGCGATCCGGCTGGCGGATGAGCTTTTGGAAGGGAATCCCGGCATGGCGGAGGCTCACCTGGTCCGAGGTGTGGCCTTGGCGCGTTCAGGTCAGGCCGAGTCTGGTCTGGAGTCGATGGAGCGGTCCATCGCCTTGGCCCCGAACTCGGTGGGCGGTTATGTTCAGGTCGCCTGGCAGCTCGACCAGATGGGGCGACGGCCCGAGGCCATTCAGCGCGCGCGAGTCGCGTTGCAGGTAGACCCCGCGAATGCCGAGGCCAAGCGACTCTTGGTCGCATGGGGCGAGATCGTCCCGGAGACGGCCTCGTATCAGGCTCCACCCCCGACGAGCGGCCCTTGGAACGACCCGATGATGCGGCCGGGCTATGCAAACGAGCAAGGCGGACTCGGCTTCGTCAGCCAGATGGGCGACAAGAAGTGGATGGCGATTTTTTGGCTCATTTGGCTGGTCTATGCGATCTTGATGGTCATCTATGGCATCCTGGTCGTCGGGGATATTCAACAAGTCATCCGGCAATTCACTCAACCCTCTCTTCAACCTACGGTCCTGTCCCCCAGCATGATCGTGACTCTGCTGATGTCGCCCGTCAGCATTGCCCTGCTGGTCTGGGGGATCATGGACATCATGCACAAGAAGACGAGCTGGGGCTGGATCGTCGTCTTCCTTTGTTGCTCGCCGTTCTTGACGTGGATGTATCCAGTTTTTGGCCGAAATAGCGACTAAGTGGGGGCCACGCCAGTCCCATCGCCGAGCGAACTGGCGTAGAATGAAGAATCCATTCCTGGGAGAAGAAGCAAAGTGATGTTAACGACGTTGGTTTTGACGGCCCTGATCGCGCAGAAAGATGTGGAGCGAGCGATCGAAGTCCCTTTCCGCCTCGGCGATGACGCGATCATCGTTGATGCGGTGGTCAACGGCAAAAAATGTTCGTTCATGTTCGATACCGGCTATTCGGGGTCGATCATTCTGAATGACCAAATCAACGTCGGCCCGGTGACGGGGGTCCAAAACCTCCGCGACTTCGTCGGGACGTTCCAAGCCGGCACGGTCAAGATGAAGAGCCTCTCACTGGGAGAAAAGAAGATCGACGCCAAGGAGATGGAGATCACGCTCCAGCCGGTGGCCCATATGTCGCTCAGCTACGGCACCCACTGCGACGGAATCATGGGGTTCGAAGTGATCCGCGACTACGTCACCGAGATCAACTTCGAAAAGCGAAAGTTCATTTTCCACCCCCGGTCGCTGGACATCTCGAAGCGGACTCCGGATAACAAAAAAACGTTCCTGAACAAGCTCTTACCGATCGGCGTGGGTTCGATGGAGATCGATGTCTTCACCAAAGACGGCAAGCGGCTGAAGCTCGCCCTCGACACGGGCAACGCCTTTTTTGCCACGACTCACAAGGACTGCTTGGTCCGAGTCGGACTCTGGGCAGAAAACAAGCCGGTGAAGTTCATGCGATCGGCCCAAGTCGCTTCGGGGCCGGTGGACAGTTGGTACAAGCTGATGACCGACATGAAGATTTTCGGTGTGGACGTGCCGAGCAGTGTTTGGTCGATCATTGATTTGCCTTCGAGCAGTGCCGAAGGGGACGGGACGGTCGGGTTTGGGTTCCTGAAGAACTTCAACATCATCATCGACATGGAGCGACGCCGGGTCTGGATGGAGAATTTCACGGGCAAGACCGGGAACGAAATGCTCGCCGACGTCGGGATCATTCCATTCTTCTTTCAGGACCGCGAGCGCTACTTTATCGGTCGGGTCATCCCGAACAGCCCCGCGGCGGCGGCCGGAATTCGGGTCGGGGATGAGCTTCTCGGCATCGACGGTCAGGAGCTTCTGGACATCGGGCAACGAAAAGTCATGAGCATGCTCGAAGGCCCCGAGGGGAGCGAAGTTCAGCTGACGATCAGCCGAGACGGGACCTTGCTCCGGCCCAAGATCAAGCGAGCGCTCCTGATCAACGGCCTGCCAGGGCAAAACTAGCGACGACTTCGTCGAGCATCTCCTCGGTCAGACGCCCTGTGAAGGTGTTTTGCTGGCTGGGGTGATAGCTCGCAAAGAGCTGGGGCCCGCCCAGGACCGGCAGATGCACGCCGTGTCCAAACCGAATTCGGGGCCGAACCTGAAAATGAGCGAGCGTTGCTTCCCAAGCGAGCGATCCCAAGCAGAGAATCGCCTTTCGCTCGGCCATCTCAATGCTGCGCGTCAAAAAAGGCTGGCAAGCCGAGATCTCTTCGCGGGTCGGCTTGTTGTCGGGAGGTGCGCAATGGACCAAGGCGGTGATCGCGACCCCGATCAGCTGGAGCCCATCATGAACGGACGTGGCCTCCGGCTGGCTGGCCAGCCCCGCTCGATGTAAAGCCCGATAAAGCCAATCCCCGCTCCGATCTCCAGTGAACATGCGGCCGGTTCGATTTGCGCCATGAGCTGCGGGAGCGAGCCCGACGATGAGCCGAGACGCCCGAAGGTCGCCGAAATTCGGCACCGGCCGCCCCCAATAGGTCTGATCAGCAAACGACTTGCGTTTTTCGAGGGCGACCTGCTCTCGCCATTCAACGAGTCGAGGGCAACGGCGACACCCGATGATCTTGGCATTGAGATCGTCTGGGGTCATCGATTAGCGAACCTTTTTGAATCTCAGCTTCGCGTCTGAGGCGAAGTCGGTCACCTCGACCAGGTCTGCCCCTTCGAACTTCAATTGGAGCGGAGTCTGCGGGGCAAAGGTCCGAAAACTCAGTTCCAGCACGTCGCCTTTCCAGGTGTAGGAGCCTTCACCACCGCCGATTCCTGCCCCGTACTTGAACTTGCCTTCCTTGTTGAACTCAATCTCCAGATTTTGGGTCACGAGGCTGAGCATCGCAGACCGCGAGACGTCGTTCAGATTGGGCGACGACTGAATTTTTACCGGCTCAGCTTTCCAGACTCCGGCGAGCTTGGCCGTCTTCGACTGGCAACCCAATCCCCAGAACGCCAGCAATACAAAAACAAGACTGATCGAACGCATGTCGTTATTGTAATCCGAATTTTCAGCGATCTTGGCCCCAGTCGGGCCATAATCGAAGGACATGACCGACGTGCAGCAGGTTTGGAGCGAAATTCTGCCCGAGGTGAAACAAGGGGTCACCGGGGTGGGAGTCTGGGCGGCGTTGAATGCCGCTCGTCCAGTCACGATGGAGGAGAACACCTTCGTCCTCGGGCTTCCTTCCGGGGAGACTGAGCTCGCCGGCCACCTGCGGATGATCGCCACCAAGCAGCTCATCGAGAAGATGCTTTCGGGGAAACTGGCGGGAACCGTTTCGCTCCGGGTCATCGACGGCGTGGCCCCCGAAGACTGGGAGAAAACAAAGCGAAAAGACCTCGAAGCTCGCCGGTTACAAGAGCAGGCGGCGGCCCGACTTCAAACCGAAATTGCCGCCCGATCCAGTTGGGATACGGTCTACGAGCAACTGAACCGACGATATGCAGCGACCCCCAACAAGACGCTCCCGCAAAACCGCGCGATGTTTTATCGAGACGCGATCCAAATGATCGTCGAGGCGAAAAAAGCGTTTGGTCAGCTCGATGAACTCGGCGAGCGAAACTACGCGCGGTGCATCGACCGGGTGTCGCAATATACGGAGATGCCCAGCGTCATCGTTGCTCTCGACATTCTCAAGCTCTCGGAATAGCGGATGGCCCGAGTCATTGTCCTCGGCTCGGGAACCAGTAGCGGGGTCCCGATTGCCGGGTTCGACTACCCCGACGCCTTTTTGGCCCAACCCAGAAACTGGCGCACTCGGCCGAGCTTGCTCATCGAAGGTCCCGAAGGAAATCTGCTGGTCGATTGCGGCCCCGACTTGCGCACCCAGTTGCTCCGCGAAAAGGTGAAGCGGATCGATGCCGCTTTGATCACCCATACCCACGCCGACCACATCATGGGCATGGACGATTTGCGCCCGTTCTGTCTGCTGCGGGGCAGCGCGATGCCGATCTACACCAGCCCCGAATATCAGGCGGACATCCGCCGCATTTTTCCTTATGCCTTCGCCGATTTTCCGCCGGGGATCGAAGTTCCTCGCTTTGAATTACGAGATGTTCCCGTCGACCTGGAGGTCTGTGGGCTGTCTTTGAAGACTTTCTGGGTCTTGCACGGAATGATGCCGGTGCTCGGTTTTCGACTCGGCGGGTTTGCGTATGTGACCGATGTCAGCGAGATTCCCGAATCGGTTTGGCCTGAGCTGTTGGGGCTTGAGGTCCTCATCTTGGACGCGGTCCGGCGCAAGCCTCATCCGAACCACTTTCACTTTGACCGGGCGATCGAAGTGGCCCAGCAACTCGGCGCCCGGCAGACTTACTTCACCCACCTGAGCCACGATTTTGACCACGACGAGACGAATGCATCGCTCCCGCCAGAGATCCAGTTGAGCTACGATGGCCAGGTCATCGACCTGGGCTAAGGGAGGTTGGTGCCGGGGCTCTCCCTGAAAGTTTCCTGGCTGCCGGACTAGGATTCGAACCTAGACGTACGGCACCAAAAACCGGTGTCCTACCATTAGACGATCCGGCAGCCCTATCCACTTTATACCGCCTGGGCGGACCAAATGTCTCGGGGATTCGACCAAAAGTCCCTGAATTCAGGCGGCGTTCGCTGCGCGCAAATGCTCGCCATAAAGCGCCAGCGCTTCGCGAGTCCGCTCAATTCGGTCGATCATGAGGCCATCATCGACGCGCAAGAACTCCTCGAGCGTCGCCGCCGAAAAGAGTGATTCGAATGCGTCGGTCCCTTGGCCGCTTGCGAGAAAGCCCTGGGCCGCATCCGCCGGATCGAGCTTCATAAAGCCGACGACGAACTTGCGGATCGATCGATAATGCGTCTGCATCCAGACTCGACTTTCAGCGTAGCGAGCCTCCAACTTCGGCTCGGGTCCGTATTGGGCGGCGTCACACAGAACCTCCACGAGGTCCTCGTATCGGTCATAAAACGTCAAGAGGTCTTGGAGTCGACGGGCGGGCTCCAGGTTCGCCGTATGCTGCTCGGCGGCGGCGATTTGCGCTCGATCCAGCCGGGCGGCTCGACTTCGGAGCGGGATGCCTCGAACCCAAGTCCAAACTTGAGTGGCTTTGTGGGCGGCGGCGGTCAGGCGTTGAGCAATCATGAGATTGAGTTGGAGGCCTCCCCCGACGAACTTTGGTTGACGAAGTTCATGCGCAGGTCTCGCACCAACGAATCGATCCGGCGCTGGTCATCATCGTCGAGCTTCTCCTTCAGAAACGCAGCCAATCCGACAGCGACGTCGATCGCCACTCGGGCCTCTTCGAGGTCCTTGTGGATCTTGCCGGTCATGGGGTCCGGTTGCAAGCCCATTTTCTGCCAAGCCACCGAGGCAAACTGGTCGACCATGATCATGATCAGCGGGTAGACGCTCATCGACTCGCCGGGTTGAGGTGCACTCATCTTCTAAAGATCAGACGTGTCAAAAGCGAGGTTGGGCGCATCGTTCGAGCTAGAATATCGGCGATGCTTCGTCCGGCGATTTTGGGGTTGATCGGGATCGGGTTGGCGCTCTCCATTTTTGCGACGGCGAGCCAGCAACTGCCAGGTCGAGGCCCCATCAGCCTGGTCGGATTTGGGCTTGTTTTGGGCGGGCTCCTCTGGGCGGCTGCCGAATCGTGGCAACGCCGCCGCCCTCGCGACCCCTATTCGCTGGAGGCGCTCCGGCGACTGGACCAAGAGGAGACCTTTCGGCGGGCCGAAGAGTTTGCCATCGAGTCAGATGCCTCCGAGATCATCTGTCCTCATTGCGGCGAAAACTTCGACCGGAAATACCCGGTGTGTCCGCGATGTCGCCGTTAGGCTAGGCCGGATTGGGCACGAACGGGCCGCCGCGGCAAGCCTTCAGGTACTCCAGGGCTCGCACTTGACCCGTCATCTCCAGGTCGCCGCAATAAACTGGGTCGTGCCACCCCTCGATGTCGATGGACCCTTTGAACCCAGCCGCCCGCAAGATCGAGATGATCTCAGTCCAATTTGAATCGCCAAACCCAGGTGTCCGGTGAAGGACCACGTGCTCCCCGCAACGGATGCCATCTCGTCGGATCTTGTCGTGCAAGATCGTTGCGTCCTTGCCGTGGACGTGAAAGACCCGCGACGCCCATTCGCGAAGCTGAGGGATCGGATCGATCAGACTCACCATCTGGTGGCAAGGCTCCCATTCGAGTCCGAGCGCTGGGCTCGGGACGGCTTCGAACATCATCCGCCAGGCCCGAGGCGAATGGGCGATATTCCAACGGGGGTGCTCCCAAGTGCCGCCCATGTCGCAATTTTCGAACGCGATTCGAACTCCGCGATCTTCGGCTCGGCGGGCCAGCGGTCCAAACACTTCGGCGAATCTCGGGAGGCTCTGATCCACCGGACGGTCTTCCAGAGCCCCGGCAAAGCCGCACACCAACGAACAGCCAAAAAGGTGAGCTGAGTCGATGAGTCGGGCGAGGTCTTGGGCTGCCTGGGGGTCCGTGAGCGGGTTGCCATAGAGCCCGAGGCAGCTGATGCCCGCTCGATCACAGAGGGTTTCTCGAATCTCACGGGCGTAATCCTCCAGGACGATCGGGCCGATCGCCCCGCCAAAGGTGATCTCAAACGACTCGAAGCCGTGCGGCAAAATTTGGGCCAGATACGACGCTCCGGCATCGGCTTGAATGAGGGTCCCGATCCGGATGTCGGAGTGGTCAAGGCGGCTCATGCCTCGGTTCTACCTGCTGGGCCGGGTGGCTTGTCAGTTTTGGCGAAAACGGGTTACAATGAGAGCGTCTCCGTGAGCGGGTGTAGTTCAACGGTAGAGCGCGACCTTCCCAAGGTTGATGTTGAGGGTTCGAATCCCTTCACCCGCTCCAGCTCAGTTCTTTTTGAGGGGGAGCAAATCTCCGGCGAGGGTTCTCGTCTGAGCATTCCAGCGGTAGCAGCCCAGGAATCGGGCGTGAGATCCGGTTTGCGCGATCCACACGGGCCCCACCTGGAGCGGGGACTCCAACACCGAGTGAGAGTGCCCGCCGAAGATCACGTCGATTTCGGGGCAAGCCTCGGCGAGCTTTTGGTCCTGGGCTAGGCCGAGATGGGTCAAAGCGATCAGAAGATCGACTTGGGGTCGCAAGGTCCGGGCTGCGGCGATCGCCGCCGGGATCGGCGCACTCCAAAGAAATGCGCTCGCCACTCGGGTCGCCATCTTCTCGGTGACCATCGCGACCATCACCCCAAACAACCCGATCCGAAGGCCGCCGCGCTCCAAGATGAGTGTGCCCGGCAAGACCGGCTCGCCTGCAGAAGTCGTCAGATTGGCAACGAGCAGCGGGTGGTGATGCCCGCGAATTTTGGCCTGAAACGCCGACTCCAAGACGTGGGATTCTCGATTCCCAAGGGTGCCGACGTCGCAACCCGCTTGGTGGAGCCGGGGCCACACGGGCTCAGGTTTGAGCGGTATGCCGAGGTTGCCGGTCTTGATGCAATCGCCACAATCGGCATACAGCACGGCGCCGGTTCGCTGCTTGTGGGCGGCGATCTCCCGGGCGATCTCCTCGGTCAAATGCCCGTGAAAGTCGTTGGTGTGGAGCAAGGTCACTTCCATCGCCACCTAACCCTGAGCCAGCGCTCGTTCGAGAGCCGAGAGTACGACCGAAACCGGGATCGAGCCGACCGGCGCGCCGGGTTCGCCGGGGATGACCTGCAGATTTTCGAGCGGCGGCGCCCAGAGCCAGTGAATCCCGTGCCGAAAGAGGCCGACAGTCGGAGTGCCCGTGCTCGCGGCGAAGTGCATGATGCCGTTATCGAGCGTCAAGACACAGGATGCCGAACCCAAAGCGCCGACGACCTCGGGCAAAGTCCAATCGCCTCGAAGGTCGTGGACCAGTCCCTGTTGAACCAGGCCATTTTCGGCCTCAAGCCCGTGCCAAAACTGACCTTGGGCCTTCGGCTTCGCCCCGATGAGGCCGACCGATCGACCTCGGGATTGGAGCCATGACGCGGCTTCGGCCCAGTGACTCCCAGGCCAAAGCTTGTCCTCCAGCGATGCGCTCATCGCGATGAGGACATCAGGCACGTCGCCCGGGGGAGCCTGACGGGGGATGCGATACGGCGGAATCGGGCCATCGAGCCCGGCAAGGCGGCAGAAAATCTCCCCGATGAAGCCCGATTTTAGAAACGGATAGTCTTGCGGGAGGGATTCTCGCGCCCAGGCTTTCTCTTGCCAGAGCTTGCCGCGGAGATCGTCGGAGTAGGCCAACTCGCCCCGACCTTGAGCCCCGACGCAAGGGCCGCACACCCACCCTTCGTCTCCCGCCAAGAGCCCGGCCATGACCTTGGAGAGCGGTGTGCTCTCCAAGTTCAAGACAAAGTCGTAACGCCGAGCCTCGGCGAGGGAGACGGCGAGGTCTTGGCCATGCAAAGGGATGAACTGATCAAACAACTCGCTCTCAGCCCGGGCGAGTTCGGCGATCCGCTGACCGCAGTAAAGGCCCAGGGTCGCGGGCTCGTGCTGGCTCCGAAGCATTTGCAGCGGCAAGGTGGCGAGCGCGTAGTTGCCGAGGGCATCGTTGGCGATGACCGCCATCCGGAGTCCCTTTGCCAATGCCTCGCCTGAATACCGCTTCACGAGGTGCAGTTTATCGCTTCGCGGGGCTGGGCGGTTGGGGGGATCGACGCAACGGCTACAATAGCTCGCAGTGAATCGGCGCGAATGGCCGTTGTTATTGGCGATCTTCTTGGACCTTTTGGGCTTCGGGATGATCATCCCGAACATTCAGTTTCGGGCGGAAGCCCTGGGGGCGACAGGTCCGGTCATTGGGGCGCTTCTGGCGAGTACCTTTGTCATTCAGTTCGTGGTCTCTCCGCATTGGGGGGCGCTGAGCGACCGCATCGGGCGCAAGCCGATCCTACTGATTTGCACCCTGTTTTCGGCGGGCGCGATGCTGATGTACGGAGCCGCATCGAGCCTCATCGGGTTGCTTTTGAGCCGGGTGCTAGCGGGGCTCGGCGGGGCGAACGTGGCGATTGCCCAAGCGTATCTGGCGGATGCCACGACCGACGAAGGGCGAATCGCCGCAATGGGGCGAGTTTCGGCGGCGATCTCGCTGGGGCTGATCTTGGGGCCTTCGATCTCTGGCACCTTGGGAATGAGTGCCGCGACGATCGGCCTGGTGGCTGGAGGCGCCTCGATGATGGGCGCGCTGGTGTTGTTTCTCTTCTTGCCTCGGGTGCCCCCGGTCGAAAAGCAAGATCGTCTCAAGCGCCCGGTCTTCGACGTGCGATTGCTCCGCGATTACCCTCGGTTAGTACCTCTGATCCTGGTACTGGTCGTGGCTTGGGTCTCGCTGGCCACGCTCGAAGGGACGTTTGGGCGGCTCATCAAAGCCACCCTAGGGATGGGCGATAAAGAGTTCGGCTGGATCCTGAGCTACGAGTCGATCTTTAGCGTGGTCGTCCAGGCGTTGCTCATCACTTGGGTGAGTCGCCGGATTCGCGAGCGGTCGCTCTTGGGCCTGGCGTACGTGGCCCAGGGGATCGGTCTGGTCATGACGCCGTTCGCCCCGAGCTTAGCGGTCTTATTTGTGGCGAGCACGCTCTACGCGTTGGGCACCGGGTTTGCGAACCCGACGATCTACAGCTTATGTAGCAAGATCGTCCCTATGAGCCGGCAGGGCGAGCTCTTTGGGGTCATGCAGAGCGCTCGGTCGTTTGGGTTCGTTGTGGGTCCAGTCGTTGGGGGAACACTTTTTGACTGGAAACCGGCGGCGCCCTATCTGCTTGCCGGGGGAGCCTGCTTGTTGGCTTCGGTGCTGGTGCTGGTGCTCAAGGTCGCTCCGCTCCCAGAGACGGAGTCCGGATCCCCAGCGGCCTCTCTCTCGAACCCCTGATCTTCGTTTGCGGGCGCTGATGCTGAACCTTGCGACGGGAGCGAGAGCGTTCGGAACTCCCGGAACGCCAAGCCCAAAGCGGCAATCCCAGCCAGGCCGAGGCCCATCATGAGAAACATGGCGACTAAGCCCACGGCTTCGGTTAGGATGCCCGCCATTCCCATGCCGAGCGGCGACATCGCCATCGCGACCATCGCCATGGCACTATTCACACGGCCGCGAAAGCTATCCGGCGTGATCAGCTGGATGGCGGTACTGAGTGGGATTTGAGCAAACGGCAGTCCGATGCCGCAGACTAAATTCAGCACGAAGAAAGCCCAAAAGTTGCGTCCCACCGCCATCGCGGCGATGCCGAGGCCGCAGATCGCCAACCCCCAGAAGAACGCGACCCCCGGGCGGCGGAGGGGCCAACGGCTGACCCAAATCGACCCCGCCAAAAGCCCCGCCATGAACCCAAATTCGAACCAAGCGAGGTTACTAAACCGATTGCCAAACCACTCCTTGTTCGCTTGGATGTACACCACCATAAACGGAGCGACCAAGAGGCTGACCGCGCTCGACAAGAGCACCGGGATCAGCAACACTTTGCGATGAAAAATGAACCGAAATCCGTCCTTCATGTCCGTGAGCGGGTGCTTAGGCTCCAGCTCGCGCTCGGGCACGATTCGAGGCAACCGCATCAGGCAGCTGGCGGAGTAAACGAACGTGAGCGCATTCACCCAAATGGCGATCAGGAAGAACGACTGCGGATGGCTGGCGGCGATGGCGCCGAGAACCGTCGCCGATAGCGCAAGCCCCACCATCGGCATAAAGCTCTGGCTGACTTGGCTGAGTGAATTCGCCTCAAGAAGCTCCTGGTCGGACACCAAGCGCGGGATCGCGGCACTCTTCGCCGGAGCGAAGAACACATTGACGCAGGCCAGCAGCCCCGCGACCGCAAAGATCGCTTCGGCGGGTGGGGTGGAGTCGTACGCAACCCATACCGAAAAGCCGATCAGAATTCCGGTGGAAAGCACGTCGCTCCATACCATGATCGTTCGGCGGTCCATGCGGTCCGCCAGCACCCCGGCGAACGGGCTGAGGATCAGATAGGGAAGTGCTTGGATCGCGCCGACGAAACCGACCATGTCGGGTCGCCCGGTGACCTGAGCGACCATGAACAGGAAGATCAGGGCATACAAAGCGTCGCCGAACTGGGAAACTGTTTGCCCAATCCAGAGTCTTCGGTAGTTCGTATTTCTCAGAACAGTCGACGCCATCTCGTTCGGAGAATTGTGTCCTCCCCACGCCCAATCTGTTTGGGCCGTCCCAAGGCATCAAGAAATTAGTTCAGGAATACCCCTCGTTCCCGCTTCTGACGCGAAGCGGTGAATCTAAATCGGGCGGAAAGGCCGCCGAGGTGTAAGCCTCTCAGTGTTCAACGTGGGTTTCTGCAAAAGTAAATGGGGCGGCCACTAGAGTCCGACATCGCCTTTTGATCCAGAGCCTCCATTCATCCCAGGTCTCGCAGAATTAGCTGTCGTCGGATAGACCTATTCTGCGGCTGAGGTAATCCCTGATTGCGCTGGCGAGTCCCTCCTCTAGATGCACAGGTAGCCTCTCACGAGCTCAATGCTATGTGAGGCCCACGCTAAAAACTTCACGGAACCGCTTCAACAGGACAACGAAGCAGGACAGTATCCTCGGTCTGTCCTAAAGCGACGATCCCAAATGCTTCACAAAACAGTCCTTTGTTGGGTCCATGGCATCACCGAGAATCTGGTCCGTTCCCACCCGGATGTACATTCTTAAGAAGTTTGTGCGCGGAGTCCAAACAGGTCTGCCAAAATCCGAGTCCACCCAACCGAGACCTGGTAAGAAGAATTCGGGAATGGTGTGCGGACCCGGGTGAATGATGTTCGGCGCGATACCGCTATGGCCACGTATAGCTCGTGCGGGTATACCAGCCGCTCGGAGGATCGCGACAGCCGCAAACGTTCTTGGGGTGCAACTTCCCATTTTAAGTTGCAAGCAACCCTCTGAAGTCAGGCTTCCGTTCTGGGGAATATCTCGCCAAGGGATATTTTTCGTAATGTAGTTAATGACATTTTCTGCGGTCTGAGCATAGGTCGCACCCTTTAGTTCGTCGGCGAGTTTCTTTGCCAACGGAGCGGTAGGGTCGATGACGTCTCGTTGGCCATAGTAGTCACTTTTGCCTAAGTAGCCTGCAAGTTCATCTGGAGCTTTAGCCGATGTCACTTTCGACAAGAGTGGTCGCCAAGAATACGGTCTCATGGTGACTGTCGCAGTCACCCAAGTCTCTGAGCTCGGTAAAACCGTAGCTTTAACATATTTTACTCCCTCGCGGGTCGTCTCGATTGACCAACTCATGGCACCACGAACATTGACCGACACGCGGTTCTGGACATTGCCATCTTGCTGCGGAATCGGGACTAGTCGCACGTCCTCCTTGCCCGTACGCGACACGATTCTCCATGAGATTTCATAGGTATGGGCGGAAACTGATTCTATAACATCCTCGCAAACCTTGGCGAGATTTCCCCAGTAGCGTTTGTTATCACGCAAGTGGATGGCTGCCTTGACCGCTTCTGCGTACTCTCCATGATCGCGCGCGGCCTCGATGTAGTTAATCAAGCTCCAAATTGAAGGGTTGATCCTCCAATTGCGTTGCGCGATCTCCCATGATTCTGCGGTCTGGTTCAGCTGTCTGTGAGCCCAACTCAGGGAACGTAAAAGGTACTCGTCACTGCCACCAGCATCGACGGCTCTCTGACAAATCTCGACCATCCTGGCCCAGTCTCGCCTAGACCGAGCCTCCTCCATAGGCTTTATCCAGTCACTCTGTGGAGCTCTTGCGAGAACTAAAAAAGTGTTCGCCGTTGCAACAATATCGGCACGCCCTTTCAGCGTAGTGACTGCAGGCATCAAGTTCACCTGAGCCGATGAAGCGAGTCCGATAGCAAGGAGCCCCAGGATGGAAAGTTTCAACACGACTTTAGTTTACACCACTTGCGGGCATTCTTTGTGCGAGCACAGCGACGGCAAGCGAGCCGCGTCCATTGTCGCCGGAACCTGAGTCTACTTGGAGTGCGAGTCACTTCAAATTCTCGTTCGATTGAGTTATCAGGCTTCACGGCGCAACCCAAAGAATGGCTAGAAGATGTCTCACCAGGTCGGCCATAACTCTGGGAAACTGCACACGGGCTTGCGCCCAAAACAGGGTCTAGGCTGGAATGGCCCAAAAAAATTCGGTGATGGAAGAATTTCTCGGCAAAATTGAAAAAACGGTGTAAGATGAATGGGAGTTGTGTCGTCTAATCAAGG
>ERZ761609.1545-NODE-1545-length-19752-cov-30.442301_pt1 | contig 19752 bp, 22 predicted proteins | sample MGYA00511163_ERZ761609 | MGnify/ENA primary metagenome ERZ761609 (study PRJEB28899, sample SAMN02445070) | bioreactor sludge metagenome | biome: EBPR sludge | place: Australia: Brisbane, Thorneside Wastewater Treatment Plant | collected 2011-12-16 ... | reverse complement strand
CACCGAGATCTACACTCTTTCCCTACACGACGCTCTTCCGATCTCCGGCGTCACCCGGCTGGCCGACTGCGCGCCGGAGCTGGCGCGCGCCCTGTCGCAGCAATGCAGCCCCCGGACCGTGCATACCCTGAGCACCCAGGCTGCGCAGTTGCGCATACGCTGCATCCCGCTTGCGACGCCGGACGACAGCCGGGTGCTGGTGCTGGAAGACCAAAGCCAGGCCGAGCAGGCGGCGCAGCGGCTGAAGCTGGCGGCACTGGGGCGGCTCACCGCCAATATCGCGCATGAAATCCGCAATCCGCTGTCGGCCATCAGCCAGGCAGCGCAGCTGCTGCGCGAGGACACCCACGATCCGGCGCAGGCGAAACTGACCGCCATCATCGAAAACAATACCCGCCGCCTCGACCGCCTGGTGGAGGAGGTGCTGACGCTCAACCGGCGCGACCGCCTCAACCCGGTTGGCTTCGAGGCCGCGACGCTTGCCACCCTGATCGACGAACTGCGCCAGACTGAAGAAATCCCGGCGGACGCCGTCATAGTCAGCATGCCCGATACCACGCGCTTTCAATTCGACCCCGACCATCTGCGCCAGATCGTGTGGAATCTGCTGCGCAACGCATGGCGCTTTTGCCGCAAGCAGGCGGGAAGCATTCATATCCGTCTGCTGACCCAGGGCGAGACTGCGCAACTCGAGATCCGCGACGACGGCCCGGGGCTGACGCCGGAACACCAGGGCAGGCTGTTCGAACCGTTTTTCACCACCGATGCGCAAGGCACCGGGCTCGGCCTGTTCCTCGCGCGCGAGCTGGCCGAGGCCAACCACGCGGTGCTGGCCTACGTGCCCGGCACGGATGGCGCATGCTTCCGTCTCAGCGTGCACGGCAGGGAGTAGACATGGCCGCCTCTCCGCGCATTCTGCTGGTGGACGACGAGCCCGACCTGCTCGACCTGATGGAGCTGACGCTGGTCAAAATGGGGCTGGAAACCGATCGCGCGAACAGCGTGGCCGAAGCGCAGATCCGCCTGGCGCAGACGCATTACGACCTCTGCCTCACTGACATGCGGCTGGGAGACGGCGAAGGGCTGGACGTGGTCACCTGCGCCAGTGCGCTGACGGCGCCGGTTCCGGTGGCCGTCATCACGGCCTACGGCAACGCCGGCAATGCGGTCGCGGCGCTCAAAGCCGGGGCGTTCGACTACCTGGCCAAACCGGTGGCGCTCGACCAGTTGCGTGCATTGGTCAAATCCGCGCTGAACATTCCCGAAGCCGCGCAGGCAGACGTTACTGCACGCGACCTGATCGGCCAGTCAGCAGCCATGCAGGAAATCCGCGCACGCATCGCCAAGCTCGCGCGCACCCAGGCACCGGTGCATATCGCCGGCGAATCGGGCAGCGGCAAGGAGCTCGCCGCACGGCTGATCCACCAGCTGGGCAACCGCTCGGACAAACCCTTCGTCGCCGTCAATTGCGGCGCGATCCCCGAAACACTGATGGAAAGCGAATTTTTCGGCTATCGCAAAGGCGCGTTCACCGGCGCGGACGCCGATCGCAGCGGATTCTTCCAGGCGGCGAACGGCGGCACCCTGTTCCTCGACGAAGTCGCCGACCTGCCCTTGTCGATGCAGGTGAAGCTGCTGCGCGTGCTGCAGGAAAAAAAGGTACGCAAGGTCGGCGCCACCGCCGAAGAAGCAGTTGACGTGCGCATCGTCAGCGCGACCCACCAGAATCTGGCCGCGCTGGTGGAGGCCGGGCGTTTCCGCCAGGACCTGTATTACCGCCTGAACGTCATCGACCTGGTGATGCCCAGCCTGCGCGAGCGCGCCGAAGACATCCCCGAGATGGCGCGTTTCCTGCTCGACAAGCTCGGCGGCGCCGAGATCAGACTCGACCGCGACGCCGAAAAGGCGCTGCGCGCCTACGCCTTCCCGGGCAACGTACGCGAACTCGAAAACACCCTGGAGCGCGCGCTGGCATTGTGCGAAGACCGTCACATCCGCAGCGCCGACCTCAACCTTGCGCCGACCCAGCTCCCGGCCAGCACTGCCTCCGGCTGCAAATACCCGCTGCAGGACTACCTCGACCAGACCGAGCGCGCGGCCATCCTCGAAGCGCTGGAACAAACCCGCTACAACAAGACCGCCGCCGCACGCGTGCTCGGCGTCACCTTCCGCAGCCTGCGCTACCGCCTGGAGCGGCTGGGCATCGAATAGCGCGCCGCGCCCATTCGCCAAGGCCCGGCTTCCAGATGAAAAAACCCGCAATCCTGATGGATGCGGGTTTTTATTGGATGTCTGGTGCGCTTGTCCGACTCGAATAACAAGCCGCAGGCAGCGTGTTTGCTTGATCTAGTGGTTTCTAATTACAAACATACCGCCAGAACTACCGCCAAATATTTTCAGTGCCCCAATTTTGAGTCGGTTCTCAGGCTACTCCCAAAATGTCACAGAACGGCTTGGAGCGGTCGGACAGAGTGATCAACACACCCATCTAGTCATCGGTCCAGCCAGCCTTGAACTAGCGGTTCTTGGGCGTGAGCTTCACTTTGGATTTGTTTTGTTTGCGGGCTTTTAGCACTTGCCCTGTAACTGCGGGAATGACGGTCTCTGCAAATTTTTTGCTCTTAGCCAAATCAGGGGCAAATTCCGTGCGACAAATGGCATAAACAGCCTCCGCCACTACATTGGCGGGGGACAGTCTATCGTCCAATTCCTGAATGTTGCGAGCAGTGCAAACTCTAAAGCGCATCGCGTCTTGGCTGTGCGCCTTATCTTCCTCCATCCGTTTTATAGATTGTGCGACGTAGCTGCAGCTTTCATTGCTCGCAGCCCTACCCAAGTCCGCGCCCAGCCCTGACACCTCCCATTGCAGCAGCAACAGGTCGCAATTTTTTGGGCCTTTGCAAGTTTTAACCTTGCTGAGCCAGAAGTTCACAAGAGCATCCATTTCGGAAACCTGCATCGAACAGATGGCTTGAACTTGATCAAGCCTCATAAACAGGGAGCGCAATATTTCAAGGCCAGGAGCGTCTTGCGCGCACAAGGGAGAGTTGGCCGTGCCCTGCGCCGTGCCACAGCCAAGAGCTTCTTGGAAAGCATTCACTTTGCTCTCATAGGGCAGTTCGTCGCTGTTTTGCTTGTAACAAACCTGTTTGATAAACATACCTTCCGGGGACGTGCCCGAAGGGAATTGGTTGCGCCCTTTCTTCTCGGAACCGGTCAACTGCCTTGAGTAGTCGCCCTTTGTGTATTTGCCCACCACATAGTCCGTAACCGCCGGCTGGGGGTCGAACTTGATAATTATCGGGTCGGCTTGGACGTAAGCTGATCTCTCCAATGATAGGGACTCTAACTCGCAATCGACGATGCCCTGATAGATGTTGTATGGCAAGTCCATCGACAGACCGCTGCGCCAGATCCCAAAGTACTTCTGGTCACCAAGCGAAGAGACCGCATCTGCGTCGTAGCTGAAAAATGAAGAGCCAGGGCCGGAGCGTACATCTATCCAGTTTTCAGCTTGGGCCGACATAACGGCACCCAGAAAACCCCACACCACCAGTCGCGCAAATATTTGCATCCTCCCCCCTACTTTCTATTTTTCCGTTTTGTAAAGTATGACAGTCCTTAACGTATGCTCTTCAAAAACCAGAAAAGACTATCAAACAAGGAGAAGCGGAAGCTCACCAGTCCTGCAAGTCTGAATTTTCTACTTCAAAGCCCCCGCCCAATCGCCGTAGCAACCGCGCGGCTTGAATTACGAACAGTTCATCCTTTCGCACCTCCAACTCCCATCTTTGACCACGCAGCCTGTGAAAGGTCTGCTGGTGCATCCCCTTGGGCTTTTGCCAGCCGTTCCACTCACCAGCGCCCCCGGCCAGCTTACGTTCTATTTTGCGCTGCTTGCGCCATAGCCGCCCCGTTTCATCGTCGCATTGGCTAAGGTAGGAAACCCTGACACAGTGACGGCAAGCGTAACGCCCGCCAGGTGCGCCGAAATAAACAACAGCACAGCGCCGCCCACATGAAGGGCACAGAAGCCACGGACGGGAGCCGCCATAGTTGCAGGGGGTGTGATCAACCCTTAGCAAGCATTCAACATTGCGCGGATCGCTGTTGTAGGGAGTCCACTGATATGAGAGCGTTACTCGGTCAGCATCGCCAGCAACAATCACTCCCACGCTGCCGACCATCTCCCCGTAGTTGTTTGACCAATGCCACGAAAACGCCCCCGGCCTCAGCAGCCCTTTTTTGGCAACCTGCCGCACGTCAAAAGCCAACGATTGTTCGGCCTTGCGTTTCCACCCCGGACGGCCAGCCCCGAATCTCATGCCACCAGTGCCCATTATTCAGCCCTCACAGAATACGAAATCATTAGATAAAAGACACTTCTTGCGAGCCACCAAACCAAATCGAAAGACCCGTCAATACTGGGCAAACGCGTGCGCGCGCGAGGGCCATCAAAAATTGAGCTTTCTCGCTGCCCAATTTACCGGGTTAGCGTTTGCTCGAAAGAGAAAGCACGGTCGATGTTTTTGATAGCTGGCGAGTTCTTCCATGCCCCCCCCTCGTCCATCCAGGAGAGCAATCAAACAAATCACAGATAGGGAGTGGTAATACATTCATTGTTACCGGCTGGCGGTACAGTGAAAGCACCAAATAACCCCGTTTCCGTACCTGCTCACGGTACTGCAAGGCTTTCCCCTATACCGGCTGGCGGGAGTGGACTGTACCGGCTGGCGGTATTGCCTTTACCGTTAGGTGGGCTGGTGTTCGCGTTTTGCTTGGCTAAGGGCAAGGCATCCATAAACCCCCATGCGCCGGGGTGATAGTCCTTCCTCTCGATTTCCAGCCCGACGTAGTTCGAGATATGCAGCCAGGTCAGCGCATAACGCGAAGCGCCGATATTTAGCCCGCCCTGCCGTGTCTGAATCAGCAAGCCACGTTGTATGAGTTCAGCCCTTGCGCGCTGGATTACGTCGCGGGATTTCCAACCACGGTTTGCGAGCCAAGAAAACGACAGGTGCAGGTGGCCGTTATTGTTCCCGCTGTGCTGCCGTATCAGGTCGAACAGCAGGGCTTTGGCCGGATAGCTCGCGCCCTTGAACGCTGTGCCATCCATAACCGCGTGAGGGACAGCCCCGTATAGGCCGCTGATCGCTTCTACAGGGCGCTTCTGTTTTCTCTCGGCCATGGCTCACCCATCCACCAGCCGGGACAGATAGCAATACAAGCCCCACAGCTCGACTAAAGACAAGGCGGTAAGGTCAGCATCTATGCCCAGGCAAGAAAACCGCTCACACAGCGTTTTAAGGCGGCCCAGCCAGTCGCCATTCATGGCGCGGCCTTTTTCATCACGTAGCGGGCAACACGATGCTTGCGCCCGCACTCGGTCAAGTCATCCGTCCATATCGTCGTAATATCGAAACCTCTGGCGCGCAACTCGAACACGCGGGCGGCGGGCATCAGAATATCCAGATCGCGCCGGGCTTCGATGGTGGTAAGGGAATGTCGCGTCTCGAACGCTGCCAGCAAGCGCAGGCGTTGAGTGTGAGCGGAGTTGTCGTTATGATCGCCGTGTGTGTTTTGGGCTGCCTGCGGGTGGCCTTTTTCTTTTTCCATGATTGCCCCCGCTCAAGCTGCCAGTTTGGAGAGTGCTGCTCGGACTTCGCCAACCCGCCAGCGGGTAGTCCCTTCACCCAGGCGGTGCGGTTTGGGCAGCCTGCCAGATTTTGACCAGCGCCATACGGTTGTCGCACTCGTTTCAAGTGCGGCGGCGAGCGTGTTGCAGGAAATGAAGCCGGAGTCCGGCAGGGTGTCGAGGTTGGGCGCGGTTTGATTCGCCATGCTGTTTTCCTTCCTTGGAAAAGCAGCCAAGCGCACAAGATGGCTTGGCAGTGCATGGTCGATTAAATTGGAATAGATTTGCGGCGTCTGTACCGATAAGCCGACAGCCGTAACAGCGTAGCCGCTTGACGTGCCTGCCTAGCGGCTACACGGACTTCCTAAACCACTCAGCCATGGTCCGTTGGGCATTTTCTTCTGACAGGTGAGCATTGATTGTGCGGCCATGCTCGATCACTGATTCTTTAAGTGCGTGCGCTGCGGCATTGGCAGATGGCCATTGCCTTTCCTTGTACCTATCAACAGCCCATTCCCTTAATGCTTGCATAGGTGCATGGCGCTTTAATGCACCAGCTTTCCCCATGCGACTTCTATCCAATTTTTCCTTTAGTAATTCAGTGCCCCATAAATCTCTGTATTCATGGGCGAGCTCCAAAGATCGAATTGAGAAAGTAAACCCTGAAGCGGCTTTGATGGGGTTATTCTCGAAGATCCCGGATATGCCATCGTCGAGACATTTGACGCTATAAGCACAGAGCGCTTTAACCAGAAATTCTTGCTCTTGCCGTCCCTCACGTACCGCGTTAAAGCTTTCACTAATGGTGGCTGACTCTAGCCTAAATGGCTGCGCCGCCCAGGCTTCCCCGACTGAATTGCCGATCGCTTCAAAAATCGGCGTCAATTCTTTCTGAAATCTCGCTTCAGCTAAGTCTCCACCACCAAAATATTCGGGGGGCCATTCATGCTGAATGCCGCTCCATTGAACAAAAGTGCTCAGAGCATCGGCAAAGTGCCACCAACAGAAAAGCGCAAACTCTGGTGGAATTTTTGGCTCATCTCCTGCACACCAAATGCTCCACGTTTCATCGCTTCCTTCCTCAGGAGTTGAGCCATCCACACCAAGATATTTGGCAGGGTCAAAATTTTTTGGATACCACTTGCTCATAGAGTGCCCTTCACGCCCTTTTGGATGCCACGCCAGCCGGGTAAGGGTGTCCCGGTTTTCGCCCCGTCGGGCTAGGCGCAGCTAACTCATTATGCGCCCCGGTGTAGCGGTATCACTTCCCCACCGGTTTCCAATGCGTCGCAGGTGTCCGCCCATGCCTGCATCATCTTGCGCCGCTCGGGCAGGTGTTGGCTTCGGGCGTAGGCTGCCACGGTGCCGCTGGCTTCCTTGTGGTCTAGCTGGCGTTCCATCGCTTCCACACTCCAACCCTGTTCGCTCAGGATCGAGCGCGCCGACGCCCGAAAGCCATGCACACACTGGCGGCCTTGGTAGCCCAGGTTGTTCAACAGCTTGCCGACGGTGTTTTCGGATATGACTTCGCCTTCTCCGTAGCCCTTGGACTTGGGAAACAGGAATGGGGTGTGCCCGGTCAGCAAGCGCAGTTCTTCCAGCAACTCAAGCGCCTGCCGTGACAAGGGGACGGTGTGCGCTGGTAGCGTCTTGCCGACCTTCATGCGATGCGCTGGCACCTTCCATTCCCGCGCCTCAACGTCGATTTCCTCCCAGCGTGCAAAGCGGAACTCTTGCGCCCGCACCATCGTCAGCATGGCGAAATAGGCCGCATACCGGGTGACAGGCTCAAAACCGGTGGCATCCCTCAGATCGCGCAGGAAAGCGCCAAATGCGCGCCGTTCGGTAATGGCTGGCCGGTGGGTGGTGGCGGGCTTTTGCATTGCCCCCAGCAGGTGCGCAGCCGGGTTATCTTCCGCCCTACCCGTAGCCACGGCATAGCGGAATACCTGCCCGCACATTTCCCGCAAGCGGGAGGCGGTGTAGGCGATGCCCTTGGACTCAATCTTGCGCAGCATCGCCAGCAGGTGTGCCGCCTTCACGCTCGCAACGGGCATATGTCCTATCTCGGGGAATACATAGGCTTGCAGGTGGGTGATGGCCTTGTCGGCTGTCACCTTCGCCCACTTCTTCGACTTGCCCGCATGCCATTCGCGGGCGACAGCCTCAAAGCTGTTCGCACTGGCGGCCATATCAGCCAGCTTGCGATGCTTGCGCGCCTCGCTCGGGTCTATGCCATCCGCCAGCAGGGTGCGGGCTTCGTCGCGCTTCTCACGGGCGCGGGCAAGGCTCACGTCTGGATAGACCCCCAGCGCCAAAGTCTTGCGCTTGCCGTCGTGGCGGTAATCCATTCGCCAATACTTTCCGGCGGTGTTCACCAGCAGATACAGACCCTTTTCATCGGTCAGCTTGTAAGGCTTGTCGGCGGGCTTGGCTTTCTTGACGGCCTGGTCGGATAGCGGCATGGCTGTTACCTTTCACGGTTTTGACGGTATGCGAATTGGCGGCACGTCACATACCGCGCATACGTACCGTCAAATAGACGGTATTTGCATGCTATGCCATGTTGCGGTGTGAAACAACAAAAAACCCGCAATCCATTGCTAGACGCGGGTTCAGGTTGCTGCATGATACGTGTTGCTATTGGTGATTGGTGCCGCTTGTCGGAATCGAACTGACGACCTACCGCTTACAAGGCGGTAATAATTTCTGCCGAATGCCTTGTGCCACGGGTTTTACATAATTTGCATGGTAATATTTGGCACAATCCTGGCACAGTATAAGGCAAATTTGGAAGATGGCGACGATCCGAAAAAAGGGTGACTACCAATGGCATGTGCAGGTACGCAAAAAGGGATGGCCAGCTCAAACGAAAACCTTCACGCATCGTGCTGACGCCGAAGCCTGGGCCTCCGACATCGAACGGCAGATGCGCCTCGGCACCTTTGTGGACCGTTCCACCGCCGAGAAAACCACTATCAAGGACTTGATCGGCATCTACCGTGAAAAAGAGTTGCCGGCCAAGCGCGGCAATCACTTTGGGCATGCCCTGGGTGTGCTCGAAGAACACTTTGGGAAATATGCCGTAGCTTCGATCACCTCCCCTTTGGTGGTGAAGTTCAAAGAGAAGCGCATTGCGGCTGGCCTGTCTGCAAGTACGATCAGGAAAGAGATCAACCTGTTGTCGCGCATGCTGGATCTCGGCGCGAAGGAATGGGGCATCTACATCCCCATGAACCCCTGCAAGATGGTTAGCCGGCCGCCGGCGGCCAGGACGCGCAGGCGCCGGCCTAGCGGTGAAGAGCTTGATTACCTATATAAGGCTGCAGGCAAGCCGCTGCAGCTAATCACCCGATTTGCGATCGCCACAGGCGCCAGGCTTGGCGAGATACTGGCGCTGGAAAAAGACGACCTCGACACCGCGGATCCTACTTGCTCCACCATGACGGTGTATGGCATCGACCGTCAGGGCTTGAAGAATGGGGATGAGATGCGCGTAGTGCCACTCTTCGCCAAAGCTCTGCAGGTACTCAAGGAGTTGAAGAAACAGCCGTCCTCGATCGACGGCCGACTGTTCTACTGGTGGAAGGCTTCGGACTCTTTCACGAAGTCCTGGACGCGAGCGAAAACGCGAGCACAGGTGCTTTACTTGGAAGATCGCGGCATTGTGATTCCGGATGATTTCGCCGACATCAAAGGAACCGGTGATGCGTCCCCGCGGAATGGCCGGAAGTCAGTTAAGTCAGTCAACCAAGCCAACAAAAGGGCTAGGGCAAAACAGCTTGCCATAGACGAACTGGCCGATGGTTTTCTCTCGGATCTGCGTTTCCACGACATGAGACACGAAGCCGCCTCTCGCTTCCTCGAGGAAGGAAAGAGCATCGAGGAAGTGATGGCCATCTTGGGTCACAAGACGGTTCAAATGTCGCATGAATATGCGATGTTGAATGCCAAGTCTATGGCGAAGCGGCACGCTTAGGGGTGGATGAAAACGATATCTCTCTAGCTGTTCCGAACCCTGAAATCACAGAGGTTCAGAACATGGAGTCGGGCGACTTGGTGCCCGCCCATGCAGCTATCGGAACGGATTACGGTAAGGCCATGGCCTTGCGAATGTCGCTGCGCCAATCCATCTCCGAAGGCTCCCCACTCCACACCTGCCCGATCTGCGGCGTGCCGGTATACCTCGTCTCGCTCAAGGAAAAGCGCCGTTTCTTCTTTCGTCACGACCTGGAGGATGGACGCTGCCCTGCCCGTACGCGAGGCGAGTTGAGCGAAAAAGAGATCAACGCCCGCAAGTACAACGGCGCCAAGGAAAGCTGGGCGCATATTCGGATGAAGGAGATCATCGCCGAGAGCCTGCGATGCGATCCCCGCTTCTCCGAGGTGAAAGTTGAGTCCACCCTGAAAAGCCAGGATCGGGCTGCCTGGCGCAAACCCGATGTCCAGGCATTCTATGACGGGATACCCGTCGCCTTCGAGATTCAACTGTCCACAACCTTCCTGCGGGTAATCGCCGAGCGCAGGGCCTTCTACCTGCGCGAAGGTGGCCTGCTTGTCTGGATATTCAAGTCTTTCGAAGAGGACCGTGCCCGCCTCACCCAGGAGGACATTTTCTACAACAATAACCGTAACCTCTTCCTGGCCAGCGAAGAAACGCTCAGGGCTTCACGCGAAGCTGGCAGCTTGATCCTGGATTGCCGCTGGGCCGAGCCCTTCCTGAATCTGGGTAAGGTGGAGACTCGCTGGAATGACCGCCTTACAGCTTTCAACGAGTTGGCGATCGAACGCGAGAAGCAACGGGTCTTTCTCTATAACTACGACCGTGAAGCCGAGGCCCTGCAAGACGCCTCCGGCGATCATGCCTTGCGCATGGCATTCGAGGAATTCTGGCTATCCCATGAACCCTATGAGGCCTACGACAAGGACACCTGGGCCTGGCTCCGGGCCAGGTTTAGGGAGCGCGGGCTTATCCTGCCCGTCGAGCCCGACAATGGTGGCGGGCCACGTTTACTGCTAAATGCCATTTACTCCGCAAAAGTGGGACGTCCGGTCGGTTGGCGTTTTCGCAAACTCATCGAGGTTGCTCACCGGATCGCCGGCGGCCACAAGGATTTACTACGTGCTTTTCGCAATGCCCTGCAGGTTTATGGCCGGGGCGAGCAGTTATTGAGCGAGGACAAGGAAGGGAAATGGCGCAAGAAAGTGAAGGGCTATCTAGCGCTCTTAGCGTCCAACAACGAAAAGTACGAGCCCGAGATGAGATTCGATGCGCTTGTGGATTTTCTCTTTCCTGAACTGGGTGGCTCAGGCGGCCGAGGCTCTACAATTTCGCCTTCGCCTACTCCTTAGTAAGCTGAATTCATTCTATGGCGCATTTACCTTGCTTTGACTCCGCTCAGGTAGAGGCTGTTTGCAAAGTCCTTGGCGACACTTCACACGGCCTTACAGGGACTGAGCTTGGACACATCCTTCGCGAGATCGGCGCAGAAGATCCATCGGCTTCGTTGACCAAGTGGATGCGTCTCTACAACGCTTTTGCCAAGACACAGAACAAGCATGGTGTCGGAAACCATGTAATCTTGTTCATTAACAAGGCCATGGCTCCTGCGAGGTATGCGACCACGCCCGATCTCTTTGATTGGCGCCGTGACAATCTGAACGTCGCCCTTTCGTTCGCCGGCTACGCCGTTCGCGAGGATGGCAAGGTCATACGCACCACTGCAGAAACTACAGTCAATGGCGCCCGCGCACGGGCAGGCCAGCTTCGCAACCTTCTTGAGGCTAGAGGCACCCACCCAGAGATTCTTAAATATTGCCGTGCAGAACTGCTCGAAGAGAACTACTTCCACGCAGTGCTTGAGGCCGTTAAGGGAGTGGCGGAACGTCTCCGTGCGATGTCCGGCTTAGGGAGCGACGGGGCCGATCTGGTCAGCCAAGCATTCTCGACCAAGGCTCCGATCATAGCCCTGAACTCACTCACGACGGAGACGGAGCTTAGCGAACAGAAGGGCATAGCAAATCTGCTAATCGGTGTTTTCGGCGCCATCCGCAACCCAACAGCGCATGCGCCGAAAATAGCTTGGGCCATGCCTGAACAGGATGCGATTGATGTGCTTGGCATCCTCTCATACGTTCATAGAAAATTAGACAATTCCAAGAGGGTCAATGGCGAGACCTAAGCGCTGCACCCAGTAAGAGATTCAGGAGCGACCATCGGCAGAAACACCTGGCTATGCTTTTACTTTCGTGGACTCAATAAACTCACCCAGCTTAGCTAGGTCGTGAGCCCAAAACAGGGCAAGGCCTCGATCTTGCGCTTGCTCCAGGTTTAGGACCTTGAAGACGCCAGAGAGCATTGCAGCGGGTACAACCTGCGAAGTGCCGAACTGTTTCAGCCAGTATTCCGCCTTCACTGCGGCATCGTTGTTGAGGCGTTTCACGCTGTTCGTGGCGCTATTCGACACCTTACATTCGATAGCCATCAGCCGTGTGTCGTGTAGCCTGACCACCACATCCGCCTTACGCTCGCCAAGTTGGCACTCGGGGCAGAACTGCATGGCTTGCGGCCCCATGACGATAGTTTTGATCGGTTTCTGGGAGACTTCGACGAAACCCAGGCTGCAAAGGTAGTTCTTGACCTTCGTTTCCTGTTCTTTTTTGGCGTCATTCCTGCGTTCGGTGGCGATGCGTTGGGCGGCCAGCAGCACCGAGGAGGCAATCAAAGCCGCTTCGCGCTGTTCCTTTGTAGGGGCGGTCCCGGCCTCAATCCACGGGAAGCGATGCGGATCAATCACACGTTCGATGACCTCGAACACCTTTCTCAGAGCTTCCGAGTCCTTTTTCAAGACACTAGGGGCCAGAGACTCAACGTCAGCGATCACCTTCAAATCATCATCGGAAATCGGAGGCCCAGCCAAATAGCGCAGCGTCTCTCCCAAGCCAGAGCCGTAGGCATCACGGAGGTTGCCATTGGTAATGCTGCTCGGATCCAGGTCGTTGAGCTTTTTGAAAAGCAGATCAAATTTCTCGCGAGCAGCCTGGTAATGCGATTCCCAGGCGTCGGTCACTGCCAATCGCTCCCCGCGGAACTGGGCCGCAGATGTTGCAGCATCATCTGCAAGCTGTTGGGCCGACCACTGCATTGGTGAGCTAGTCATGCCGCAATGGTATCCATGCTCGGGATACGCAGGCGCTCGATTTCCTTGGGTTCGAACTTGGTCAAGCCTCCGGCATAGGTTCTACCGTTTTCCCTATTGACGTTCTTGTTGAGCCAGGCCACTAAGCTAGCCAAGGTATCAGCATCAAGAGGCTCTCGAGGATACAAGCCGTGCGCAATGTTGATGTGCCGAGCTTCGCAGGCGTTGAGCGTGAATTGGGGCGGCCGCCTTGCCATGTACGTGCAAAGGATCGGCGCAGGTGCCTTGAGGCCTACCGACCACCAGGCCTTGCGATGCTGGGCGATGTAGCTCTGATCAGCCCCTTGGGCTTTGGCCCAGGAGAGGAAGGTTTTGATGGCCCGACGTTCTTCCTTGGTAAAGTCATCCAACTCAGCCGGCAAGTCGATAACGCGGCGCAGCACCTCGGCAGATTGCAGATGCGCACCAGCCTGAATCAGATCCTTGGCCTTGGTGACAGCCGGCAATTTAATACGATCAGGCAAGCCCCTCGCATGATCGCCGGCGATCCAGATGTCATTGGCACCCGTGACTTGGCCACGATGCACGCGAAACAACTCACCAAGCTCGATGTCACCGGCTGCCCCCGGTTGGGATGGGCGCACAATGATCGACCAGCGCGGGGCAGCCTGTAGCTGCTCACGCGGCACGTTGGTACCCTTTGTTAGACCATTTAGACGAGCCAATTTGACGACTGAACGCACTCGGACTGGCTCGGCGCTCTCACCTACGCGGAAGCAGGTAATTGCAGCAGTCGTTGCCGTCCCAGGGAAGGCTTCCACGGTCGGCTCCAGCACGTGCAAGGCAATGCCGCCCAGTTCTTCAAGAAGGAGGCGGCGCAAAGCTGAGCCATAGTTCACATCCATCCACTCGGCGGAGGTGATGAATGCACCTATATCGCCCTTCTTGGCCAGTAGCCGGGTTTGCAGGAAGAAATGCAGATGCAGGCCCGCCAGAGCGCTTGCCTTGATGCCAAAGTCGGCAAATCGTGAGGCGTACCAAGCCTTCCAGTCCTCGGTGATGTCGTGATGCCGCACGTAGGGTGGATTACCGATGAAGGCCGTCGTGCCAGCACATCGGGGCAGCCTGACTTTTCGGTAATCCTTGACGAGAACAGTTGATCGTCTCATCCAGCCGCGCACACTCAGATTCGCACGCAGCATCAGCGCGGCCAAAGGATCCATTTCAACGGCCACGAGCTGGGCTTTGGGAAAAGCCTCGCCGGCCGCCAGGATGAAACGGCCCGAGCCCGCCCCTGGATCCACGATCCTGGCAGGTTCACCCTGGCTGGCGAGCCAGGTCATCATCGAGCGAACAATCGGTTGAGGCGTGTAAACGGCGCCGTCTGTTCTCCGCACATGCGCAGGCCTTATTGATGCGAAGGCTTCCCCGAGAGGGTCAGATCCACGCAAAATCGCTTTGCGCGCCAGATCAACCTCTCTGGATTTGATGGTTATCTCTTGTGCTGACTTCGCGAGCTTACGCTCTGCTGCAGAGAGTACAGAACTCCTGCCTATCAGAGCCAGGCACAAGGCGATGAGTTGTTGCTCTGTCTGCATGATCAGGTTCTTTTTCGTTTGCTGTCGGCAAAAAGCTCTGCTTGTCCGTGCTGATGCTGCTCCGTGTACGTGCGCATGAAATCGCGCAGCACATCAGAAGCGTGCCGGTCATGGGCCTTGCAGGCCTTCACAAATGCCTCGCGCAGGTCCTTCTCGACCCGAATTCGCATCCCGGAATCTTTGGTCAGCATGTTGCCACGTTAGCACATGGATACACATACGTGTATCCACCAGCCATAAAATCACGCCTGACTAGGGCGCAGAGCCCATATCAAGTTGCAATTTGCCCACAATTAATCCCATTTAGTTACGCTCGTTACTAAATCGGATAAAAAATAAGACCATTTTAGGGGAGCGCCAGTCGCCGGGCCGAAAAGCCCTCCAGGCGTGGTTTTTCACACCGCCTCCCCGAAAACTCTCACCTTTCCAATCCCCCATTTAACACCTTTAGCAATCCCGTAAACCCACGCCGGTAAAGGGTTTGCGGGATTTAAGGTGAGAGTTTTCGGGTGTTGAAGCCAGGCTGCCGATGGCGCTCCCGCATGCCTAAGGGCGACTACATCGCATTCAGATCGCTTGTAAGCCGTTGAATAAACTGATGTTCTCAAAAAAAGAATTCCCAAAGGTGAAGGTTTTCGGGGAAGGAATGCCTGAAAGGTGAGACTTTACGGGGAGCCCTTTCTTTCCCATTGCCGAACCGGAAGGCCCGCGTCCCCGCGGGCCAAAAAATCGCGCCCGACTAGGGCGCTCTACCCGATCGACCTGGAAGGTCGTGGCGCCGCGCCAAGAGCGGCCGGGGATGCAAGGGGCAGGCAGCCCCTTGCCTTGTCCATAAGCGGGATAATTACATGGGCCATATTTGATAGCGAATCAAATATGATGTACTGAAGCGTAGCCGCTCCCTGGTCTTCTCAGGCATACACCCACTACATGCCCGGCGCAACCGGTGGCGTCGGCGTCGGCGAATGTGGGATGTTCCTCTGATTGTCCAGCCTGATTTGCCTGATCTGCACGCGAGCAAGCTCAACCTGGGCCGGTTTGTCGCGCCGGCCCTTGGTGTTCATGCCGATGGTGTAGCGACGCGCCGTCTCGTCATCGCTATGCCCCAGTAGCTCTGCCCGCTCAACATCCGACGCCCCAGCGGCCTTCGCGTCTGCTGCGACTGCATATCGCAACGAATAAGGAGAGATGTCCACACCTACGGCGGCCACCGCGTACTGCCTGAACATCCTTGAAAATGAGCCTTTGTCGGCTTGGATCGTGCTACCAGCGAGCCCTTCCAGGTCGGGCATTGTGGATCGAATAATTCTTACCCGGCTGCCCATTTTCTTGTTGTTCTGTTTCTCTTTGGCGGTGACGATATGCAGCAAATATCCGTTACCGTCTTCTGCTTTTTCAACACGAATTCCGTTCGATAATTCCTCAGGCCGGCACCCGCTTGCGCGGCTAACCAGGAACGCCGCGAGGTGCTTGGAATTGCGCATGGCGTGCTGTAGTTCGTCCCGCCAGCCCATGTTCTTTTTTTCCAGTGCGATGAGCTTGCCGATCGGCTTAGCATGGCGTGGGGTGGGCTTGTATTCCTGCCTATATTGCTCGGAGAAGAATGTCAGGTCTTCGGCCGCTTCCTTGATGATGCCGAGTGCCGTGTTGTAGTCGGAGTTGGGGTTGATCTTCGAAATTTTATGCGCGGTGGTGTGCGCGACTGCAGCATAGGTGTTGCGCAGGTCTGACTTCGTTTTGAAGGTATGGGGGTGGCCCTTCCCGGTTTTCTTCCGCAGGATGTCCGCGAGTTTCTGGATTTGGTATCGCTCTGCCGTTTTCTTGTATTGGCGTATGGTTGAAGCGCTGAGCTTGTGCATTGACAATTCCTGGAGCGTGCTGGTCCCTGTGTCGCCGCGCTTGCCATCTATGGCACGCCGAATTCGGATATTCCAAATCCGGGTTGCCATCTCATTGATCTTCCTGAATTCGTCTGCTGTCACTGGGTTTTCTTTCGCATTGTTTTGCTTTTTTTAAGGGTTTTCCAAGGAGGTGTCAACCGGCTATTTTGCGCTTCCACGGATGGGTTAACCTGGGATGGATATTCTTGGGTTGGATATGCGCAGTTTAGATCATCCAGAAGGTGGGATTTCGAGGGAATTGCTCGTCTCTGGCCCATCTTTCGCGTGTGTGGCGCTATTGCGCCTACTCATTGCGAAAGATGGGCCATTGTTATGCTCGATCTTACGAAATCCAACTGTATTGATGATCGCTGTTTTCTTGTACTGAACTTCGTGCTTTTTCTATGGTGTATATCTTGTATAGATATGGAATTTTTGCATGCAGCCATTTTGTAATGAGAAGCTTCGTTGGCGTGTATGATTGTCAAAATGTTCAATGTAACGGAGTGTGATGATGGGCAGAAAGATAGTGGTAAGCGACGCAGTGAAGAAGCGCGCAATGGCGGAACTTGGCAAGCTGCTGCAGGAGGATAAGGACGGCCTTGAGGTGCTGAAAGATGACCTGTTGAAAGCAAAGGCCGGCGGTGCATCACTCAAGCGCATGTCGGTTGCACTTGAAGTTGCTGGAGTGAAGGTATCTGCGCGGACCCTGGCCAGCGCCTTCAAGCGTTGGGAAGGTGAAGGCAGCTCAGTTTGAGCAACTAGACTATCGCTGGCGTTCAGCCACTCGACGCGGCTGATCTGTGCCGGCCTCTGGTGTAGTGAACCTGTAGCCGTTTTGAAGCTATTCAGTATCCGAATCGACTGGCTGTTACCTTTTGGTAGCTACCCTGTAGCCATTCTGTAGCTATTCGGTATCCGCTCTTGTGGAACGAACCTTAGTATTCTTAACCGCCTGCCGAACGGCGGCCACTTCGTAGCTGACCAAGGGGATGTACTGCATGAAGCTGGAACAACCAATGGAAAAAGTGATGCACCTGCTCGTCGAGCGCATTGCTGCCATCCCCTGCCCTGCGATCATCGACGATCTGTTCAAGGAAGCGGGGATTGGCATGATCTGGATCCCGCAAGCCAACGGTCAGCAACACGGAACCCTGCGCGACTGGTCGGCCGCAGAACTTAAACAGATCGACACGCTGGTACATGTCGCCGGCGGGCTGATCGCATCGGAAATGCGCCGATCCGGATACCCGATTATTCAACGACAGTTCGACAACGGCTCCTCAGTCGTCTTGTACAGGCGCGATCTGGAGGAAGAGGCGCGGAAGCTGTGCAGGATCGTAACACTGCAGTAGACACAAAAAAGCCGGGCTCTCCCCGGCTATTGTCCACTCAATCGGAAGATAGGTCAGCACATCCCAGGAGCGGCCGGTGCAGGGACCTCCGAATCTTTCATTACCGGCGCCGGGACACCAGACACACGCAGGCCCGCCTCATGCGCAAGCTCAACCAGCGCCTGCTTGACTGCAGGATCCTTGGAATCGATCGTGATTTCATCCCAGCCCTGTTTCAGCGCAACGGCGATGGTAGCTGCCAGCACTTCCCTGGCAGTGTCATGGACGGCGATCTGGTCAGCGGCCACCGTCACGACATGCTTGCCTTGGTAGAAGAGTTTGCTGCCAAGTCCGACCCATCCATTGGCTTGTAACGGCAGGTTTGCAGCAAGGAAAGCTTCGCGCCGGCGGCGGATCGCATCATCTTCGCCATGCTCATTTTGCTTGGCCAGGCCCTGGCCATCCTCGGAAGCGGAAACTCCTTTGATAAGCACCAAGGCGGGCTTGGCCGCTGGCTTGATGGTTACCAGATTTTCCTGCCCAGGATGGTCAACCGGTTTGCGTGCGGTAAGTCCCATGATTCTTCTCCTTACATTCCGGGTGACAGTGAATGATAGTCATCATCCACCTGCCCATCCCTGTAGTTTTGAAGCAGGGACATCGCGTCATCGGTCGGCGTGACCAAGCATTCAATTACTTCCTCGTCTGTGTACGTGTTGTGAGAGAGCTTGAGCACCAGGGCGTTACCAATGGTGTCTACGGCCAGCAGTTGAGCAGAGCGATGTAACGTTTCTTCCGAATTACATGGATGTCCCGACTCGACGTATACCTTGCCCCGGCTCTCCACGGGTACGGTGTGCTCCCATTCTGTGAGCTTGTGTGGAAAATAATCCCGAATCAAAGGAAGTCGAATCATGATGTCCGTAACGTCAAGGCCGTTCCATTGCCACGCTTCCACCGCGGCTTCCCAATCTTCTGCCTGTGCCTGTTTCATTTTTTCACCCTCTTGGTTTAGATAGGAGACAGCATATGCCTCGATGGCGGATATGTGCGCAGTGGTGAGTGCGGTTTCTGCGGAGCATATCTTTGGCAGAAAAGCTGCTGCTATCCCCAGTCAATAAAGAACGGGCAGGGCCCTGCTTTTCTTTGTGAGGCTGTCTGCCTCACACCGCGCCGCTAAAGCGGCGCTCTCCGACGCCTATGCGGCGTGCACGGGGCCGCGCCCGATGCTTGGTGATGCCTTACCTGTGTCCGTTCCAAGTGCGCCGGCCGCCGGCGCACGTCACGGACGCAATCAACCTGTCTGCATGAAGGGGGGATAACGGTACATCCAGGGGGATAACGGTACATTCCGCCTCATCCCACAAACTACAGAAAATCGCACCTTACAGAAAAACGTATGGCCCCGCCGATCTCATCTCGACAAACTCATTTAGTCAATTCGTATAAATTCTTACGTATATCGCAAGATATTTTATTCTCGGCTGTCCTGATTGAAACCCTTGTGCCGCAAGGATTACAGCACCTACCGTTCGTCGGAAACACAGCCAAAATGGACAGACCGAACTTGATAAATAGTCGTATAGTCGTATAATCGTAATTACAGACCGGACGTTTCTAGGCAGTTAGCTTTTTTAAGAGGAGATGGAAATGGAAATTGAAACTATGGAAGGCATGGCCAAGCGTTTGCGCGGCACTGGTGGCGGTGAACAGGCGGAAGCCGTGATCAAGGCAATCAAGGCAATCAATTCAGCGTCGGGCATGTTGGATGCCAAGAACCGTACTACAGCGTTGTATCACCTCGCAATCGCGCTCGCGGGCCCGCGTCACGCTGTCACTACTATTCTGACGGCTGCAGAAGCCTTGGGTGGCGAGGGTATCTGATTAAAGTTACCAGTAGTTTTTCTTTATATCCGTTTAATCGTATTTACGACTATACGAATGGAGCAACATGAAGATCACACGCAAAGCTACTTTCAAAAACAGGCAAACCGGGGAGATCAAGGTGTTTTACCCAGGAAGCGAGCTAGGGCCAGGCTGGGATCTGGTCGTCAGGCCGGAAGACCGCGTGATTTACGTAAACCGGTCTGAGTTGGTTTCCGGGGTGTCTACCAGGCAAGGAAAGAACTCGTCGAGACCATGATCGCGGGCAGGAAGCAACGCGGC
>ERZ761609.1544-NODE-1544-length-19753-cov-30.984059_pt1 | contig 19753 bp, 14 predicted proteins | sample MGYA00511163_ERZ761609 | MGnify/ENA primary metagenome ERZ761609 (study PRJEB28899, sample SAMN02445070) | bioreactor sludge metagenome | biome: EBPR sludge | place: Australia: Brisbane, Thorneside Wastewater Treatment Plant | collected 2011-12-16 ... | reverse complement strand
GCCGCCGCGCAGCGCCGGCTTCGGCGAGGCCGAGCCGCAGCGCGAGGAAGGCGCGGCGCGCCAGCGTTTCCGCAAGATGCTGCGCGAAGGTGCGCTCGACGACAAGGAAATCGAGATCGAACTGGCAGTGGTCAGCCCCAGCATGGAAATCTTCACCCCGCCGGGAATGGAAGACCTGTCGCAGCAGTTGCAGGGCATGTTTCAGAACCTCGGGCAAGGCCGCCGGCAGAGCCGCAAGCTGAAAGTGCGCGAAGCCATGAAGCAGCTGGCCGAGGAAGAGGCCGGGCGCCTGATCAGCGACGATGAAACCAAGCAGCAGGCGCTGGAAGCGATCGAGCAGAACGGCATCGTGTTTCTGGACGAGATCGACAAGATCGCCACCCGCAGCGACGCCCACGGCAGCGACGTCTCGCGTCAGGGCGTGCAGCGCGACCTGTTGCCGCTGATCGAGGGCACCACCGTGTCGACCAAGTACGGCATGGTGAAGACCGATCACATCCTGTTCATCGCCAGCGGCGCGTTCCACCTGTCCAAGCCGTCCGACCTCATCCCCGAACTGCAGGGGCGGCTGCCGATCCGGGTCGAACTGCAGGCGCTCTCGGTGGAAGACTTCGAGCGGATCCTGACTGCCACCGACGCCTGCCTGACGCGCCAGTACGAGGCCTTGCTGGCGACCGAGGGCGTGGCCCTCAAGTTCACCGACGACGGCATCCGCCGCATCGCCGAGATTGCCTTCGAAGTGAACGAACGCACCGAAAACATCGGCGCGCGGCGGCTCCATACCGTGATGGAAAAGCTGCTGGAGGATATTTCCTACGACGCCGGGAACATTACCGGCGAATACATCGTCGATGCCGGGTCCGTCACGGACCGCCTCGCTGCGCTTGCCGCACGCGAAGACCTGGCACGCTACGTTCTGTAATCCCGCACTTCTAGTATTTCAATTTTTGTTCCGTCACACGCAGTCCATTCCATGAAACCCGAAGCCATTCAGCCTGCCGTGATCCGCGGCAACTTTCTCTCGACCCTTCTGTTCGGCAGCCGCTGGCTGCAGGTGCCGCTATACCTGGGCCTGATCGCCGCACAGCTGGTGTATGTCGTGCATTTCATGGTCGAACTGAAGCATCTGATCACCGGCACCTTCGCCCTATCCGAAGCAGCCATCATGCTCATCGTGCTGGGCCTGATCGACGTGGTGATGATTTCCAACCTGCTCATCATGGTCATCGTCGGCGGCTACGAAACCTTCGTTTCACGCCTCAACCTCGAAGGTCATCCCGACGAACCCGAGTGGCTTTCGCACGTCAACGCCAACGTGCTCAAGGTCAAACTCGCCACCGCCATCATCGGCATCTCGTCGATCCACCTGCTGAAAACCTTCATCAACGCCGCCAACCTGGATGAAAAAGTCCTGCTGTGGCAGACCGTCATCCACATGGCGTTCATCGTGTCGGCGGTGGCGATTGCGTATATCGACAAGCTGATGCCGAATCCGGAGAAACATTGAAGCAGGCGCCGGCGGAACAGCTGCCGGCGTTCCCGCAACGCTTCACCCCGCCTCCCGCAGTTCGTCCATGATTTCCAGCATGTCTTTTTCCCAGCGCTCGAACAGCGGTTTCAGCTCCGGGTCGGGGAAAAAATCCCGCAGCATTTGCGGATGGCTGGTCACCAGTATGGCTTGATCGCCTTCCGCGAAGATCGTGATATTCAACGGCAAAAACGGGATCAGGCCGGGTTCCCTTGCCGTTGCCTGCCGCACTTCCTCGTGCTTGCCGAAATACACCACGCGGTACATGTCGCTCTTGAATTCGCGACGCTCCAGGTTTTCGTTCACCTGCTGCAGGCGCGTGACCGCATAGCCGCGGGAGGAAATGGCGGATTGCAGCAGGGTCATCGCCTCCGGGAATAGCCGGTTCACGCGCGCCATCATCAGGTCGCCCGCGGCGACGGGTGCGCACAGCAGCAGCGTCAGGCAGGCGGTACCCATCCATTGCAACGGATTCTTCATAACGTCGCCTCCTCAATGATCGTGGTGTAGCTCTTGCTCATCTCATCGCACAGGCGATTGAGTTCGGAATTGTTGAACAGGCGGCTCAGCACCCCGGGGTTGACCGACATCACCTGCACCTTGCCATTTGTCTCCAGGATGGTGATGCGGCAGGGCAGGAACATGCCGACGCGCGGATCGATGGCCAGTGCCTGGTTGAGCATGCTGATATTGCAAAAATAAACGATGACCTGTTTCGGGTTCTCATTGGCCGGATCGGTCAGCCCATATTCCAGCGTCTGTACCCGGCCATAGAAGAAATTGTTGTTGCTCACCGCCCGCTTGACGTTTTCCACGGTGGTCGCCAGATCGTAGTCTGAATCCCGGACGATTACCGGGCTTTCCACCTCTAGTATCTGCGCGCTCCCCGGCAGTGGCTGTTTTTCGAATGCGCGCACGTAGCTGACGATATCGTCGATATCCTTTTCCTTCAGCCCCTGCTTGAGGAACGAGATCATCGGCGTGCCTTCCCGGCCGCGCATCAGCGTCGCCTTGATCATGGCGTCGGATGCGGCGATGAGGAAGCCGGGGTTGTGCAGCGCGGGCGCCATGATGGGCAGGTCGCGAGGGCGCGAAAACGTGACACCGGTACCCTTCCCGCCTTCGCCGTTGGCGCCGTGGCAGTCCGCGCAATATTGTGCGAACAGTTTCTTGCCGTGCACCGGATCGCCCTTCACCGGGCGGACGGAATACGTGGCGGGCGCACCCTTGTTCCAGGTGCGCACATGGCGAACGATAGCTTCGATTTCAGCCTGGTCGAGCTGGGAAAATGCCGGCATCACCCGCCCTGGTCGACCGTGCCGTATGGTTTTGCGCAGGTAGTCGTCGCTGACTCCGGCCTGGAAGGCCGGTAGCGCCAGCGGGACGCCGATGCCGCCGGTGCCGTTCTCGCCATGGCAGGCGGCGCAGTTACGCCCGTAAAGCTTTGCGCCATCCGGCGCCGCCAGAGCAGGAGACGAACCGAACCCGGCCAGCAGGGCTATTCCCAGTAGTAGACGCGTCAGCATAATCCTCCCGATCCCCCAGAAAACAAACTACAGCCAATTTAATACATTACTATATTAATATGTATTGAATATTTAAATGCCCTACCGTACTGCTGGCGGTGCCATAAATATAGCTGATGAATACGGCCAGGCGGGTTTTTCGCTGCCGCGCGCCTGCCAGCGACTACGCAGCTGGCCCGCTAATACCATCATCGACATTACTTATTGGCTGGCCACCCGGCTCCAGCGGAAAATCGCACGATATCTTTTTCTTTTTCGGAGACCCCCATGGCCACTCGCGACACCCTCACTCCTCAAGAATCCCAATGTAGCAGCGGCGCCGAGTACGCGGCGCTGGCGCTGGAAGCCCTGCAGGAGCCTGCCGACGCAGCCTATGCCAAGGAGTTGATGGACCGGGTCGCGGACGACTGCCAGTTCACCAAGGATCTGGCGGCCTGCGCCATCGCCTACCATGCATTGGGCGAACAAGACCGCGCCGAGGAACTGCTGCAAACGGCGGAAGACTACTGCATGAGCGGCGACGAGCAGGTGGCGCTGGCCGAAGCCAAGTTCAAGGTACTGGGCGACAAGGCCGCGGCGGTGGGTGCGTATGAAAAGGCGCTGAAGGAAACCAGCAACCTCGACCCGCTGATCGACCTGGCGAAGAACGTGATGGCGGTCATCGCCGACAGCGCGTTTGCCAGGAAGGTACTGGAAAAGGCCGAGGCGAAAATCTCGCGTGCGGTGGAATACAGCAAGCTGGCGGCGGCCTCGGCCGAGCATCTGCTGGACAAGGACTATGCCGCGGCGATTTTCAACAAGGCCGGGGAGAAGCTGTCCAGCGTGCCCGACCTGCTGTCGCTGGCCGGCGAAGTGACCAAGACGCTGGGCGACCCGGCGCGCGCCAAGGCCTTGTACGAGCGCGCATTGGCTGGCGCCACCGATTTCGCCGCCGCGAAGACGCTGATCGAGTCGGCCAGGCAGGCGGGCGATGCCGCATTCATGCAGTCTGCCTTGAAAAAGGCAGGGGACCTCGCGACCGCGACCGGCGATTACATCGAACTCGCCGCAGGTCTGGCGGGCGTGGGCGACAAGGCTGGCGCTGCAACCTTGCTGGACAAGGCCGAAGATGCCGTGGCGGGGCTGGACGAAATGCAGAAGCTGGTCGCCGCCGTCGAAACGCATCTGGCCGACGATGCCGAGCGGCTTGGCCGGGTCAAGGCCAAACTGGAAAAGCGCCAGGCCAACCACGCGCGCTACATGGAATTTCAGCAACTGGAAAAGGATGCTGTCAACGTCAAGCAGTTTCTCGCACTGGCCGACCGCGTGCGGCTGGAACTGGAAGACCCGTTCTATGCCGCCAAGCTGATCGAATCGGCGGAAAAACTGCTCGACGGCACCGGCTACCAGTTCTCGCGCTACAAGCCGGTCCTGCTGGCGGTGGACAAGAATCTGGACGATACCGGCTGGCTGTCCCGCCTGCTCGACCGCGCGGCGGAAAACGCGACCGACTTCATCGCCTTCAAGGATCTGGTGGTTACCGCCGCGCAGCTGAAACACCGCGAACTGGGCGTCTCCAAGGCGCGTGCCTATCTCGCAGCGCGCGAAGCCGCGCTGGCTGCGGACGCCCATGCCACCGTATACGACACGGCCAAGCTCGCCGAGGCGAGTTTTGCCGCCACCCAGGACGCCGCCGAGGCCAGCCGCCTGCTGGAAGCAGCGCGTGCCCAGGCCGGGGACCACTTCGCGCTGACCCACATCGGCCGGCTGTACGCCTCCATAGGCAACAGCGCCAAGGCGGATGAACTCTATGCCGCGGCGGCCGCCGCCTGCCCCGATGGCGACGCCTGCATCCAGTTCATCGACCGCCTGAAGGGATTTGCCCTGCCGGCCGAAGTGCTGAAGAAATGGTATGCCGAATGCGGCGCCCATCTGAGCAAATCCGCCGACAAGCTGCGCTGGGCCGAAGGGATTGCCGATGCGCTGAACGACAAGGCCTGGGCCACCGAAGTCTACGCCCAGCTCGCCGGGCAGTTCAGCGGCGCCGATGCCGCGCGTTTCGAGTTCAGCCGCCGCTCGCACGCCGACCTGAATTTCTACGGCGCCGTGCGCCGCCATTAAGCCCGTCAATACCCCTGGAAACAGCCCGGTTGAACGGGCTGTTTTTATTTGTACACTTGAAGACGGAACGACCGTCGGATGCCGATGTCTTCTGCAGAAGGGGGGAAGCCCATCCTTCTGCCCCTGATGCCTTGTTCCGGCAGAGTGCCCATTGCGCGAACTGCGTAGCTCGGGCGTGTTCAACTGCCGTTACCCGCTTGTATGAAGCGGTTTACTGGAGTGCCCATGGTCGAAAATCTCTCCGCCCTCATCGATACGGTGCAGAAGAACTGCACTATCGCCGACGCCCGTCACGCGCGCGACATGACGATGTGCACTTTTCTGCTGGAAATGCGCGAGTACTACCGCTGGGAGATGGAGATTCCCTATGGCGCGCGCCTGCCCAGGGACGAACTCGGCGACTGGCTGAACGCGCGCGAAAGCCTGTGGGATGCGGTCGAGGAAGAGGATTTCGCGCCGCTGCCCCTGAATCCCGCCGGGATCGATCCATTCGCGGCCGACGACATCAACCGCACGCTGATCCCGCAGGGGCTGGTCTACAGCAGCGGACTGGGGCATTTCCGCAAGCCGCATTTCGTTCTGGCTGAACTCAAGCGCACCGAGATGCGCGAGGGCATGCAGGTGCTGGTGGCGGGATGCGAATATGCACGCGACCTGATTGCCCCGCCGGCGGCGATGCGTGACGGCGCCATCTTCCTGCGCATGGACGCGGTGCGCCGGCTGCTGTGGAACAAATACGAAGAATGGCAGTGGAAGGAAAAGGACACCGCGCTCGGGCGCGCATTCGCCCACTACGGTTTCGAGCACGACATCGAACGCGGGCTCGACCGCATGGCCGAGGCCGAGAGCGAGGCGATGATCCTGCACGAAATCGGCGAGGCGCGCGCCGAAGCGCTGCTGGGCGAGGACTGGAACACGATGCTCGGCCAGTTGACTTCCAGGCATGCCGAACTGCTGGCGCGTGCGGTGCGCGACCATCTGGCCGACAGCCTGGTGACGCTGCCGACGCTGCTGGAGCGTGAAGCCGTCGGCTCGCTGCATTTTTACCTGGCCAATCTGTCGGGGCTGCGGCGTATGCTGTTCCCGGCGCTGCCGCACGCGTATGAAAGCTGGCTCGGCACACCCGGTAACGCCGGGTTCGCCGAACTCGTGGCCAGGGCAGGAAGCCACTGGCTGGATACGGCGCGGCAATTGACCGCCGCCTACCATCACGACCCGCTGCGGGGCGACGCGCGCCTCGATGCGCTGGCGGGCGGCGACCTCGCCGGCCTCAAACTCTAGCAGCCTGCCGCTTCAAGCCGGCAGCGCGACCTCCCGCCCCAGCTGCTCGGCAATGCAATCGAGCAGCTGCTGTTCCTGATACGGCTTGCCCAGGTACACGTTGACGCCGATTTCCAGCGCGTGTTTGCGGTGTTTGTCCGCCGTGCGCGAGGTGATCATGATGATCGGAACCGATTTCATGCGTGCGTCGCTGCGCATCACCCGGGCGAGTTCGAAGCCATCCATGCGCGGCATCTCGACGTCGAGCAGCACCACGTCGGGGATCAGATCGTGCATCCTTTCCAGCGCATCGACGCCATCCTTCGCGCTGTCGACGCGGAAGCCCTCGCGGCCGAGCAGACGGGTGGTGATCTTGCGCACGGTGAGCGAGTCGTCGACCACCAGCACCAGCGGCGCCTGCATGGCGGCATTGGCTTCGGCTGCCTCGGCCGGCGCCGTGCGCTCCACCGCGGCGCGCGGCAGACTGGCCCAGCGCAGCGCCAGCGGCACCGGATTGAGGATCAGGATCACCCGCCCGTCGCCGCGTACCGTGGCACCTGCCACGCCGGTGATGCGCGCCATCTGCGGGCCGATGTTCTTGACCACGATTTCGCGCGTGCCCTCGATCGCATCGATCAGCACCGCGGCCTGGCTGGAACCGCTGGCGAGCAGCACCACCGGGTTGTAGCGCTGCACTTCGTGCACCGCTTCGGTATCGCCCAGCAGATGCGGCAGATAGGAGAGCGGGTAGCGCGCGCCGCGCCACTTCACCTCGCCTGCCGCCATCGCCTGTTCCAGTTCATGCGGCTTCAGTTCCAGCACCTGCCGCACCAGCGGCGCCGGCAGCGCGTAATCGTGCCGGGCGGCCTGGATCATCACCGCCTGGGTCATCGCCAGGGTGAGCGGCAGGTAGATATTGAAGCAGGTGCCGGCACCGGCGGTAGAGGTGATGTCGATGCGGCCGCCGAGGGCGGAAATTTCGCTCTTCACCACGTCCATGCCGACACCGCGGCCGGCAACCTGGCTCACGGTCTCGGCGGTGGAGAAACCGGCGGCAAAGATCATCTGCGCCAGCAAGGTTTCGGTCGGTTCGACCCCCGGCAGCAACAGGCCGTTGGCCTCTGCCTTTTCGCGGATACGCGCGTAGTTGAGACCGGCGCCATCGTCCTTCACGGTGATCAGCATTTCGTTGCCGGTCTGGCGCGCCGACAGCACGATCTCGCCAAACTCCGCCTTGCCGGCGGCGCGGCGCGCCTCCGGCGCTTCGATACCGTGCGCCAGCGCGTTGCGCAGCAGATGTTCGAGCGGCGCGGTGACTTTCTCCAGCACCGAGCGGTCGATTTCCAGATCGCCCCCCTGAATGTCGAGCTGGGCGCGCTTGCCGACGTCGCGTGCGGTCTGGCGTACGGTGCGGTACAAGCGCTCGGCCACCGAATACAGCGGCACCATGCGTACCCGCAGCAGATCCTGCTGCAGTTCGCGGTTCAGCCGCGTCTGCTGGACCAGTGCGGCGTCGGCTTCGCCGAGGCGCGCCAGCAGGATGTGCTGCACGGTGGAAATGTCGTTGACGCTTTCGGCCAGGAAGCGGGTGACTTCCTGGAAACGGGTGAAGCGGTCGAATTCCAGTGGGTCGAATTCTTCCGCTGCACCCTGCGTCTGGAAGGTCGCCTGCATTTGCGACTCGGCCTGGATTTCGACTTCGCGGATGTGGCCGCGCAAGCGCACCAGCGCTTCGGACAATTCGTTGACGTGGCGCTTGAACGCAAACACTTCACTCTCGATCCGCGAGCGCGCGATCGCCACTTCGCCCGCCTGGTTGACCATGCGATCGACCCAGTCGGCGCGCACCCTCAAGGTCAGCGCATTGCCGTCGCGCGTGGCCGGCTGCGCAGGCGCCAGCGGATCAGCCGTGGCAGCGGCCGTCATAGCAGCCGTCTCGCTACGCCCGAGCACCGGCTCGATCGGTGCTTCTAGCGGCGCGTCCGTTTCCTCGACAACCGCAGCAAGATCGCCCTGCTTCAGGCGTTCCACCGCATCGTGCAGGCGGTCGAGCTGCGCTTCCAGCGTACCGAAGACCTCGGCACTTGCGGCCAGCTGGCCTTCGATCACGGCGATCACGCGCGACTCCATCACATGGGTCAACTCACCCAGGCGCATCGCGCCGACCATGCGCGCACTGCCCTTGATGGTGTGCAGGCTGCGCCGCAGCGCATCGCGCGCGGCTGCTTCGCCGGGCGCAGCCAGCCAGGTGCGCAACTGCGCGCTGGCATCCGGCACCAGGGTGTCGGCTTCTTCGAGAAAAATCGGCAGCAATTGCACGTCGAGTTCATCGGCAACCTCACGCCGCTCGAACACCGGCACTGGAATGGCCGGTTTGAAGTCCGGCACCAGCGCGCTGACGTCCAGCAAACTGGGAGCCGGGCCGGCGTGGCTGATTTCGGCCTCTGCAGCGGCAGCGGTTGCCTCGGCAGGCGCAGCCGTACCGGTCGCGACGGCAGGCGCTGCTTCGACGGCATGCTCCACCCGCATTCCGGCAACCGACGCTGCGGCCAGCGGCGTGGCCTGCTCGTCTTCCAGCTCGCCCAGCGCCGCAATCAGATCGTGCGCCGTCTCGGGCAATTGCCCGTTTTCAATGGTGGTGATCATGCCGCGCAGGCGCGCAACCGTATCCTGCACCAGCGGCAGGTGCGCGGACGGCAGCGGAACCTGCGCAAAACGGTTCCAGTACTGTTCGAGCGCATGCGACAGATCGGACAGGACCGTGATGCTCGCCGTGCCCGCGATGCCGCCCAGGGTATGCACGGCACGGCGCGCATGTTCACTGATCGCGTTGTCGGCAAGCTCGGCGTGGCGTTCAGCCTCTTCCTGCAGCGCGGCCAGGTGCTGATGCGCTTCGGTCATGAAAATCTCGTACAAACCTGCGGAGAGGCAGACGGACCCGATGCAGATATCGTCAGGCACGAACGATCCAGGCTGGGCGACATCGGCGGCTACCGGTTCTGCGAATACGGTGGCAGCCGCCGGCTCGCGCACCACGGCGTATTCGATGACGGCGCTCACATCCGCAACGGGCATGCCGGTTAAGGCCACTGCCGCTTCGGGTTCGATAACGGGCTCAGTACCAGCACCGGACAGAGGCCGCCATTCGGTTTCGGCGCCAGCCTCGATGTCCTGCTCAGTTGCGATCGCGGCATCGGCTTCAGGGTACGCGGCGGTTTCAACTGCCGCTGCAACCTCCATCCTGGCGTCATCCCCTGATTCGGCCATCGTTTCGGCCGCTGCCCGGGTTTGCAGCTGCGTCTCGGCCGCGGCCGGAACGGCCTCCAGTGCCTGTCCCTGTGCCACGCGGTCAACCCCGGCCAGCAAAGCGGACACCGGCAGCGCCACGGACTGATTGGCCTGCAACGCGTCCACCCAGTTTTGGAACACGCCACGGGCACGCCCGATCAGGCTCAGCAGATCGCCGTTGGCCGCTTTTTTTGCGGCCAGCCAGCCGTTCATCAACTGTTCAAGACGCCACGCGGTTTCACCCAGCTCGTTTAAGCCAACCATGCGCCCGCTACCTTTCAAGGTATGGAAACCACGGCGGATAACCGTCTGCGCAGCCGGGTCTTCAGGGTTGCCCTGGCAGGCATCGCTGGCCTCGCCCATGGCCGCCAGCACCTCGTTGGCCTCTTCCAGGAAAATATCCAGTAGTTCCGGCTCGACCCCTTCGGGGAGCGTGACCAGCAGGTGATCTTCGGCGGATGCACTTTCGCTGGTTTCAGGTACAGCCGGCAAGGCCGCATGCACCGGCGGCGCAATTTCGACGGCCTCGACCGGCCGACATTCAAGCGAGGCCGCATCCATGCCCGGATCGACGAGCGTCGGAACGGCTACTTCACTGGGGTCCGTCTCAGTCTCATCCAGCCTCAGCGGTGTTTCAGTCGCAGCCCGTTGCGGTAACGCCAGGCCGCTCAGGGCGGCGATCCCGGCATCAAGCGCCAGCGGTGCCTCGGCGGCATCGCGGCTGGCATCGAGCGCAGCACGCGTCTGCTGCTTGAGCGTGGCGTCGTCGATCAGCTCGGCGTCGCGATTCAGCTCGGTCAGGGCATCAAGGAATTTTTTTTTTGCGTCGTCGCCGGGCTGATCGCGCCAGTCCAGATAGCTTGCCCGCACCTCGGCCTTGCGCACGGGCAAACCCGATTCAACCGTGTCGTCGAACGCGCTTTCATCCACACTGCCGGCATCGATCACGCCAAACTCGACCAGGACAGGACGCAGGATTCTGGCTGCATCGGCACGTCCGGAGCAATAGGATTCGATATACAGTCCGAGGCTGGAGAAGGCATCAGCCAGACGTTGCTGCGTCGCCTCGTCAGGATGGCCTTCGCCGGCAAACGGCTGCACGGTGGCCATGGCCGCCGCCAGCAGATTCGCGGCGTCGGGCAGTTCCAGCATGGTCAGCGCGCCTTGCGCCTGCTGCGCCAGCACCGGCAGACTGGTCAGCGCTTCGCGTTCGCCGGCGTCGCGGAAGAAGGCATCCAGCGCTTCCTCCATCTGCTTCAGATTTTGTCCGACTTCCTGCGCCATATGCATCAGCATGTCGCGCTCGGCTTCATGCTGGCTGGCGGATGCCATGACGCTGGCCGGCATCTCGCGGCCTTCGATCAGGGCATTCAGGCGGGCCTGCTGGCCCTCCGCGCGCACCGCAAAATCGGCGTGCAGGAGGTCTTCCTGATCGACGGCATTCTGCATGAACAGCAGCGTGGAAGCGACTTCCAGATTCATCTGCTCACGCGCCTCGCCGTCGCGCCCGGCAGCGGTAAGGGCCGCCGCCGCCAATTCATCCAGCAAGGGCATCAAGCCGCTGTTTTCGAGCATCTGCGCCTGGGGCTGCATGCGCGCCAGCTGGCCCTGGAACTGCTCCAGCTGTCCGGCATCGCCTTCCACGTAGGTATGCCAGCTGTCGCGCGCAGCCTTCAAGCCGGCCTGCAGCGCATCCAGCACCGGGCGCATGCGCGCCAGCGCTTCGGGATCCAGCATGCCGCGGCCCGGCAGGTAGCGGTCGAGGCCGAAGGTCGAGCGGACTTCCGCAGCGCGGCCATCCAGGGTCTGGCTTTTGGCGACGAAGAACAGCGCATCGCGCAACAGGCGTTCGGCGACCTGCGGCGAGCCTTCCATCAGCCGGCGCATTTGCAGGTCGACACGGGCGAGCAGCTGCTTGACGTAGAAATCGGCTTCGACGCCGCGCGCAATCAGGCTGTCGACAAAGCCGACGCAAGCCCACCAGAAGGTTTGCGAGGCCTGCGACGGCGCGATGCGTTCGATTGCGGCCAGCGCATCGCGCATGCGCTGCAGCCCCTGCTCTGCCTCGACATTGCGCAGGAAGGCCAGCAGGCCGCGCTGGAACAGGCTGCGAGCGGCTTTGACTTCGGCCGCCAGCGCTTCTGGCGTCAGGCTATCGTTGGCAGCCTTGCCCTGCACCCGCGTGCGCATATCGGGGAAAAACAACTCGCCCTCGAACACCCGCTCGGCGCCTTGCAGTTCGCGCAGGCGCTTGTACAAGGGGAACAGCGCCAGCTCGCCGCTGCCGCGTCCGTCGGCCAGATCCTTGATCCAGCGCTGCAGGCCTTCGATGGCATTGCGCAGGGCGCGCAGCACTTCGCCGTCGCTCATCAAGCGGTTTTCATTGATGTCGGCCAGACAGGACTCCAGCGCCTTGGCCAGTGTGGCAGCGCCTTCCAGGCCGACCATCTGCAACGCGCCGGCCACCTGGTGTGCATCGTCGCGCGCCAGGCGCAGGGCGTTGGTCAGGTCGGCATCGACGCTGTATGCCTGGATGCGTCCCAAGGCAGCCTGCAGGGCGGCGTCGATGTCTCCGCGCACCCAGTTCAGCGGGCCGGTATCGTAGTCGAGTAAGGCACTCATGGTGTGTTGTTCCTGAGGTTGATTGCAGTGGCCCTGGCCAATTTTCCGCTTCGCTCTGGGTGTGGCCGATCCGGTCAGGCGAGCTTGAAACCCGCAACCGAATTCTTGAGGTCTTGCGCCAGCTGTTTCATGCCGCCGATCGATTCGGCCGTCTGCTGGGTGCCCGTACCGGTCTGCGCCGAAATCGCCTTGATGTCCTGCATGGTTTCCGCCACCTTGGCGGTCGATTCCGCCTGGCTCTGCGTGGCAGCCGAGATGTCCGCGATCAGTTCGGCCAGCGTCTTCGATACGCTGCCGATTTCGGCCAGCGTCTGGCCCGCCGCATCGGACAGCTTGGCACCCTCGACCACACCCTGGGTCGAGATTTCCATCGCCGCCACGGTGTCGTGGGTGTCCGACTGAATGGTTTTGACGATCGCCGCGATCTGTTTGGTGGCGTCGGCCGAACGCTCCGCCAGCCGCTGCACTTCCTCCGCCACCACCGAGAAGCCGCGCCCGGCCTCGCCCGCAGACGCGGCCTGGATGGCGGCGTTGAGCGCCAGCACGTTGGTCTGTTCGGTAATGTCGGAAATCAGTTCGACGATTTCGCCGATCTCCTGCGACGATTCGCCCAGGCGCTTGATTCGCTTGGACGTTTCCTGGATCTGTTCGCGCAGGCCGTTCATGCTGGCGATGGCGTTGGCCACCGCTTGCTGGCCCTTTTCCGCGGCCGCCAGCGATTGTTCGGCCACGCGGGCGGATTCGGCGGCGTTGCCCGACACCTGTTGCACCGACTGCGCCAGGTTCACCACCGCGGCCGAGGTTTCCTCGATTTCCTCGGTCTGGCGGCGCGCCGCCTGCTGCAGCGAATCGGACACCTGGCCCGCCTGGCTGGCGGCCTGGTCCATCTGCAGGGTGGCGTTGTTGATCCCGCGCACCAGGCTGCGCAGCTCTTCCACCGTGTAGTTGATCGAGTCGGCCACCGCACCGGTGATGTCCTCGGTCACGCTGGCGTTGATGGTGAGGTTGCCTTCGGCCAGTTCGCCCAGTTCGTCCATCAGGCGCAGAATCGCTTCCTGGTTGCGGCTGTTTTCCTCTTCGCTCTTGCGTGCCCGCGATTTGGTTTCGTTGATGTTGACCAGCCCCAGCATCACCAGCGAGCCAATCGCCAGCAGACCGAACAGGGCAGCCAGCAGATAGCCGGTTCCGCCGACCGACTGGTAATCCTGCGACAGCCGATCGGTGTCCTGCAGCAGAGTATCGCTGCCGGCAAACAGGTTGTTGGCCGCCATCTTGGCCTGCAGCAGCGGTTGCGTGTTGGCGAGCACCGCCCCCACCGACTCCACCATGTCTCCCATGTTGGTACCCAGGTCTTCCAGGGTCAGCATACTGTCCTTGTTCTGGCTGGCCGTGCCTTCCATCAGCGCCTGCACCGTGTCGCGGAACGAGGTCGTATCCTTTTCCAGCTGCAGCACCACCTCGGGATCGATCAGGTCGGACGACAGCAGCATGTTGGCATTTTTCGGCAGCCGCTGGCTCAGCATGACCAGATGATTGGCGCGCGACACTTCGCGCACGCCGACACCCGCATCGGCCAACTGGCTGGCGAGCTGCTCGGCGACTTCCTGCAGATCGATACTCAGCGCGTTGATACGCTTGATGCTCTCGTTCATCGCCACCAGGTTCTTCTGCTGCGACAAAATCTGCACGACCTGCGGATCGAACTTCTGCCACTGCGCACTGACTTTTTCCAGCGAATCGCGCGCCGCCCCGCTGGTGGCGGGCACCTCATCGTCGCCTTCGGCCAGCCCGGTCAAAGTCGCCTCGAATGCAGCCTTGCCCTCGGCCAACTTCTTGAAGGCGGTGGCATTCCCCAGCACGGACTGCTGGGCCGTCAGCGGCAGCCGCTGCGACAACACTTTCAACTCGCCTGCCCGGGCCTCGTAGCCGGTGCGGTTGTCGAGCTGGAGCGAGCTATAGATGGTGAAACCGGCCGCCAGCAGCAGCGAGACGATCAAGGTGCCGCCGGTATAGAGATACTGCTTGTCGACGGGCAAATGGCCGATCAAAGGCGCCTGGCCGGGCTCCTGGTCGGCCAGCTTGCGCACCGTCTGCATGATCAGGGTGGTGTGTTCCCCGCCCCTGTTCCTCCCCGTGACTTTTCCCGTCATGCGGCCAGCCAGGCCTTTCAGGCCATTCATCGTTATCGCCATATTCATTGCTCCTATCCCTCCACTTACCGGCGCCAATGCGCCTTCATTATTCGATGTGCGATCAGTTGCCGAGCTGCGCTTCGACCTTGAGGAACTCGGCGTCGCCGAGCAATTGCCCGAAATCCATATCGCACCAGCCGATGCCCGCTTCGTCCGCATATTGGCGTGCGGCCCAGGGGTGTATCGCAGCCTCGCTGCGCAGCTGATAGCGATTGATGTTTTTCAGGCCGAGGGTGCCGCGCACCAGCAGCGCCGCGTTCACGCCAAAATCGTGATGCGGAATCAGCAGACGGCACTCGGCGTGATCGGGTGTCACGCCCTGCCCCATGAAATCGGCAAAATCGCTCACCGCGAACAGGTTGCCGCGGATGTTGGCGACACCGCGAAACCAGCGACGCGCGCCGGGCACCTTGACGATGGGCGGCACCGGGATCACTTCCTCGGTATCGGAGAGGCTCACCAGCCAGTTCGCGTCACCCACCCGGAAGCCCAGGCGGGAGCCGGTATTGTCGCGGCTGGCCGCCGCCTGCAACTGTTGCGAAAGCGTGGTCTGAAATTCGCGCAGATTGAATTTCTTGGCCATGTCTGTCCGCTCAGCCGAGCGCCTTGATCTGCGACAGCAGGTCTTCCGGCTTCACCGGCTTCACCAGATAGGCCTTTGCGCCCTGGCGCATGCCCCACACCTTGTCCGTCTCCTGGCCCTTGGTGGTGCACATGATGACCGGGATATGCTTGGTCGCGTCTTCCTTGGAAATCATGCGGGTTGCCTGATAGCCATTCATGCCGGGCATCACGACATCCATCACGATCAGGTCGGGCAGCGTCTGCTTGGCTTGCGCGACCGCCTCTTCGCCGCTTTCGGCCATGCTGACCAGATAGCCGTTCTTGACCAGCAGTTCGGACAGGAAAAAACGTTCAGTGGGAGAATCGTCCACCACCAGAATTCGGCTGATCGCCATAATTTATGCTCCTTGGAAAACAGTTAAGTCCCGGCACAGGCGTGCTCGCGTACCGCCGTCAGCAACGTGTCCTTGGTGAAAGGCTTGGTCAGATACTCATCCGATCCCACCATGCGGCCACGCGCGCGGTCGAACAGCCCGTCCTTCGACGACAGCATGATGACGGGCGTGGTGCGGTACTTGGCGTTGCGCTTGATGAGCGAGCAGGTCTGATAGCCGTCGAGTCGCGGCATCATGATGTCGACGAACACCACATCCGGCTCGTGATCGGTAATCTTGGACAGCGCATCGAAACCGTCCTGCGCCAGGATGACTTCGCAACCGGCCTGATTCAAAAAGATTTCCGCGCTGCGGCGTATGGTGTTGCTGTCATCGATGATCATCACCTTGACGCCTTTCAATGCTTCGTTATCCACACGTTTCTCCAGCAGAATCGTCAGCTGAACGGCACTTGCCATCCACCCTCTGTGGTAAGCATTACGGCATCGATGCAGGCTTCTTTAGCGCCCGCCTTGCCGCGGACAGGTCCATGCCGTCCGGCAAAAAAAAGCGCCGCATCGCGACGCTTTTCCGGCCCGCCGAATTCAAGTGGCCGGTTTTACTGCTGCCAGGCTTCCCCGCTGGATTTCTTCTCGACACCCGCCACGCTGCCCATGATCTCCATGATGGCATTCGGCAGGGACGAGATGCGCATGAACTGCCCCATCCCCACATCCGGGAATGCCAGGGCGATGCGGAAACGGCCATGCGGCGAGTTCACCTCGTTGTCGACGATATAAATCTCGTAAGGCAGTCCCGCGATGTTGTTCTGCATGTCGATTTTCCTGATCCAGTCGCCGTCGTTGTGCTCGGCGTCGTTCATCGCCACGCCGAACACGGCCAGCTTGCGATCCGGCATCACCACCTCGTAGACCTTGGCCGTTTTGCCTGCGCCTTTGGCCAGGTTGTCGCGCACGGTCTTCAGCGCCTCGGCGAAGCTGCCGTACTCGGCCAGCTTGTTCTTCGACGAATCCAGGCGTTCCATCCCGATCATGTAACGATAATTGGCCAGATTTCCCGGCGGCTCGTCCCCCCCCTGTCCTTTGCCCGCACCCAGCGTGCTCTGCAAGCGCGCTTGCAGGGCTTTGACTGCGGCTTCCCTCTTGTCGAAAGCCTTGCGGAAATAGGCCCGGTACCAGTAATCCGGGTTGGTATAGGCGACACTGCCGTCCGCCTTCACCCCCACGCGCATCGCCGCGCCCAGCACGGCAGGACCGCCCACCGCGCCCACTTCATTGAGCATGGCTTCATCGGTGGCGACAATCACGCCATATCCCGTCAGGGTTTTGGGGAAATACTTGCCAACCACCTTGAATCCCCCGCCCTTGAGCTTGGATTCGACAGCCGCCGCCGCGGCCTGGGCGCTGCCGCCGGCCACCGGGTCTCCCTGGATATAGGGAGAAACCGCCCACACGCCTGCCGAAAACGCGAGCAAGCCCCATGCCGAAATCCACCGTAAAATCATGACAGTCTCCTTATTTGACATTTATTTCTTATCAATATTTATTGAAACCCAACCCGGTCAGACCACAGCCCCGGTCCCTCGCGGGCCGGCCAGGATTTCATGGCCAAAATACTTGTCCCGTCAACGTTCTAACGCCGCTTCTATGTTTTTCTTGAGCCAGCCCCGGTAAAAAAACGGGGCGTCAAAACGCCACCATCTCGAAATCCTCCTTGCGCGCGCCGCAATCCGGGCAGGTCCAGTTGATCGGCACGTCCTCCCAGCGCGTGCCGGGTGGAATCCCGTCATCCGGCGCGCCGGCTTCTTCGCGATAAATCCAGCCGCAAATCAGGCACATCCAGCTTCTGTATTCGGGCGTTTCGGACATGGGAACAAGGGGAATCGGCTAAAATCGAGGCTTGATTTTAAAGCAGTGACGTCATGCCGCCTATTTTCACCCCCAAACCCTCCCCCCCGTTAGTGCTCAGCTTTGCCGCGTCCGACCCCACCGGGGGCGCAGGCATCCAGGCCGATCTGCTGACGCTGGCCAGCATGGGTTGTCATCCGCTGTCGGTGATCACTGCGCTGACCGTGCAGGACACCGCGGGTATCGATGAAATTCTGGTGATCGATTCCGAATGGGTCATGGATCAGGCTCGCATGCTGCTGGAAGACGTCCCGGTCGCTGCGTTCAAGCTGGGCATGCTGGGCAGCCCCGAATCGATCGCGGTCATCGCCGAAATCCTTGCCGACTACCCGGATATCCCGGTCATCCTCGACCCGGTACTGGCGTCCGGGCGCGGCGACGAACTCGCCACCGACGACATGATCGCCGCGATGCGCGACATGCTGATCCCGCAAACCACCGTGCTCACCCCCAACAGCCACGAAGCGCGGCGGCTGGCGCTGTTCGAATCGGATGAGGACGACATGGATCTCGCCGCCTGCGCCAAGCACCTGATCGACCTGGGCTGCGAATATGTGCTGGTGACCGGCACCCATGAAACCACACCGCGCGTGCTCAACAGCCTGTACGGTGTCGACGGCCACGTGCAGACCGATGCCTGGGACCGCCTGCCCGGCAGCTATCACGGTTCCGGCTGCACCCTCGCCTCGGCCATCGCGGCCACCCTGGCGTATGGCCAGGACGTGCCGCAGGCGGTGCGCGACGCGCAGAACTTCACCTACGAAACGCTCAAGGCCGCTTTCCGCCCCGGCATGGGGCAATACATCCCCGAGCGTTTCTTCTGGGCGCAGGATGCGCAGACGGAAGGCAATGCCTGACTTCCGCCATGCTTGAATTCCCGGGCGGCATCTATGCCATCACCGCGGCAACCGCCGACACCGAACGGCTGCTGAGTCAGGTCGAGGCCGCGCTCGCAGGCGGCGCGGCAGCCGTGCAATATCGCGACAAATCGGGCGATGTCGCGCGCCGGTACGGGCAGGCAAGCGAACTCGTTGCCCTGTGCCACCGCTTCGGCGTGCCGCTGATCGTCAACGACGACCTGCGGCTGGCCGATCTGGCGGATGCCGACGGCGTGCACCTGGGACGCGACGACGGCAGCCTGCGCGAGGCACGCATCATCCTCGGCCGCGACAAGCTCATCGGCGCTTCGTGCTACCAGAGCCTCGAACTGGCGCAGGCGGCGCAGGCGGCGGGGGCCGACTACGTCGCCTTCGGCAGTTTCTTTGCGTCGCCCACCAAGCCGGCGGCGCCGCGCGCCAGCCTCGACCTGCTGCGCGAGGCCGCGCCCGTCATCCGGGTGCCACTGGTCGCCATCGGCGGCATCACGCTCGCCAACGCGCCGCAATTGCTCGACGCCGGCGCCGACAGCCTGGCCGTCCTGTCGGCGCTGTTCGATGCACCCGACATCCGCGCCGCCGCGCATGGCCTGAATCAATTATTTGCAACCGAATCTGAAGAGTGAACCGAACCATGAACCGCAACGAACAACTTTTCGAACAATCGCAACAAGTCATCCCCGGCGGGGTGAACTCGCCGGTGCGCGCCTTCAAGAGCGTCGGCGGCACCCCGGTGTTCTTCAGCCGCGCCCAGGGATCGCGGGTGTGGGACGCCGACGGCCGCGAATACATCGACTACGTCGGTTCGTGGGGCCCGGCGATCCTCGGCCACGCGCATCCGGGCACCGTCAAGGCGGTTGCCGACGCCGCCGCCAACGGCCTGTCGTTCGGCGCGCCGTCCGAGGCCGAACTCACCATCGCCCGGCGCATCATCGAACTGGTGCCGAGCATCGAGAAAGTCCGGCTGGTATCGTCCGGCACCGAGGCGACGATGAGCGCGATCCGCTTGGCGCGCGGCTTCACCGGCCGTTCCAAGTTCATCAAGTTCGAGGGCTGCTACCACGGCCACGCCGACTTCCTGCTGGTGAAGGCCGGTTCCGGCGCGCTCACCTTCGGCAACCCGACCTCGGCCGGGGTGCCGCCGGAAACCGCGGCGCAGACCATCGTGCTCGACTACAACGACGTCGCCGGGCTGGAACGCACCTTCGCCGAGATCGGCAACGAAATCGCCTGCATCATCGTCGAGCCTTTCGCCGGCAACATGAACCTGGTCAAGCCGACCGCGGCATTCATGGCCGCGATGCGCCGGCTGTGCGACCAGCATGGTTCCTTATTGATTTTCGACGAGGTGATGACCGGCTTCCGCGTCGACCTCGGCTGCGCACAGAAGCTGCTCGGCATCAAGCCGGATCTGACCACCCTCGGCAAAGTCATCGGCGGCGGCATGCCGGTGGGCGCCTTCGGCGGCCGCGCCGACGTGATGGACGCGCTGGCGC
>ERZ761609.1543-NODE-1543-length-19771-cov-11.681731_pt1 | contig 19771 bp, 19 predicted proteins | sample MGYA00511163_ERZ761609 | MGnify/ENA primary metagenome ERZ761609 (study PRJEB28899, sample SAMN02445070) | bioreactor sludge metagenome | biome: EBPR sludge | place: Australia: Brisbane, Thorneside Wastewater Treatment Plant | collected 2011-12-16 ... | reverse complement strand
GGACCGGCGATCTGTCGAGTGCCCTCGACGGCGCCGCCCTGAAGGTCGCGCCGGGTGGAATGACCCCCGTGCGCATCAACAACCGCTTGCGCGGAGCGATCGAGATCGCGCTTGGGCAACTCACCTTGCAGTCGCCGGACCCCAAGACGCGCCGCATGGCGGCGCTCGCCATCTACAAGTCGCGCACCGCAGAGGGCGAAGCAGCACTGGGTGCCGCTCTGGAGCGCGAAAAGGACGAGGACATCCGCATCGTCCAGCGGCTGGCACTGGCTGCGATCGCAGCAACCGCGCCCGGCCGGACCGATTCAGACCGGCTTGCGGCGATCGCCGTGTTGCGCGACCACGGAGACCGGGAAGCGCTGGCTCCCCTTAGTCTCGTGGCTTCCGATGCCGGACCGCAGGTTCGCGAGGCGGCGGCGAGCGCCGCGGCCGGGATTGAGCGTCGCCTTGCCCTGTGGGCGAGCGCCCAGAACGTCTGGTACGGCTTGTCGCTTGGTTCGGTTCTGCTGCTGGCCGCGATCGGCCTCGCCATTACCTTCGGCGTCATGGGCGTCATCAACATGGCGCACGGCGAGATGGTCATGCTCGGCGCCTATGTCACATTCGTCGTCCAGGACCTCATCCGGTCGGTGGCGCCGGCATGGTTCAACTCCTCGCTGGCGATAGCGATCCCGGCAGCATTCCTGGTCGCCGGCCTGGTCGGCGTGGCGATCGAGCGCCTGGTGATCCGGCACCTTTATGGCAGGCCGCTTGAGACGCTGCTGGCCACCTGGGGCATCTCGCTGATCCTGCAACAGACAGTCCGGACGGTTTTCGGGCCGACCAATCGCGAAGTCGGCGCTCCGGGTTTCATGTCCGGCTCATTTCAGCTCGGCCTGCTTGAGATCACCTGGGGACGGCTCTGGATCGTGCTGTTTGCGCTGCTGGTGTTTGGCGCCGTGCTCGCCTTGCTGCGCTTCACCTCCATCGGGCTGGACATGCGCGCGGTGACGCAGAACCGCAGGATGGCCGCATCGATGGGCATCCGCACAGGGCGCGTGGATGCGCTCACCTTCGGGCTTGGCTCCGGCATTGCCGGGCTTGCGGGCGTCGCCCTGTCGCAGATCGACAATGTCAGCCCCAATCTCGGCCAGAGCTACATCATCGACAGCTTCCTCGTCGTGGTGTTCGGCGGCGTCGGCAACCTCTGGGGTACGCTGGTTGCCGCCCTCTCGCTCGGCATCGCCAACAAATTCCTGGAGCCCTTGGCGGGTGCTGTCCTCGGCAAGATCGCCCTGCTCGTCTTCATCATCCTGTTCATCCAGAAACGGCCGCGCGGACTTTTCGCGCTCAAGGGCCGTGCCGTCGAGAGCTGAGGCCGCCCGCATGATCGCCCCTCCCCTGATGAGCCGGATCGACACGCGCGGGCGCATGTTTCTCGCGGCGATCGCCATTGCCCTCGTGCTCGTGCCGATCCTCAATCTCGCCGTTCCGGCGCAGTCCGCCCTGCATGTGCCGACCTGGGCGGTCAGCCTAATGGGCAAGTATCTCTGCTTCGCCATCCTAGCCCTGGCGCTGGACCTGGTGTGGGGCTACTGCGGCATCCTGAGCCTCGGTCATGGCGCGTTCTTTGCCCTGGGCGGCTATGCGATGGGCATGCACCTGATGCGGCAGATCGGTCCGCGCGGCGTCTATGGCCATCCCGTACTGCCGGACTTCATGGTGTTCCTGAACTGGAAGGAATTGCCATGGTTCTGGCACGGGTTCGACCAATTCCCCTTCGCCATGCTCATGGTCGGCCTGGTCCCCGGCCTGCTGGCCTTCGTGTTCGGCTGGTTCGCCTTCCGAAGCCGGGTGACCGGTGTCTATCTCTCGATCATCACGCAGGCGCTCACCTATGCGCTGATGCTCGCGTTCTTCCGCAATGACATGGGCTTCGGCGGCAACAACGGCCTGACGGATTTCAAGGACCTGCTCGGCTATCCCGTGCAGAGCGCCGGCATGCGGGTTGTCCTGTTCTGCCTGACGCTGATGACCCTTGCGGCCTGCTACGTCCTGGCTCGCGGCGTCGTCACGTCCAAGGCGGGCAAGGTTCTGGTCGCCATACGCGATGCCGAAAGCCGCACACGCTTCCTCGGGTTCCGTGTCGAACACTACAAGCTCTTCGTCTTCACGCTGTCAGCCGTGATGGCCGGGGTCGCGGGCGCGCTATACGTGCCGCAGGTCGGCATCATCAATCCGAGCGAGTTTCAGCCGGCCAATTCGATCGAGGTCGTCATCTGGGTCGCGGTCGGCGGGCGGGGCACCCTCGTTGGCGCGGCGATCGGGGCAATCCTCGTAAATCTGGCCAAGACGCTGTTCACGACCGGCATGCTGGCGCCATACTGGCTGCTGGCGCTCGGCGCGTTGTTCCTGTTCACGACGCTGTTCCTCCCGAAGGGCGTCATCGGTGCCTTCGAAGCCTGGCAGGAACGGAGGGCCGCGCGCCGCGCTGCGCGTGGAGCCGAAGGAAAGGAGGCCCTCCATGGCGCTGCGTCTCACGGATGACATCCTGTATCTGGACGGCGTCTCGGTCGCCTTCGATGGCTTTCGGGCGATAAACGAGCTTTCGCTCGCGGTTGGTCCAAACGAGCTCCGTGCCATCATCGGTCCCAATGGCGCCGGCAAGACGACCATGATGGACATCATCACCGGCAAGACCCGCCCCGATACCGGCACCGTGCTTTTCGATGGCACCGTCGACCTGACGCGCCTCGACGAGGCGGCGATCGCCAATCTGGGCATCGGGCGGAAGTTCCAGAAGCCGACCGTCTTCGACATGCATACGGTCGAAGACAACCTGCGGCTAGCGCTCAAGGCAGACCGGCGGGTGCGAAGCACGCTGTTCTGGTCAGCCACGGCGAGCGAGGACGCGCGTCTCGATGCCATCAGCGAGATCATACGCCTGTCGGATCACCGCGCGTTCATGGCCGGAAGTCTGAGCCACGGCCAGAAGCAGTGGCTCGAAATCGGCATGCTTCTGGCGCAGGACCCAAAGCTGTTGCTCGTCGACGAGCCCGTCGCCGGAATGACCGATGCCGAGACCGAAGCCACCGCCGAGCTGCTCAGGCTGATCGCGCGTGACCACGCGGTTGTGGTGGTCGAGCACGACATGGCCTTCGTGCGCGCGCTCGACTGCCGCGTCAGCGTGCTGCACGAAGGTTCCGTCCTCGCCGAAGGCCGGCTCGACACCGTGAGCGCCAACAAGCGCGTCATCGAGGTCTATCTTGGACGGTAGGAATACGAAGCGATGATGCTCAAGCTCGAAGCCATCGACCTGTACTATGGCGCGGCGCAAGCCCTGCGCGGCATTTCGCTTGAAGCGGAGATCGGCCAGATCACCTGCGTGATCGGTCGCAACGGCGTGGGCAAGACATCGCTCTGTCGCGCTATCTCCGGCCAGCAGCCGATCACCCGGGGCAAGATCTGGCTGGATGGCCGTGACGCCGGCGCGCTGGGTCCCGTGGAGCGTGCCCGGGCCGGCATCGGACTGGTTCCGCAGGGTCGCGAGATTTTTCCGCTGCTCACGGTCGAAGAGAACCTGCGCACCGGCTTTGCTCCACTGCGTCGCGGCGAGCGGCACATTCCGCCGGAGGTGTTCGACCTCTTTCCGGTGCTCAGCTCGATGCTGGGCCGGCGCGGCGGCGACCTTTCCGGCGGGCAGCAGCAGCAGCTGGCCATTGCCCGCGCGCTGGTGATGAGGCCGAGGCTGCTCATCCTGGATGAGCCCACGGAAGGCATCCAGCCCTCCATCATCAAGGACATCGGCCGCGCGATCCGCCATCTGGCCTTGCAGAAAACGATGGCCATCGTCCTTGTCGAGCAGTACTTCGACTTCGCCCTCGAGTTTGCTGATCGCTTCGTGCTACTCGACCGTGGCGAAGTCATCGAGCGCGGAGACAGGAACCGCATGGGGCAGGCAGATGTCCGGCAGCGCCTTGCGCTTTGACGCAGCCCCCGCCGATCACGACCTGCCGCCGTCGGTGCGCGTGGATGCCCGGCTGGATCTGGCGCTTGATGCGCCGGCCGGGACGACCCGGATCGCCCGACGTCATGAACAGGGCGCCTTCCGCCTCCGCTTTCCGAAGTCGCACTGCACCACGCCGGAAGTCTGCCTGGTCAACATCGCCGGCGGACTGGCGGGCGGGGATCGTGTGTCTTTCCGCTTCGATGCCGGGCCGGATGCCGGCGCGCAGGTGAGCAGCGCCGCCGCCGAGCGCATCTACCGCTCGGCCGGCGATGTGACGCGGATCGAAACGCGGCTGACGCTCGACGATCGCGCCCGCGTTCTCTGGTTGCCGCAGGAAACGATCCTGCACGGCGGGGCGCGGCTGGACCGTCGATTCGCGATTGACGTTGCACCATCGGCCAGGCTGCTGTTCGGGGAAATGCTGTACTTCGGCAGGCGCGCTTCCGGAGAAACCTTCACTGCGGGACATCTTCGGGAAAGCTGGCGCCTCAGGCTCGGACCAACCCTGACCTATGCGGACGAACTGCGGATCACGGGGGAGTTCGCTGCGGACATCCTGCATCCCGTCGCCCTTTTCGAGCATGTGGCGGTCGCCACGCTGATCCTGTGCGCGCAGGATGCGGACGAAGCGCTGGACCCGATCCGCGCGACGCTGGCATCGCGGCATGGGATCGAGGGTGGCGCGTCGAATCTCGGGGGCGCGGTCGTGATCCGGCTGGCCGCCCGGGACGCGGCCGGCCTGCGCCAGACCGTACTGGGCCTCGCGGCCGTGATGGCCGCGCGGTTGCCCCTGCCCCTGCCACGTGCCCTGAGCTGAGTACGACGGATGAACCTGACCCCCCGTGAGAAAGACAAGCTGCTGGTCGCCATGGCGGCGATCGTGGCCCGCCGCCGCCTGGAACGCGGCGTGAAGCTCAATCATCCCGAAGCGATCGCGCTGATTTCGGACTTTGTCGTCGAAGGTGCGCGGGACGGGCGTTCTGTCGCCGATCTCATGGCCGCGGCCGCAACCATTCTGACCCGCGCCGACGTGATGGACGGGATAGCCGAGATGATCCACGACGTGCAGGTCGAGGCAACCTTTCCGGACGGGACGAAGCTCGTCACCGTTCACAATCCAATCCGGTGATCCACGGAGAAGTGTGATGAAGCGTTTCTATGCGATCCTGTTCGCCCTTGCCTCGGGTCCTGCCCTTGCGCATGTCGGGGCAGATGCCGATCACGCTGCCCTGGCGGCTGGGTTCTGGCATCCGCTGGGCGGCGCGGACCACAGCCTCGCCATGGTTGCCGTTGGCCTCGTGGCCGCGCGCGCCGGTGGCCGGGGCCGCTACGGGATTCCGGGCGCCTTTCTGGCGGCAATGACCGTAGGTTTTGTTCTCGGCGCCACGCGGATCGCCGTCGTGCCGGCCCATGAAGCGATGATCCTGGCATCGGTCATTGGCCTTGGATTGGCGCTGGCCCTCGCCCATCCGCTGCCAGCCGCGGCTGCCGGCGCAGCCGCCGCGCTGTTCGGCCTCGCGCATGGGTTTGCCCATGGCGTCGAGGGCACGCTTCAACTCGGCTATGGCGCGGGGTTCGTCGCGGCCACCGCGCTGCTGCATTGTGCCGGCCTGCTCATTGGCATGGCCATGCAAGCGTTCAGACATCCAGTGCTTTTCCGCCTCGCGGGCGCAGGCTTCGCGGTCGCTGGCCTGGCACTTGCCGCGGCGAGGTGATCCATGATTCCCGGCGAAATCCTGACCCGACCCGGCGACATCGAACTCAACGCCGGCCGCGAGACCTGCCTGCTGACCGTCGCCAACACCGGCGACCGGCCGGTTCAGGTCGGCTCGCACTACCACTTCTTCGAGGCGAACCCGGCGCTGCGCTTCGAGCGGGACAAGGCGCACGGCTTCCGGCTCGACATCCCGGCCGGCACGGCCGTGCGGTTCGAGCCGGGGCAGACCCGCGACGTCCGCCTCGTGCGGATGGCAGGGAAGCGGGAGGTCTATGGCTTCCGGCAGGCTGTTATGGGGGCATTGTGATGGCGAAGCTTTCGCGCGCGATTTACGCGGACATGTTCGGCCCCACCACCGGCGATCGCATCCGCCTGGCCGATACCGACCTCTTCATCGAGGTCGAAAAGGATTTCACCACCTATGGCGAGGAAGTGAAGTTCGGCGGCGGCAAGGTCATCCGCGATGGAATGGGCCAGTCGCAGGTGACCCGGGCCGGCGGCGCGGTCGACACCGTCATCACCAACGTGGTGATCCTCGACCACTGGGGCATCGTGAAGGCGGATATCGCGATCCGCGACGGGCTGATCCACCGCATAGGCAAGGCCGGCAACCCGGACATCCAGCCCGATGTCGACATCATCATCGGTCCAGGCACCGAGATCATCGCGGGCGAAGGCAAGATCGTCACGGCGGGCGCGTTCGATTCCCACATCCATTTCATCTGCCCGCAGCAGATCGAGGAGGCGCTGGCCGCCGGCATCACGTCGATGCTCGGCGGGGGGACCGGTCCCGCGCACGGCACTCTTGCAACGACGTGCACGCCCGGCCCCTGGCACATCGCGCGCATGATCGAGGCCGCTGATGCCTTTCCGATGAACCTCGGCTTCGCGGGCAAGGGCAATGCCTCGCTTCCTGCGGCGCTTGAGGAACAGGTCCTGGGAGGGGCCTGCGCGCTCAAGCTGCACGAGGACTGGGGCACGACGCCAGCCGCGATCGATTGCTGCCTTTCGGTCGCCGACGCGCTCGACATTCAGGTGATGATCCATACCGACACGCTGAACGAGAGCGGCTTCGTCGAGGATACGATCGCCGCTTTCAAGGGGCGCACCATCCATGCCTTTCACACCGAAGGCGCGGGCGGCGGACATGCGCCGGACATCATGAAGGTTGCAGGGCTACCCAATGTCCTGCCGAGTTCCACCAACCCCACGCGGCCCTTCACGGTGAACACCATCGACGAGCATCTCGACATGCTCATGGTCTGTCATCACCTCGATCCATCGATCGCGGAAGACCTGGCGTTCGCCGAAAGCCGCATTCGCAAGGAAACCATCGCGGCGGAGGATATCCTGCACGACATCGGCGCCCTCTCGATGATGAGCTCCGACAGCCAGGCGATGGGCAGGATCGGCGAGGTAATCATCCGGACCTGGCAGACCGCCGACAAGATGAAGAAGCAGCGGGGGCCGCTGGCCGGCGACGGCGCCAGCGACAATGCGCGCGCCAAGCGCTATGTCGCGAAATACACGATCAATCCGGCGATCGCGCACGGCGTTTCCCGGCACATCGGCTCTGTGGAGGCCGGCAAACTCGCCGACCTCGTGCTCTGGTCCCCGGCCTTCTTCGGCGTGAAGCCGGACATGGTCCTCAAGGGCGGCGTGATCGCCATGGCGACCATGGGAGACCCGAACGCCTCGATTCCGACGCCTCAGCCCATGCATTATCGTCCGATGTTCGGCGCCTACGGCAAGGCGCGGACAGGCAGCAGCCTGACGTTCGTCAGCAAGGCGGCGCTGGATGACGGCCTTGCCGGTCGCCTCGCCGTGGCCAAGCGGCTGGTGCCGGTGGAAAACTGCCGCGCCATCGGGAAGGCATCGATGATTCACAACGGGGCTACTCCGCGCATCGACATCGATCCGGAAACCTACCACGTTCGGGCCGATGGCGAGTTGCTGGTCTGCGAGCCGGCATCGGTGCTGCCTATGGCGCAGCGCTACTTCCTGTTCTGAACGCACGGAGAAAAGGAACGTCATCGTGCTGCGCGCAACGCGTGTCATCGCTGCCGGCGCCTGGGACGGCGAACCGGCCGACCGGGTCGTCCTGGAGTTCGACGACCGCCACCGCCGCCGGATTCACATGAGCGGCGAGGGCGGGCTGTCCTTCCTCCTCGATCTGGCGAGTGCCGTGGCGTTGCGCTCGGGCGATGGCCTTGTGCTTGAAGACGGCCGCCTGGTCGAGGTCGTCGGCGCGGCGGAGGATCTGTGCGAGATCGCAGCCACGGATGCGGCGCACTTCCTCAGGCTCGCCTGGCACCTGGGAAACCGCCACCTCCCGGTGCAGGTCGGCGATGGCTCCCTGCGGATTCGGCGCGACCGCGTGATCGAGGAGATGGTGGCGGGTCTTGGCGGGCGCATGCGCGCCGTGAAAGCCCCCTTCGATCCGGAGACGCGCGCCATTCACGGGGCTCACGACCACCACGGCCATGCCGCGCACCGGCATGACTGACACGAAGGAGTTCCAGCGCCAGCACTGGTTCTCGCCCGCCTTTCCGGTGGGCGGCTATGCCTATTCCCATGGCATCGAGATGGCGGTCGCAGCCGGCGCGGTCGATGGGCCGGAGAGCCTCGCCGCCTGGATTGCAGGCGTGATGCGGCTGGGCTCGACGCGGAACGACATGATCCTGCTGGCGGTGAGCTACAACGCGGACGGCCTTGAGCAATGGCGCGCGCTGGCCGAGCTCGCCCATGCCCTGGCCGCGAGTTCCGGCCGACGGCTCGAGAGCGCCCAGCAGGGCGCGGCTTTCCTCGCGCACATGCACAGCGCCTGGCCGCATCCCGGCCTCCCGGTCTGGCCTGATGCCGAACCGCTGCCCTATCCGGTCGCGGTCGCCATTGCCGGCAAGGTCCATGAGCAGCCGCTTGTGCCGTTGCTGGTTGGCTACGGGCAGGCTTTCGCCGGCAATCTCCTGGCGGCGGGCATTCGCCTCGCCGTGATCGGCCAGGAGCGGGCGCAGGCCGTGCTGGCGTCCTATGCGGCGGAAATCGTCGCGCTCGCCAACGATGCAGCCCATGGCACCCTCGACTCTCTCGGCAGCATGGCGTTCCGTTCCGATCTGATGGCCCTGCGCCATGAGGCACTGGACGGACGCCTGTTCCGGTCCTGACCCCTCAATGGAGACCTGACCCATGTACAATGGCCCGCTTCGCGTTGGCATCGGAGGGCCGGTCGGCTCTGGCAAGACGACGCTCGTCGCGGCCCTGTGCCAGCGCCTGCGCACCGCAACCGATCTGGCAGTGATCACCAACGACATCTACACACGCGAGGACGCCGAGATCCTAAACCGGCTCCAGGCCCTGCCGCAGGACCGTATCCTGGGTGTGGAGACCGGCGGCTGCCCCCACACGGCCATCCGGGAGGACTGCTCGATCAACCTGCACGCCATCGCCGAGATGCGTCGGCGCTTTCCGGGCCTCGACCTGATCTTCATCGAATCGGGCGGAGACAACCTCGCGGCAACCTTTTCCCCCGATCTCGCGGACCTGACGATCTACGTCATCGACGTTGCGCAAGGCGAGAAGATCCCGCGCAAGGGCGGTCCCGGCATCACCCGGTCGGACCTGCTTGTCATCAACAAGACGGACCTGGCGCCGCATGTGGGTGCTGACCTGGAGGTGATGGCGCAGGACGCAGCCCGCCAAAGGGGGCAGCGCCCGGTGGTATTCAGCAACCTGCGCACCGGGCAAGGGGTCGCGGACATCATCGCCTTCATCCAGAGGAGCGGCGGCCTGGCCTTGCGCTAGAACGCCGTGTCCGTGCTCCGGCACCGCAGCCCAGCCGCTACATCAGCATCTTGGTGTCGCCATCCACGGCAATGGCCTGGCCGGAGATCGTCCGCCCGCGCGGCGAGGCAATGAAGACCATCTGGTCCGCCAGCTGCTGCGGCAGGATGTATTCCTTGATCGAGGTGGCGGCGAAGGCCCCGCGCTCGATGGTTGCGAAGCTCTCGCCATACTGCTGCGCCTTGGCTTCGAAAACGCGGCGGATGCGGTCGCCTTTGACCAGGCCCGGCAGTATCGCGTTGACGCGGATGCCATGGTCTCCAAGCTCGATCGCCAGCGACTTGGTGAAGCCAATCACGCCCCACTTTGCCGCGGCATAGGGTGAGCGCAGCGCGAAGCCATGCTTGCCCGCGGCCGACGACAGGTTGATGATCGAGGCATTGGCGCTCTTCTTCAGATGCGGAACGGCCAGTCGCGCGCAGGTGAACTGACTCGTCAGGCATACTTCGAGGCAGCGGTCCCAGTCTTCCGGCCTGACCTCCTCCACGCGCGCGGTCGGCCCGGCGATACCGGCATTGTTGACCAGCACGTCCAGGCCGCCAAGCCAGCCGACGGCCTCTTCGAACATCCGCGCCACGGCCGCGCGGTCCGCCACGTCGCAATGAACGCCCCGGATTGTCGGATCCTGAGTCGCCAGCGCCTGAAGCGCCGCCGCATCGACATCGCAGACGAATACCTTCGCGCCCTCCCGGCTGAAGGCGCGCGCCACCTCAAGGCCGATACCGCCGGCCCCGGCAGTGATGAGAACGCGAAGTCCGTCGATCTGCATATCCATTAGGCTTCTCCGATGTCTCGATACATGCCGCCACTGCCGCTACTCGGGCAGCTTGCCCTGCGAAAGAATGAAATCCGCCGCTCCCTGAATGTCGGCGGCCAGCGCCGCACGCGCCGCCTGCGGATCGCGCTGGCGGATGCCGTCCAGAAGCGCGGCGTGATACCGGATAGCGCCGCCGAACTTCATGCGTTCGGGGTTTTCGCGCAGATCGAGGTTGATGACCGGCCCGACCCGGAGCCACAGCCTTTCGATGATGGCCAGCAACTCGCCGGAATGGGCTGCCCGATAAACCGCAAAATGAAACGCCTGATTGGCCGCCACCGCCGCCTGACGGACAGCTCTGGGATCGCCTTCCAGGTTCCGGAAAGCGATTTCACAGCGCGCAATGTCCTGCAAATCCGACTGCGTTGCGGAAGACGCAGCCATCGCGGACGCCGCCCCTTCGATAATGATGCGCACGCGGGTGATGTCGCGGAACCCGGTCGCACTCATCACGGGAACGAAGGCGGCCTTCTTCGGCTCAACGACCAGCGCCTTTTCCGCGACCAGGCGGGATATCGCCTCCCTGACCGGCATCATCGATGTGCCGAGGGATTCGGCCACCGCACGGAACGACAGCTTGTCGTTGGGCGCCAGCTTCCCCGATACCAGCAGTTGCGAGAGATGCGCATAGACGCGGTGCGACAGCGTCCCGGATTCAAGGCCGCCGGTGTCCGTCAGGTCGAAGGCCTGCTTGATGCGCGTTTCGTAATTCATGGCTGGACAAGTGCCTTCCCTTGCGTCACGATAACTGTGATCACAGATGGCAGCAAGGTCCGAGAGAGACCTTCTGCGAGGAAACAGCCAGGGAGAAAGACATGAGTGACCTCATTCGTCCGTCGCGCCGCGGTCTCATCAAGGGTGCGGGCGCAACCGCGCTGCTCGCCGGAGTGGCGATGCCGGCGATCAGCCACGCGCAGGCCGACGCCATCCGCATCGGGCACCTGACCCCGCGCACCGGCTTTCTCGGACCGCTCGGCGAGTACGCCGTGATGGCGGTCGATCTGGCGACGGAAGAGATCAACGCCGCCGGCGGCATTCTCGGGCGCAAGCTGGAAGTCCTCAAGGAAGACTCGGTCAACCCGCAGACGGCTTCGACCAAGGCGGAACGCATGATCGAGCGCGACAAGGTCGCGGCGATCGTCGGTGAGATTTCCTCGGCGTCCTGCCTCACCATCGCGCAGGTCGCGGACCGCACGAAGACGCTGTTCATCAACACCGGCGGCAATTCGGATGCGCTGCGCGGGAAGGACTGCAAGCGGTACATGTTCCACATCGAAAGCCAGAACTCGATGTACGTGAAGACCGCTGGTCGTTCGCTGATGCAGCAGGGGCTGATCACCGACAAGAAGATCTATTCTCTGACCGCCGACTATGCCTTCGGTCACGACCTGACCAGCGTCGCCAAGCGCTTCTTCGCCCAGAACAAGGGCAATCTCGTCGCCGACGATCTGGTGCCCACCGACGCCACCGACTTCTCGGCCTATCTGCTGAAGATTCGCAATGCCAAGCCGGACCTCGTGATCTCGAACCTGGCCGGCAATCAGATCACCAATTTCCTGAAGCAGTATGCCGAGTTCGGCCTGGCGCACCCGGTCGCGGGCTTCGGCTTCGATACGGCGCTGGCCTGGGCCGCCGGCAAGGACAACTTCGCCGGCACCTGGCCGGTGGTGTGGCATCACCTCATCGATACGCCGAAGTCCAAGGCGTTCGTCGCCGCCTTCACCAAGAAGTACAACAAGCCCCCGGAAAACCAGGCGTGGGGCGACTACATGATGATGAAAATCCTCGCCCAGTCGATCACCGAAACCAAGTCGACCGACAGCGCGAAGCTCATGGAGCACTGGGAAAAGGGTGCCAAGTTCGATGTGCTGAAAACGCGCGAGGGCTATTTCCGAGCGTCCGACCACCAGATGATGCACGAGATGTACACGGTCGAGGCCCTCAAGCCCTCGGATGTCAAGAACCAGTGGGACCTCTTCAAGTCCTCACCCGCGGTCCCGGGCGCCAACGAGAGCCTCGAAGTCATCGCGACGCAGGGTGACGAAGCGGTGTGCAAGTTCAGCTGACGCTCCTGCCCCCGCCCTCCCCCGCTCGCGGGAGAGGGCGGTGCATTTCCGAACAAAGGGAAACCGTCTCTCACAGGGCGTTCCGTTCATCGCTCCCGTTGCCTGGCGAGAGCGATAACGGGTACGTCACGGCCAAGATCGCGACATGCTTTTCGTCCAACAATTGCTGAATGGCCTGCTCGACGGGGTCTATTACCTCCTGATCGCGCTCGGCCTGTCGCTGATCTTCTCGCTTGGTGGGATCGTGAACCTCGCGCACGGCGCGTTCTTCGCCATCGGCGCCTATCTGACGATCGTCTTTTCCCCCTACATCGGCTTTTCAGGCTCGCTGGTGGCCTCGCCGGTGGCGGTCGCGATGATCGGCATGCTGATGGAACGGTTCCTGTTCCGTCGCTTCTACCGGTCGGACCCCATCCTGTCGCTATTGCTGACCTTCGGGCTGGCGATGGTGGCGGAACAGGCGCTGCGCTGGATCTTCGGTGCGCCGCCGTTGTCCTACTCGATGCCCCGCGAGCTGCGCGGGCAGATTTTCATCGGCGACTTCGTCTATTCCTATTACCGGACGATCCTGCTGGGCATCGCGATCGTCTGCGTGGCGGGCATCTGGCTGCTGCTCCACAAGACGTCCTTCGGCCGCGTGGTGCGGGCAGGCGTGCAGAATCCGGACATGGTGGGCGCTCTCGGCATCTCGCTGCAACCCTACATGACGGCGGTGGCCGCGCTGGGCATCGGGCTGGCCGGCCTTGCCGGCGTCCTGCTCGCGCCGATCTACGCCGTGCATCCGGCGATGGGGCAGGAGATCATCACGCCGGCTTTCGTCGTCTGCGTGATCGGCGGTCTCGGGTCGTTCTGGGGTGTCGTGGTGGCGGCGCTGCTGGTCGGCCTTGTCAAAGGCTTCATGGTCGCCATCAACTATCCCGCCGCCTCGATCGCCGCGATCTATTTCATGATGCTGGTGGTGTTGCTCGTGCGCCCGCGCGGGCTGTTCGGCGAACGCATCCTGAGGTTCGAGTAGCCCGATGCGCAGCTATCGTCCCCTGCTGATCGCCGCCATCGGTCTGGTGATCCTGCCCATCGCGCTCAATGCCATCGGCCTGACCTGGACCTCGGCCACAGAGGTCGTCGTCTTCGCCCTCGCCACCATGGCGCTGAACATCCTGGTCGGCCACACCGGCCTCGTCTCGTTCGGCCATGGCGCCTGGTTTGGCCTTGGCGCCTACATCGCCGGGCTGGCCCAACTCCATTGGTTCCCCGGATCGTTCGTGGGGCCCATCCTGGTGGCGCTCGCCACGGTGGCGGTGCTGTCCGCCGGATTCGGCGCCCTTATCCTGAGGCGGCGCGGTGTCTACTTCTCGCTGCTGACCCTGGCACTTTCGGCGATGCTCTACACCATCGCCTTTCGCTGGACCGCCGTGACGGGCGGCGAAAACGGCCTTGGCGGGATCAAGCGTCCAAGCTGGTTCGGGATCAACCTGGAGAATTCGCAGACCTACTACATCTTCGTGGCGCTCATCGCCTTTGCCGTCACCTATGTCCTGTGGCGCTTCCATGCTTCGCCCGTCGGGAAAACGCTGGTGGCGATCCGCGAGAACGAGCAGCGCGCGCGCTTCGTCGGCTACCCGACCAACACCTACAAGCTGATCGCCTTCACGCTTTCGGCGACCATCACGGCGCTCGCCGGCACGCTGCTGTTGTACCAGAACCGCATGACATCGGCGGAGCCGATCTCGGTCGCCTTCTCCGGAGAGCTGCTGATCATGGTGGTGATCGGCGGCATGCGGTCCTTTCTCGGTCCGGCGCTCGGCGCGCTGTTTTTCATCCTGTTCCGCGAGTATCTCTCGACCATCACCGAGCACTGGCTGCTGTTCTTCGGACTCCTGTTCGTGGGGTTCATCCTGTTCTCGCCCGACGGTCTCGTCGGGGTCTATGAACGGGCGACGCGCCCGTTCCGCAAGATCGTGACGGAAGCGGCCGCCATGTCCGGTCGCAAAGCCGGCGCCTCGGGCCGCATCCCCAGCCATCTGATCCGCCAGGGCAACGGCACCGGCGGCGCCCTGGATGTGACCGGCATCGCCAAATCCTTCGGCGGCATTCGGGCGGTCAAGGACGTCAGCTTCGCGGTTGGGGACCGGACCCTTCACGCGCTGATCGGTCCGAACGGGGCAGGCAAGACCACAGCTTTCAATCTGGTATCGGGCATGTTCACCCCCGATCAGGGACGCGTCGTTCTGGACGGGCGCGACATCAGCGGGTTCAATCCGGAAAGGATCACCGAAGCGGGGATCGGCCGCTCGTTTCAGATCACCAACCTGTTCCCGACCCTCACAGTGGAAGAAAACATCCGCCTGGCCGTGCAGGCCCGTCATCCGAACCGGATGAATGTCTGGCGCAATGCCCATGCGCTGGATCAGGTCGCTGCCGATACCGCCGAGCTGATGCGGTGGACCGGGCTGGCGGGCGCGGAGCAGGCGGAGGCCGGTTCGCTCTCCTATGGCGGACAGCGCTTGCTGGACATGGGCCTGGCGCTTGCCACACGCCCGCGCATCCTGCTGCTGGACGAGCCGCTGGCCGGGCTAGCCGCCGCCGAACGCACCCGTGTTGGCGATCTCATCAAGGCCCTGTCGGCGGACATTCCGGTGCTGCTGGTCGAGCATGACATCGACCGGGTTTTCCGGCTTGCCGACCGGGTGACGGTGATGAACGAGGGCGAGGTGCTGGTCGACGGGACGGTGGAGGATGCGCGCTCCTCGCAGCGGGTGCAGGATGTCTACCTTGGCTCCGGCAATCATGCCGTCGCGGCAAAACCGCGCGAAACCGCCGCCCTGCCCGATGTTCTGCTGTCGCTGGAGTCCGTCAACACGTTCTACGGCAAAAGCCACATCCTCAACGACGTGACGTTCGATGTCCGCCAGAACGAGGTGATCGCGCTCCTTGGGCGCAACGGCGCGGGCAAATCCACGCTCCTGAAGACCATCATCGGCATCGCGCCGCCGCGCACCGGCGAGATTCGTCTGTCCAGCGCCTCCATCGCGCGCCTGCCTTCCGCCAGGATCGCGCGGGCCGGCGTCGGGTTCGTGCCGCAGGGACGGGCGATGTTCGCGGGCATGAGCGTGCGCGACAATCTGGCGCTCGGCCGCCATTCACGCCTGACCGGCGAGGGCCGGCACTGGGACGAGGACAAGATTCTCGAATTTTTCCCGCGCCTCAAGGAGCGCATGGACACCCCCGCCGACTACCTCTCCGGAGGCGAGCAGCAGATGGTGGCGGTGGCGCGGGCACTGTCGGGCGACACGCGCGTGCTGCTCCTGGACGAGCCGTTCGAAGGCCTGTCGCCGGCGGTGACGGAAGAGCTGTTCGAGGCGTTTCACAAGCTTCGGCAGGAGCTTTCGATCATTATCGTGGACCATAACCTGGATCTCGCGCTGGCCATTTCGGACCGTACCGTGGCGCTGGAACGCGGCGCTGTCATGCACAGCGGACCGTCAAGGGACCTGCGCGATGACCTCGACTTGAGGAGAAAAGTGCTTTGGCTGTAACTCCAGTTTCGCGGAAACGGTGGCCATGACGAAGATCGCTGTTGTTGGAACCGGGCTGATCGGCCGGGCCTGGGCCACGGTTTTTGCCGCTGCGGGGTACGAGGTGGCGCTGTTCGATGCGCATCCCGAGGCGACGCGCGCGGCCAAGACCTTCGTGGCCCGGAGCTTGCGCGAACAAGAAGCGCTCGGACTCGTCGACGACGCCCGGGCGGGCGCCGGCCGCGTGCATGTCGCCATGAGCCTCGCGGAGGCGCTGAAGGGGGTGGCGCTGGTCCAGGAAAACGGTCCCGAAACGCTCGAAGAAAAGACAAAGCTCTTCGCCGAAATGGACCGAATCGCGCCGCGAAACGCCATCCTCGCCTCGTCCACCTCGTTCATCCCCTGCTCGCGCTTTTCGGAGGCGCTTGCCGGACGGCGGCGCTGCCTGGTCGCCCATCCGGTCAACCCGCCCCATCTGGTGCCCATCGTCGAACTGGCGCCCGCGCCCTGGACGGACGCCGCCGTCGTGCAGCGCGCCAAGCGCATCTACGAGCGGGCTGGTCAGGTGCCGATCGTGCTGCGGCGCGAGGTGCCGGGCTTCGTGCTCAACCGCCTGCAGGCGGTGCTGCTGGCGGAAGCCTTCCGCATCGTGGGCTCCGGCGTCTGCTCGCCGCAGGATCTCGACAAGACCATCCGCGACGGTCTTGGCCATCGCTGGTCCTTCATGGGACCGTTCGAGACGATCGAGCTCAACGCGCCAGGCGGCATTCCGGACTACGCCGCCCGCTACGGTGCCTCGCTCGAACGGATGGCGAGCGACACGCTGATGGACGATCCTTTCGGCCCGCGCACGGTCGACACGATCATGGGGCAATGGCCGGGGGCGCAAGAGAAGGAGCGTATTGCGACCCTCTCGCGCTGGCGCGACAGACGTCTCACCGCGCTCAAGGCGCACAAGCGTACCGCCGTCAGGAAACCATCACTGTGAAAGGGGGCCGCAAATGGCCAAGCCAAACAAGGTCATCATCACCTGTGCCGTGACCGGCGCGATTCACACGCCGTCGATGTCGCCTTACCTGCCGGTGACGCCGCAGGAGATCGCCGACGCGGCCATCGGGGCAGCGGAGGCCGGCGCAGCGATCGTGCACCTTCACGCGCGCGATCCGGTGAACGGCAAGCCGGACCAGCGCCCGGAAGCATTCGAACCGTTCCTGCGCGTCATCAAGCAGCGCTCCGACTGCGTCGTGAACATCACCACGGGCGGCGCGCCGACCATGCTCGTGCAGGAGCGCGTCGGCCCGGCGGCCCACTTCGCGCCCGAGGTCGCGAGCCTGAACATGGGCACGATGAATTTCGGCCTCTATCCGATGCTGAACCGCTTCAAGGACTTCAAGCACGACTGGGAAAAGCCCTACCTGGAAGGGTCCACCGACCGCATCTTCCGCAACACCTTCGCCGACATCGAATTCATCCTGCGGACCTGCGCCGACAACGGCACGCGGTTCGAGATCGAGTGCTACGACATCGGCCATCTCTACACGCTGGCGCATTTCGTCGACCGGGGATTGGTGAAGGCGCCGTTCTTCGTGCAGTCCGTGTTCGGCCTGCTCGGCGGCATCGGTCCGCATCCGGAGGATGTCGCGCATATGAAGCGCACCGCCGACCGGCTGTTCGGAACGGATTACCGCTGGAGCGTGCTCGGCGCCGGGCGCAACCAGTTGCCCATCGCCGCGATGGCGGCGGCCATGGGCGGCAACGTGCGCGTGGGGCTGGAGGATTCGTTGTGGATTGGCGCGGGCAAGCTCGCGACCTCCAACGCCGAGCAGGTCAGGGCGGCGCGCCAGATCATCGAAGGCCTCGGCCTGGAGATCGCGACCCCTGATGAGGCCCGCCAGATTCTCGAACTGAAGGGCAAGGACCGGGTGAATTTCTAGGGCAGGTTTCGACCTGGCCACTCCGTCGCGGAGCACAGGCCGCCTGCCCCGGCGGGTGGGAAGCGCGGCGTGCCCCATTGAGGAACCGACGGTTCGCGGGCAGTATGCGGACTTTCAAGACAAGGACCTGCCATGAAGATCGCCCTGCTTCAGATGAATTCGGTGGCCAGCGTCGAGGCCAACATCACCCAGCTGACCGAGCTTACGGAGCGGGCTGTGGCGCAGGAGCGGCCCGACATGATCGTTCCGCCGGAGGCGTGGAACTGGTTTGGAGGCGGCGCGAAGGAGAAATTCGCCAACGCCGACGAGACGCGCGGGGGGCGCTCCTACAAGGCGGCGCAGGCGCTGGCCAGGAAACACAAGATCTGGGTCCACGCCGGCTCGCTGAGCGAGAGGAACCCGAACGGCAAGGTCAACAACGTCACCTATGTCTTCGACCGCGAGGGCCGGGAGGTGGCGCGCTACTGCAAGATTCACATGTTCGACATCACCGCGCCGGACGGCTCGCGCTACGCCGAGAGCGCGACGGCCCAGCCGGGGCGCGAGATCGTCACCTACCAGGCCGAGGGGCTGACGTTCGGCTGCGCCATCTGCTACGATCTGCGCTTTCCCGAACTGTTCCAGGCGCTGGCGATGCGCGGCGCCGAGGTCATCGTGCTGCCGGCGGCCTTCACGCTGCAGACCGGCAAGGATCACTGGGACGTGCTGATCCGCGCCCGCGCCATCGAGACCGAGACCTACATGTGCGCGGCGGGAATGACCGGCCCCCACACCTCGGACGACGGCTCGACCCGCTTCACCTACGGCCACTCGCTGATCGCCGACCCGTGGGGGCACATCATCTGCAAGGCGTCCGACGGCGTCGGATACACCGCCGGGCGGATCGACAAGGCGTTCATCAAGAAGTGCCGCCAGCAGATCCCGGTGCTTGAACACAAGGTCGTCGGCACCCCCCAGATGCCGCTCAGGAGCGCCGCGGAATAAGCGGCCGGGCGAAGAACCCGCCGATCTACCCGCCCGGGGGCGGCGCCCCGGCGTGCACGGTTCGGAACCCGATGTGGGACGTGCTGCTGCCCGGCTCGCCGGGCTGGCGCGCGGCCGGGCGGAAGCGCATGCAATAGTTCGGCGCGCAGAGGAAGGAGCCGCCCTTGATGACGCGCTCCCCGGTCGATCCGGATGAGTCCTGGGGCGCGGCATGGTCGTCGGTCCAGACCGAACGGGTCCACTGCCAGACGTTGCCGGCCATGTCGTAAAGCCCGTATCCGTTGGCCGGGAAACAGCCGACCGGCGAGGTGCCGCGAAATCCCCTGCTGCCGGTGTTGACCAGGGGAAACGTGCCGTGCCAGCGATTGGCCAGCGGCGCCTCCCCGGTGTCGCGTTCATCGCCCCAGGTGTAGAGCGCGCCCTCCCTGCCGCCGCGCGCGGCGAATTCCCATTGCTCCTCTGTCGGCAGTTCCCGACCGGCCCAGGCCGCATAGGCGGCGGCGTCCTCGTAGGCGACATGCACCACGGGATGATGCTGGCGCTCGGCGATGCCGCTCCCCGGCCCTTCCGGGTGGCGCCAGTTGGCGCCGGGAACGAGGCGCCACCATTGCCCGATGTCCTGAAGATCGCGGATGTCTCTCGGCTGGCTGAAGACCAGCGAGCCGTTGGCGACGCCCGAGCGGGGATCGCGGCGTTCCGCGAAGGTGACGTAGCCGGTGGCAGCGACGAAGCGCGCAAACTGCGCGTTGGTGACGTGGTGGCGATCGATCCAGAACCCGTCGACCGTCACCGGACGCGGCGGGCGCTCCTCGGGCCAGGCAGCATCCGACCCCATGCGGAAGGTCCCGCGCGCCACCCACACCATAGATCGGAAGAGCGTCGTGTAGGGAAAGAGTGTAGATCTCGGTGG
>ERZ761609.1540-NODE-1540-length-19804-cov-38.791281_pt1 | contig 19804 bp, 15 predicted proteins | sample MGYA00511163_ERZ761609 | MGnify/ENA primary metagenome ERZ761609 (study PRJEB28899, sample SAMN02445070) | bioreactor sludge metagenome | biome: EBPR sludge | place: Australia: Brisbane, Thorneside Wastewater Treatment Plant | collected 2011-12-16 ... | reverse complement strand
CACCCAGGCCCAGCAGGGGCACGCCGTGGCGCAGGCCGAGCAGCTGCGATGCGCCCGACAGCAGCAGCGCCAGACCGAACCAGGCAAAACCCACGTGCAGCATCGCCAGCAGGCGTACCTTCAGGCTCTGCACCAGCCCCCAGGTCACGGCCAGCCACAGCAACACGCTGCCAGCAGCCAGCTCTGCAAGGCCCCAGCCCAACATCCATGCACGGGAAGCGCGTGTCATTTGCCAAGCATGCGGCTGCATCGAAGGTGCCCAAGTGGCCATCGCCTCGCTGGCTGCTATGCCCAGCAACAGCCACAGTACCCAGCGGGGCCGCCAAGGCGTCACGCTGGGCAAAGCACTGGCCGTGAAAAACGGCAGCATCCGGTGTGCGACCAGCAAAAAAGTGGTCGCTACGCAGCCCCAAAGCCCGGTACGCACAGCCAGCAGGGCAAATTCGATCTGATCCAGCCACAGCAATATCCCCGTACCAGTCTGGGCAAGGACACCCAGTGCTCCGGCTGCACAGGCCAGAATTGCGTGCAAACGGTCTGGAGACCGGCTGGCACGGACCAAGCGCCAGAAGCGGCTGTAGAGCTCTGTCATGCCAATGGTGGCGAGTGCCAGACCTGCCAGCGCAAGTTGGGTGGACAGCAATCCACCTGCCAACCAGCCCAACCAACCCATGCTTTGCAGGGCCAGCGGTCTGAGCAGGTCACGGGCCTGCGGAGCGGGTACGGCCAACCACTTTGGCCCGGCCGTGAACAGAAAACCACCAAAAAACAGCGTGAACCCGCCCATACTCATCAGACTCGCGTGTGTCAGAGTAGGGGACACCGCGACTGGTACAGGCCAACCCCAATATTGACGGCCCCATTGAACCGCAAGCCACCAGGCACTCGCTGCTAGCAAAACGACGAGACCCAGAAAAAAAGCAACGCGATGCGGTGCACGCAACAAATGACCGACAACGCCCTCGCCAGACTGTCTGGTATCAGCCTTGATGGTGTCCATTGCGCGGTAACGATTCTTCACAGCTGCGGTGGATCTGAATAGGGTGTGTACGGGCCGGTGCCGCTGGACGTGGCTTCAGTGCAAGGTATGAAGTCACCTCGGGAGACGTCGAACACGTGAACCTGCCCCGTTTCAATCACGTAGTGCCAGCCGTGCAAGGTCAATTTGCGTGCTTCAACTTCCCTTCTGACCATGGGGTAATCCATCAGACGTTCCATTTGCAACACCACACTTCTTTGCTCGGTCCGGTGAAACGCTTCTGCGCAAGGTTGCACCGGCAGCAAGGCTTCTTTGGTCAATTCAAGCCAGTTTTGCAACGCGCGGGCTTCCGGTGGGGCACCGTGATAGGCCGTGCGAATGGCGCCACAATGGGAATGCCCGCATACGATGATCCGTTCCACTTTCAGGCTGAGTACAGCAAACTCAATAGCGGCCATCGTCCCGTGAAGGCCATGAGAGCCGTCATATGGCGGCACCAATGCGCCGACGTTGCGAACGATGAACAACTCGCCCGGTCCGGCACCTGTGAGCAGGTATGGCACCACCCGGGAGTCTGAACAACCGATGAAGAGTGTTTTGGGGTGTTGCCCCTTGGCCACCAGGTCCTGGAAACGCTGCTGATGGGCGGGGAAATAGTCTGACTGGAAGTGTCGCAGTCGATCCAGCAAGCCATCGTTTGCATCGGGCGTATCCGAGGGCGTCATGGTGTTTGAAGTCGGGTCGTCTTCAGTTGCCTTGCCGCTGTCCAGGTGTTCCCCTTGCAGCTTCGAACTCAGCTGGACGAAACCCGAAGGTAGGGATGTTGGATTCGCCAGCGTCTCCAGCATAGGTGTCTTCAAGGCATTGAAAGCCTGTTTTCGCGTTTTCTTTCGGGCCAACACTTCCACGATGTGCAGCCCGTGTTGGGTTCGCACCAAGCGAGGGTGTATCCCTTTGCCACTGAGCCAGTCCGATTGGCAGAAAAGCTCGTTGTAAAGTTCTGGTGGACACGATTCAGGTGTGATCCACCCCAAATCCCCCCCGTTGGCCGCAGAGGGGCAATCCGACAGACTTTGGGCCAGTTTCTCGAACTGATCGACAGGTTGCTTGGGGCGCGTCAAAGCGAGTAAAACACCCTCTGCCTTGATGCAAACCTTGTGAAAATCGGCATCTGACTGAACAGCAAAATAAATGTGCCGGACATGCATGCTCGAAGCTGAACGGGCACCAGTTTGCTGAGCCATGTCATGTTTTCGGCCCGATCTATCAGCGTGCAGCACAGCCGGTGCCTTACTGTCGGTCATGGTCGCGAGCACTTCAGTTGCCTCTCTCGGTAAAAAGATGTTTCGAGGCGTCACGCATGACGTGTCCAAATTGTCAGGACGTTGAGACCGTGTCCATCGAGCGGCTTTGAACGGATACAGGGCAGCGCACGGGTCAACATGTTGTTGAATCGCAGTTCAAGAGAGAATCACTGCCTCGCCAAGCCGATTGAACGGTATGAGCCCATCGGTTTGGCCCAGTTGAATGGCCTCTGTCATCCGATTCAGGGCTTCATCCACCATGTTGGTGTCCATGTTGTGTCCGTTGCTGCTTTGGAGCGCGCCCACGAAAACAATCTCCCAGTCGGCTGACATTTGGTCGGCTTCTGCGGCAAAACTGCTGAAAGACGTGATTGCATCCGGTGCTTTGTCAACGCTCATCAACGGTGTCAAGCAGCCACCGTTTCCGGCTTCAAAGTCGTCACGTTGCTCAGCCGATGCCTCTGCAGGAAGCTCGGCACGGGCAAACAGGAACAGCAGACGTTGCGGTATGGGCTGTGCAAGGGCTGCAGCGAGCAGCTCATTGAAATTCGTGATGTTCATGGTGCGGGATAGTGGCCAATGCTCACTGAAGCAGTGGTGATTCGGCTCCATCCAAATGGATGCCTTCGATGTGGGTTTGCCCGACCAGCACGCGCATGAACTGGTGCAATGCTTTGGCGCGACAAACCGCTTGCAATTGCATGCCAATGGCTGGTGCAGCCTGCTCGAAAGAAATTTGATGTCCCGGTTTTTGCTCCAGAACCTCAATGATGTGCAGGCCAAATCGCGTGTGGACCAACCGGGGGTGGATGCCGATTGGCCACGCGGTTGTTTGTTGGAACAGTGCGCGTGCCAACTCGGGCGCGCAGTCATCGGGCGTAACCCAGCCCAAATCTCCACCGTTTGCGCCCGTCGGGCAATTGGAAAGTTCCGCTGCCAGTTTTGCGAACAAACCCGTCGGCGCTTCACTGTGCGTCAACGAAAGCAGGGCTTGTTCGGCACGTTGACTCAATGCATGAACGTTGATGCCCGGTGTGACGGCAAAGAGAATGTGTCTGAGATGGGCAGCCTGGCCGCGCATAAACTGGTGTTTGTGCGCGTCGAAATGTCGTCGGCATTCCTCCTCGGTTGGTTCTGGTGTCACGACCTCGCGCTCCAGCATGGACTCTATCGTCTGGCGCATGTCGTCTGTGATGACCGGAGCTGTGGACCCTGCATGTGTGGGCAGCAAACCGAGGCTCTCGGCATGCTGACGCAGCAACTCGCCATAGGCCCGCTCAGCCACGGAATCGGCCGAGCCGTTCGCAACGTCCGGATCAAGCTGGATGCCATTGATGGTCACCACATGTGCCGGGGCTGCATCGGCACACTGACACGAAGAACTATCGCAAACTGTCTGATGCGAGTTGGCTGTCTGCATGGTTGGGCTCCGATGTTTCAGGTCCGTGTGGATCGGTTCACTGCGCCCAGTCGGCGGCTGCGTACCACCTGGTAGGGGCGGAACACATAGGCCAGCGTGCCAAAACCACTCCAGACATGTACCAACCGTGAGAAAGGAAACAGCAGGAAAATGGTCATGCCCAACACCAGGTGGATCAGGTAGGGCCAGTCCAACCCGACCAGCAGGCTGGCATCGGGCTGCAGGGTGATGATGCCCTGCGCCCAGGCAGAAAGCTTCAGCATGGCGCCACCGTCTGAGTGACCGATAGAAAACGGCAGCGTCACCAAGCCCAGTACCAGCTGAATCCACAACACCACCAGGATGAACAGATCGGTCCGGTGGCTGGTCAAACGGATCCTGGGGTCAAACATGCGCCGGTGCAGCAACAGCGTCAGACCAATGAAACAAATGAACCCGGCAATACCGCCTGCAGTGACGGCCACCATTTGCTTTTGACCTGCAGTGATGAATGGCTCATATACCCAGTGGGGTGTCAGGAGGCCGACGGTATGTCCTCCGAACAGGAACAGGATGCCAATGTGGAAAAGGTTGCTGCCCCAACGCAACTGACCCTTTCGCAAAAGCTGTGACGAGTCACTTTTCCATGTGTATTGGTCCCGGTCAAATCGGGCCAAACTGCCCATGAAAAACACAGCCAAGCAGATATAGGGAAACACCGAAAAAAGGATGTTGTGAAGCCAGCTCATGCTCGTGCTCCTTGATGTGAAGAGGGTGTACGTGGAGAGAAATGAATGGGTTGGGATTGGCCTGGTTTGGCCTGCCCGGCAACCGAGCAGCCACCGAATACCTCGGGTTCAGACCAACTCTCGTCCAAGGCAGGTTCCGGCACGACAGGAACAGCCTCGACCGTCTCGCCAGCGAGTTCGAGCACGGCAGCCAGTACGCTTGCGTACGGGCTGTGCCGATCCAGCAAGGCGCTGAAAATCACTCGGACGATGTGCGCAAATTCAGCCAGGAATTCACGCGCCTGCTCCGGTGCTTGCGTGGATGCAAACTCGAGCAACACTGGCAAGTAATCGGGCAGCTCATCATCGCCCAGATACAGCCCCGCTTTTTCGTAGGTTTGTATCAGGTCGATCATGGCCGGACCACGGTCCCTTGAGTCGCCATGAACATGCTCGAACAGATGCAGCGCGGTTTGTCGGCCACGGTCGAAAAGGTCGACATAAGCCGCCTCGACATCCAGTCGGCGAGCCTGCGCAAGGTGTTGAAACAGCGCATCCAGTTCAGCCTGTCGGTCCATGGACAGCGAGGCTTCAGTGCGCACAGCCTTGCGCATGTCTTCGATGTGCGACAAAAAAATGCTGTCCGGATAGCGAAGCAGATGAGCCAACGACCGCAGCGTCATCCGGCAAACGGTAGGCTTGGGTGTGAAAAGTTTCATGTTCAGGCCACCACTTTGATGGGGAAGGTGCGCTTTTTCTCGCTGCCAAACAGGCTAGTCTCTGTCTGACCTTCGGAGCAGCCGTTTCCGAAGCTGAATCCGCAGCCGCCCCGCACGTTGAACGCGTTTTCGGCGTATTCGCGGTGCGTGGTGGGAATGACGAAGCGATCTTCGTAGTTGGCGATGGCCATGTAGCGGTACATATCCTCGACCTGGGCAATGCTCAGGCCGATCTGCTCGAGAACATCACGGTTGATCACCCCATCAACATGCTTGGCGCGCTGGTAGGCGCGCATGGCCAGCATGCGCTCCAGGGCATGGACCACTGGCCTTGTGTCGCCAGCTGTCAGGAGGTTTGCCAGATACTTCACGGGAATACGCAGTTGTGAAACGTCTGGAATTTCGCCGTTCGAGCTCAGCAGACCGCTGTTGGCCGCAGAGGTGATGGGTGAGAGCGGTGGGATGTACCACACCATGGGCAGCGTGCGGTATTCGGGGTGAAGCGGGAGTGCCACCTTCCAGTCGACAGCCATTTTGTAGACCGGACTCTGGCGGGCAGCGGCCATCCAGGCATCGGGAATGCCGTCCAGCGTGGCTTGCGCAATCACCTTGGGATCATTTGGATCCAGGAAGATGTCCAACTGGGCCTGGTAGAGGTCGGTCTCCTTGGGTGTGCTGGCCGCTTCGGCAATGCGGTCTGCGTCATACAGCAAAACGCCCAGGTACCGGATGCGACCCACGCAGGTTTCGCTGCACACCGTGGGTTGACCAGCTTCGATGCGTGGGTAGCAGAAAATGCATTTTTCTGCTTTGCCGCTCTTCCAGTTGTAGTAGATTTTTTTGTACGGACAACCGCTGACACACATGCGCCAGCCGCGACATTTGTCCTGGTCGATCAGCACAATGCCGTCTTCTTCGCGCTTGTAGATGCTGCCACTGGGGCAACTCGCCACGCAAGCTGGATTCAGGCAGTGTTCACACAGCCGAGGCAGGTACATCATGAAGGTGTTCTCAAACTGCCCCACCATCTCCTTCTGGGCACGTTCGAAACCGTCAAAATTGGCATCCTTGCTTCGCTTGCTGAACTCTCCCCCGAGGATTTCCTCCCAGTTCGGACCCCATTCGATTTTTTCCATCCGCATGCCGGTGATCAGTGAGCGTGGCCGCGCTGTGGGCGCGTGTTTCATCTCAGGGGCGGAATGCAGGTGGTCGTAGTCGAATGTGAAGGGCTCGTAATAGTCATCGATCTGCGGCAAGTTGGGGTTGCTGAAAATTTTCATCAGCAACGACCACTTGCCACCCTGCTTGGGCACGATAGAGCCGTCTGCGTTGCGAACCCAGCCACCGTTCCACTTCTCCTGGTTCTCCCATTCTTTGGGGTAACCGATACCAGGCTTGGTTTCAACGTTGTTGAACCAGGCGTATTCCACGCCCGGCCGACTGGTCCAGACGTTTTTGCAAGTGACGGAACATGTGTGGCAACCGATGCACTTGTCCAGGTTGAGCACCATGCCGATTTGTGCGCGAATTTTCATGTTTTGACTCCGAATGTGGTGCTGTACGTTCAGGGGTTTTCGCCCTGTGACTGGTAGGCTCGGACCAGGTGGTCATCAGCTGGTGTGTCGAGCCAGTCGACCTTCACCATCTTGCGGATGATCACGAATTCGTCGCGGTTGGTGCCGATGGTTCCGTAGTAATTGAAGCCATAGCTCAGCTGCGCGTAGCCGCCGATCATGTGGGTGGGCTTGGTGACGATGCGCGTCACAGAGTTGTGAATACCGCCGCGCACACCCGTGATTTCGGAACCGGGTGTGTTGATGATCTTTTCTTGGGAGTGATACATCAGACACATGCCGTCGTTGACCCGTTGGCTGACGACCGCACGTCCCGCGACCGCACCGTTGACGTTGAAGAGTTCGATCCAGTCGTTGTCTTCTATACCGGCCACTTTGGCATCGTTTTCACTCAGCCAGATCACAGTACCGCCCCTGTTGAGCGTCAGCATCAGCAGGTTGTCGCTGTAGGTGCTGTGAATGCCCCACTTTTGGTGTGGCGTGATGAAGTTCAGCACGATTTCTTTGTGTCCGTTCGGGCGCTTGTTTTGCAGAGCGTCCGTCGTTTTGAGGTTGACCGGCGGCCGGTACGTGCTGAAGCCCTCACCGAACGCGATCATCCATTTATGGTCCTGGTAGAACTGCTGACGACCGGTCAGGGTGCGCCATGGGATCAGTTCGTGCACGTTGGTGTAGCCGGCGTTGTAGCTGACGGTTTCACTTTCGATGCCGCTCCACGTGGGGGAGCTGATGATCTTGCGGGGTTGTGCCTGGATGTCGCGGTAACGGATTTTTTCGTCCTCACGGTACAGCGCCAGATGGGTGTGGTCACGTCCTGTCTGTTTGCCCAGCGCTTCCCAGGCTTTCACTGCAACATGACCATTTGTTTCTGGCGCGAGTTGCAGGATGGTTTCGCAGGCATCGATATCGCTGACGATACGTGGACGGCCCTTGGAGATGCCTTCCTCCTGTGTGAGCCCGTTGAGTTGCCCCAATTGCTCAACCTCGATACCGGTCTGCCAGCCAATGCCTTTGCCGCCGTTGCCCAACTTGTCGAGCAGTGGCCCCAGTGCAGTGAAGCGTTTGAACGTGTTGGGGTAGTCGCGTTCGACCACGGTGATCTGCGGGGCGGTTTTTCCAGGAATCAGGTCGCATTGACCTTTCTTCCACTCTCTGACATCGATAGGCTGCGCCATTTCTCCGGCTGTGTCGTGCATGATGGGTGTCAGCACCACTTCTTTTTCCACGCCCAGGTGGCCGACGCACATGTCACTGAATGCTTTGGCAAAGCCTTTGTAAATTTCCCAATCCGAGCGTGCTTGCCAGACGGGGTCGACCGCAGCACTCAACGGATGGATGAACGGATGCATGTCGCTGGTGTTCAGGTCGTTCTTCTCGTACCAGCTGGCGGTTGGCAGAACGATGTCGCTGTAAAGACAGGTGGTGCTCATGCGGAAATCGAGGGTCACCAGCAGGTCCAGCTTGCCCTGGGGTGCATCTTTGTGCCACTTCACCTCGGTCGGACGTGCGTCGTCTTTGCCAAGGTCTTTGCCCTGGACACCGTTTTCCGTTCCCAGCAAATGCTTGCAGAAATACTCGTGACCCTTGCCGCTGGAGCCCAACAGGTTGGAGCGCCAGACGAACATGTTGCGGGGCCAGTTCTGGGATGCATCAGGGTCTTCGCAGCTCATCTCGAGCGTGCCGTCTTTCAAGGCCTTGACGACGTAGTCCTTCGCATCCATCCCGGCTGCCTCAGCAGCCTTGACCACTTGCAGCGGATTGGTCTTGAGTTGGGGTGCGCTGGGGAGCCAACCCATCCGCTCTGCTTTGACGTTGAAGTCAATCATGCTGCCGCTGTAGGCCTGACGATCTTGCGCACTCAGGGTGGGGGAGACGATTTCGCCCATTCCAAGTTTTTCGTATCGCCACTGATCGGTATGTGCGTAGAAGAAGCTGGTTGAGTTTTGTTGACGTGACGGACGGATCCAGTCGGTCGCGAAGGCCAACGGTACCCAACCTGTTTGCGGGCGAAGCTTTTCCTGCCCAACGTAATGAGACCATCCACCGCCACTCTGGCCAATGCATCCGCACATCATCAGCAGGTTGATCACGCCGCGGTAGTTCATGTCGGCGTGGTACCAGTGGTTCATGGCTGCACCGATGATGACCATCGATTTGCCGTGTGTCTTGTCTGCGTTCTCGGCGAACTGTCGGGCCACCGTGATGACCTGCTCGCGAGGCACACCGGTGATGCTTTCCTGCCAGGCAGGGGTATATGGCGCGTTGTCGTCAAAGTCTTTGGCACCGCTACCCAGACCACGGTTGATGCCGTACTGCGCCACTTGCAAGTCGAATACCGTCGCCACCATGGCATACCGTTCTTCGCCGGCTTTACCCAGTCGCAATTGAACTGCAGGAACCTTGGCAACCGTGACGTCGCCTTTTTGGTTGTTGGTCGGGAAGTGTGGGTTGTGCTGGCCACCAAAATAAGGGAAGGCCACGTCAACGACTTGATGCGTCTGCTCGCCATCTTCCAACACAGACAGCTTGAGTTTCACGTCTTCGTTGCTTCGAGCCTCTTTGGACTCGAGGTTCCACTTGCCCTCGTCTTCGCGACCTGGCTCACCCCAACGGAAACCGATGGAGCCATTGGGCAACACCGCCTTGCCAGCCGTGTCGAAGGCAACGGTTTTCCACTCAGGGTTGCTTTTTTGTCCCATCTTGCCGTTGAAGTCGCTGGCACGCACATAGCGGTCAGGTACCAGAGTCACCTTGCCATCGGGCAGGGTGAGCTCCTTCAGCATGACCAGCAATGGCAAATCGGTGTAACGGCGGGCGTAGTCGTCGAAGTAGGCAGAGCGCGGCTTGCCGTTGCCTGGGAAATAAAACTCTTTCAACGCCACATGCCCCATGGCCATGGCCAGCGCAGCGTCCGTACCTTGTTTCGGATGAAGCCACAGATCGGACAGTTTCGCCACTTCCGAATAGTCTGGGGTGACAGCCACTGTCTTGGCACCCTTGTACCGAACTTCAGTGAAGAAGTGGGCATCTGGTGTACGTGTCTGGGGTACGTTCGATCCCCAGGCAATGATGAAGGTGCTGTTGTACCAGTCTGCGCTTTCAGGCACATCGGTTTGCTCGCCCCACACCTGTGGGCTGGAGGGCGGCAGATCGCAGTACCAGTCGTAGAAGCTCATGCACACCCCGCCAATCAGGCTCAGGTAGCGGCTGCCGGCTGCGTAGCTGACCATGCTCATGGCCGGGATCGGGCTGAAACCGATGACACGGTCAGGTCCGTGCTGCTTGATGGTGTAGACGTTTGCCGCTGCAATCAGTTGGTTCACTTCGTCCCATGTGCTTCGGACGAAACCACCCATGCCCCGAACCTGCTGGTAGTCTCGGCGGGCTTCGGGGTCTTGCTGGATCAGTGCCCAGGCATCCACCGGTGATTTGGCGACCTTCAAGGCTGCGCGCCAGCGCTCCAGCAGCCGTCCTCGTACCATGGGGTACTTGACACGGTTTGCGCTGTACAAATACCAGCTGTAGCTGGCACCGCGTGCGCAGCCTCGTGGCTCGTGGTTGGGCATGTCCCAGCGCGTGCGCGGGTAATCGGTTTGCTGGGTTTCCCAGGTGACGATCCCCCCTTTGACATAAATCTTCCAACTGCACGACCCCGTGCAGTTGACGCCGTGTGTGGACCGGACGATCTTGTCGTGTGCCCAACGGTTGCGGTAGGCATCCTCCCACGTACGGTCTTCAGCGTTTGTCAGGCCATGTCCGCCAGAAAACGACTCTTTGGGCGCGGAAAAATAGGTCAATCTGTCGAGAAAGTGACTCATGAGTGGTCTCCGAAGTGATCCGATACAAAAAAATCAGCAGGGGTTGGCAGCGTGGCGACGTGCATACATCCACCAGTTGAGCCCCACGTTGAACGCAAAGAAAACAGCCAGCCCGTAGAAAACCGGTGTGGCTGACTGGTAGTTGCCAAAAGATGCGGCAAACAACATGCCGAACAGGAAGGGCCCGTAGGCAGCAATGGCGGCGGTGAAGCCGATGACCCCACCCGCCTGACGTGGCTCGAACAGCATCGGCATTTGCTTGAAAGTTGACGCATTGCCGACACCCGCAAAGAAGAACATGGTCAACATGCCTGCTACGAACATCGGGAAGCTGTCCAACCCGGACGGGCTGGTGAGTGTCGTGACCCATACCGTGGCAGCCAGCATGCCCAGTCCTGCCCAGTGGGTCACCCGTGCGCCGCCCAATTTGTCCGACAACGGGCCTGCCACCACGCGGGCAGCAGAGCCCACCAGCGGGCCGTAGAACGCCCAAGCCAGTGGATCCGGGGCGCCCGGAAAACCACCGTAGATTTGCTTGATCAGCAACGGAAAGGTCGCCGCCAGACCAGAGAAGGCACCAAACGTCATCATGTAGAGCGACGTCATGCTCCAGGTGTGTCCGGAACTGAAGATGTCGAACTGCTGCGCAAAGTTGGCCTTCACAGGCACCGACTTGAGCATGAGCCAGGCGCTGATGCCGAACACGAATGTGAACGGAATCATCACGGCAGCGGCGTTCTGCAGGTACACCTGGCTTTGCACCCCGGCCTTGACCAGAGTTTGGGAATCACCCATGAAAGCCGACCCACCCAGCAATGCAAAGCCGATGATCCATGGCGTCACGAATTGCACAATGGAAACACCGAAGTTCCCGATGCCAGCTTGAATGGCCAACGCTGTTCCTTGCAGCCGTTTGGGAAAAAACAAACTGGTTGACGGCATGAAGGATGAAAAATTACCACCACCCAATCCCGCCAGGAAGGCCAGTGTCAGCAGCACCCAGAACGGTGTAGCCGGGTCCTGTACAGCGTAGAACCAGCCGATCAAAGGAACCAGCAGCGACAAGGTTGACAAACTCACCACATGTCGGGTTCCGTACATCGGTGTCAGGAACATGTGCACCAAGCGCAGCGTGCCGCCGGCCAATCCTGGCATCGCTGCCAGCCAGAACAGTTGGCTGGCAGAGAACTTGAAGCCGATTTGAGGCAGTCGTACCACCAGTGCAGACACGAGAAACCAGACGATGAACGCCATCGTCAGATTCAGTGTCGTGATGATGAGCGTTCGCCAGGCTTGGGCAGAGCCACCGTTGGCCCAGAAGGCAGCGTTTTCAGGCTCCCATCGGGACAGCCAGGTGCCCGAACCCAGGTTCGGCTTCTTGTGACCAACGTTCAAAGATGACACGGTCATTCCTTTCAGTTTTTTTAGGAGCAAACAGATGAATTAATAAAAGCGCTGAAGCGGCTTTCGAATCATGAAAGCTTGTGACCTGAAGCGGTGTGCATGACGTCGGTCCGACGAACCTCCGTCCAGTACATCCAGATAAGGGAAACCCACACGACGCCGTACATCAACATGAAGGCACTCGATCGAACACCGGTCAGGTCCATGAGCGCGCCGAACATGATGGGCAGGATGAATCCGCCGAGACCGCCTGCAAGACCCACGATGCCGCTGATGGCACCGATGTTCTTGGGATATTCATCGCTGATGTACTTGAAGACGCTGGCTTTGCCGAAAGCCCATGCAACACCCAGAATGGCCATCAGGGCGGTGAACACGTAAACGTTCAAACCGATGTTGAAAGTTTGCGGCCCGTTGATGGTCTGAACCGTGAACTGGGTTTGTGGGTAACTCAGCAGAAACAGGCAAATCCAGCTCACCCACATCACCCACCAGGTGACGCTGTGGGCACCATACCGGTCTGACAGCACGCCACCGATGGCGCGCAAAACGCCGCCAGGCAAACTGAAGCACGCGGCCAGCAGAGCTGCAACGCGGATGTCCAGCCCGTATTCGCCAACGTAGTACTGCACCATCCACAGTGCCAAGGCCACATAACCACCGAATACGATGCTGTAGTACTGGCAATACTTCAGCACCTTGGGGTCCTTGAGCACCTTCAACTGCTCCGTGAACTTCACGTTGCTGGGCACCACGTGTGCGGGGTCATGGTGGCTGAACAGCCAGAACAGGATCACGGTCCCGAGCATCACGGCTGCGTATACCTGGGGTACGGCGGTCCAGCCGAAAGCGACCAGCAAAACCGGCGCGACGAACTTGTTCACAGCTGAGCCGGAGTTACCAGCACCGTAAACACCCATGGCCATGCCTTGCTGGGACTTGGGGAACCAGCGTGCCACGTAAGGTGTGCCGACGCTGAACGAACCACCGGCACAACCCACAAACAGCCCAATGACCAGAAAATGCCAGTACTCGGTTGCATAGGCCATCAGCCAGATGGCCGGAACTGTTGTCGCCATCAGGACGGTCATGACGATCCTGCCGCCAAATTTGTCAGTCCAGATGCCCAACGGCACACGGATGAGCGACCCCGTCAGCACAGGCATGGCTGTGAGCAAGCCGAACTCGGTTGCGTTGAGATTCAGCATCTTCTTGATCGGGATGCCAATCACACCGAACATCATCCAAACCATGAAGCACACCGTGAATGACAGTGTGCTCACGATCAAAACTGACCACGCTTTGCGTTTTTTCACCAGATCGGAAGCCATCCAACACTCCAAAAGAATGGCTTGAACTATCCGATTTGATGCAGGACTTGAACATCCTCCTGAAGCATCCGGAATTGACTGCAGAAGAACTAGATTTTCAGGACGGGAATCGTTCTTTTGAACTACATGTCCCGTCTGCCGCCCGGTAAAGAGTGTTGCAAAGTTGTTTTACCCAACAACGCTTTGGAGCGGGTTACTTGCTCGTTGGGGACGCTGCTCAGGTGCGGTGTGAGTTCGATCTCCACCCTTGCTGGTGGTGATCATCCGGCGCCTTCAGTCGGTCGACTTGCGGGCTCCGGACGCAAGACCCAAAATTGGCCAGGACCGGTTCAGAAAACAAGCCGATTGCGGCCTGTTCAGTGATTTGCAACCGGGTTGGCAATCCTGAATCGGCTGATCTGCTGTTTCAAGCCCTGCACTTGTTCATCCAGGTGTTTGGTGGCGGCGGCAGTTTCTTCTACCAAGGCTGCGTTCTGCTGTGTGACGCTATCCAGCTGCCCTACGGCCTCACCGACTTGACTGATGGCCAGTGACTGCTCTTTCGATGCGTTGTCAACTTCCGTTATCGTGACCGAGACCGCTTCAATGCCACGTACCGCTTCAGAGACGGCTTCGCCTGCGCGCGCCGCCTGTTGGTTGCCGGCTTCCATCTTCGATACGTTTTCCTCGATGATGCCCTTGATTTCCTGAGCGGCCAGGGCTGATCGTTGTGCGAGCGCACGCACCTCGCTTGCAACGACTGCAAATCCCCTGCCTTGTTCGCCAGCCCGTGCCGCCTCTACGGCTGCATTGAGTGCAAGGATGTTGGTTTGAAACGCAATTGAGTCTATGACCGATACGATGTCGCGTATGCGTTGGGAAGACGCATGAATCTCACGCATGGTGTGTACGACATGAGAGACCAAGTCACCTACGTCGCGTGCGTGCTGGTTGGCATTCAGCGCCATGTCACGGGCATGTGTGGTTGTCTGAGAATTTTGCTGGACTGTGCTGTTCAGTTCCTCCATGGTGGCAGCTGTTTCTTCCAGTGCACTCGCCTGTTCTTCGGTTCGGCTGCTCAGATCGAGATTGGCCGTGGCGATTTCGGTCGAAGCTGACGCTACCTGCCCTGTGCTCTCTTGGATGCGGCGCAGCACATGAGACAAGCTCTCGCGCATGTGGTCCAAAGCCTCCATCATTTCCGACACCTCATTGTTTCCGGACACCGGAATGTGTTGTGCCAAATCGCCCTGGGCCATGACTTGTGTGGCCTGCCTGGCGACAGCCAGTGGCCGCATGATGGAAGCAACCAGTGACCACGCAGACAGCAAACCAATGGCCACCGCAAGGAGACCGAGTCCAATGCTGATTTGAGCCTGACGCTTGACCGCCTGCTCGGCATCCCGTCCTCTGGTTTCAGCAATCTCGCGCTGCAGCGTCAACAAGTCTTCAATGGGCTTTGCCAAACTGTCGATTGCAGGCAGCACACGAGCATTCAGTGTCAACAGCCCTGCCTCCTGCCCGCCCGCATCCAGGGCATTGGCTGCGGCTGTGAACGCTTCTACATACTCTGACCGACGGCTGGTAATCGTCTCAAAGAGCTCTTTGCCTTTGGGCTGGTGCAGCAAGGGCCCCAATTCAGCGAAGTATTTGTCAATCGCCGATCGGGTCGTCGCCATTTGGGCTCGGATGGTCTGCCGCTCCTGCTGACTGGCCACAAAGAGTTGCACGGTGTAGCGCGCATTCAAGCGCGTTGCTGCATTGATATCGGAGGCCAGTTCGTACTTGCGCATTTCCTGGGTGACCAAGGCCGACAGCTCAGCTTCGGTTCTCAGGCCGCCCCGGATGCTCACCACAATGATCAGGACCATCAGACACAACACCACGCTGAATGCACCCCAAAGTCGGCTGCGGATGCTGAATGTGTCGAGTAGTGTCATGACAAGCTCTCTCTAGAGAGATGGGTTGAAAGAACAAAAATTTAAACGTTGCTTGTATAGGGTTGGATGTGCCAGGTCTATCATCCAAAAGAACTAGTCACAGGTATCCGACGGATACTCGGTGAACTGCCGATTGCGTTGTGACGCTGGCCGTGTGTGTGAGATCATGTCAGCGATCATTCGGTGACATGACAATGACACTTGATATGAAAGCACACAGCACAACCACAGAGGGTACGCCATCCGCTGGAGGGCGCTGATTTCAACCAACCAGTTGCCAATACAGAAAGAAAATAGGCTTTGGCCAGCGGAGTCATATCACTTTCAACCAGACTGACGCGAATAGGTGCAGCTTTATTGACTGTTGCCTTGATCTCAATTGGATCAACACTTTGGATCACATGGCAAATTGACGGGGGAGCTGCGGCTGTCAATGAGGCAGGTCGAATGAGAATGCAAACATGGCGGATGACAAGCATGCTGCAGAGAAATCTCGAATCGGATAAATTATCAGATTTTATCCAGCAGTTTGATGCCAGCTTGTTGCTGTTACAGCGAGGAGATCCCGGCCGGCCTTTGTATGTGCCGTGGGACGACAGGGTAGAGAAAGAGTTTAGTACTGTCATTCAAGAATGGGGACAACTACGCAAGTCCATGCTGGAGTCTCAACAGCAAGGTTCGAATGAAAGTTTATTCGAATCTGTTGTATTGGTTGAGGCGATCGAAAAATTTGTGAGCAGCATTGAAAAAAATCTGACTGAGCTCACAGCGATATTGAACTTGTTTCAATTTCTGATGATGACATTGGCCCTGACCGGCGCGGCCATCATGCTGTACACCGGATATATGTATATCATCAATCCTTTGCAGAGTATCAGCCATGGATTGAGTAAGTTGGGTGCTGGCGATTTTGCTGCGCGCGTCGATGTAGGTACCCGAGATGAATTCGGGCAACTGGCAGATGGATTCAACAGGATGGCAGCTACTTTACAGTCCCTGTACGGAAATCTCGAAATTCAGGTAGAAAATAAAACCAGACATATTGAGGCTCAACGGGCCAGACTGCAAGCACTTTATGATGTCAGCGCTTTTGTGGCAACCGTCAATTCTTTTGAAGATCTGTCCAAAGGATTTGTCGAAAGGGTGAGACGAATTTCAAAGGCCGATGCAGCAGCCATCAGATGGTCTGATGAAACGGGTCAAAGGTACCTGATGCTGGCGACCAATTGTTTCCCCGCTGAAATCGAAGCAGAGGAGCGCAGTATCCTGGCGGGCGCGTGTTCATGCGGATCTTCGGGAATGCAGACAAAGACCCGCGTGGTTCCCATCACCCGACTGGACGATTCACCCATGAAACGCTGCGCCAAGGCTGGTTATCAAAGCTTGGTCAACGTACCTGTGCGACATCAGCAAAAAGTCGTCGGAGAAATTAATTTGTTTTTTCGAGAGGTGGTGACTTTAACCCTTGAAGAAGTCGACCTGCTTGACACACTTGCGAGTCATCTGGCCAACGCGATGGAGAGCATGCGAGCCGTCGCATTGGAAAAGGAGGCGGCAGTCGTCGAAGAGCGTGTACTCATTGCGAACGAGCTTCATGACTCCATTGCCCAGTCGCTCGTTTTTTTGAGGATACAGGCTCAACTGATACGCGAGTCAATTGATGAAAAAAAAATCGATCGCCTTCACACTGAGTTTAATGAGTTAGATGATGGCATATCAGAATGTTTGAGCGACGTTCGTGAACTGTTAATACATTTCAGAATCAGAAATGACGCAGGCAATATCGATATGGCGCTCAAGGAAACATTACACAAGTTTGAACGTCAAACGGGTATTTTGACGAGTTTGGTCTCAACAGGTGATGCCATTCCTTTGGCCCCCGATGTGCAGGTGCAGGTTCTGCATATCTTGCAAGAAGCCCTGTCCAACGTACGGAAGCACGCGAAAGCTTCAAAAGTGGTTATGCATGTCACAAAAGGCGATGCATGGACTTTTGAGGTATCAGATGATGGCGTGGGTTTCGATGTTGATCATTTGCCTGCAGAGGATCATGTGGGCATGAAAATCATGGGTGAACGGGCAACCCGTATCAATGCAAATATCATGTATGTTTCTGCGCCTGGACAAGGTGTTGTGACGCGACTGATCGTGCCTGTTTCCTCTACCGTGTCTGTTGAGACTACATGACGTCCACTTTTTCAATTGTGAGCTTGTGAAGCTATATGGTTGCTGATGAATCCTCTCTCGTGCAGATACGGTTGTTGGTTGTAGACGATCATGCATTGGTCAGAAAGGGACTCGCTTCGTTGTTGAGGAGAGACGCCAGGTTCATTGAGGTGAAAGAAGCCTGTGACGTGAATGATGCGATCAGAAATCTCACCAACTTTGAGCCCGACTTGATTCTTTTGGACAATCACATGCCCGGCGTGAGAGGTATTGATGCAATATCTACATTCAAGGAAATGCGTCCATCTTCGAAGATATTGATGTTAACCATCAGCGGAGATGAAAATGATTTGTCAGCGGCACTGATGGCGGGTGCTGATGGATATTTGCTCAAAACGATTGAGCCAGATCAATTGTCCACTGCTATCATCAGGCAGCTGGATGGAGAGTCGGTAATCAGTCCTGAGTTAATGTCTAAGCTCATTAAGATGTACAAGGACAACAGAAAGTCGGGACCAAATTCCAATATCTCCCTTTCCACTGTGAAACTACCCGAAGCAGATGAACAGACTGAAGGCACTGGTTCTGAAAGTGGAATGGCATCGTTGACTTCAAGGGAGATACAAATTTTGTCGCTTATTGCACGGGGAGACAGCAACAAGCAGATTGGTCGAGAGTTGGTTATTGCTGAAACGACCGTCAAAATTCATGTTCAACATATTCTTCGCAAACTCAACTTGAGTTCCCGTGTGCAGATTGCGGTGTTTGCCGTGAACAGTGGTTTGCGGATTTAATCCCTCTTAGCCAGTTGTCCGTTCACCTTCAATGTGTCACCAAATCAGTCCGCCGCTTTTTTTTGTAAACGCCCTACCCTGTCCGACAAACTACAAGCACTGCGCTTCTGGTTCCGGTGGCGCGATCAGTGGAATGCGCAGTTGAAGGATGTCGTTGACCGAATGCTCTGACCCCGGAGCGTCGTGAGCAGGTTGTGCAGTTGCTGATGAGCGACCACGGCATGAGCCAGCGCCGCGCCTGCATCGCCAGCGGCATTGCGCGCTCCACGCTGCGCTACCGGCCGGTGGCACAAGACGACTTCGGGGTGATTGCCTTCATCCAGAACCATGTGGCGGTCAATCCGCGCCATGGCTTTGACCTGCTGTACGACACGGCTCGTTACCAGAATCAACCCTGGGGCAAAACAGTGCTGTGGCGGGTGTACTGTGAACTGCGCCTGAATCTGCCGCGGCGCGGCAAAAAACGACTGCCTGCGCATCAAGCAGCCGTTAGAGGCGGCTGGCCAGCCTAACCAGGGTTGGAGCTGCGACTTTATGTCCGACGCTTTATGGTCTGGTCGGCGATTCAGGACTTTCAATGTCATCGACGAATTCAACCGCGAGGGCTTGTGCATTGAGGTCGATACCAGTTTGCCTGCAGCTCGCGTTATACGGGGCTTGGATGAACTGGTAGCCCGAGTTCGACACGAGCCGCGATAAGTGGTTGATTTGTATAGGGCCGACGTCGCCGTCTGGCACTACAACAGGCTCAATTGGGTGTCTTTTTCGGGTTTCTTGATCTTCAGTGCGGCCAGTACATCCGACTGGCGTTGGGTGATGGTTGAGATGCTGTATGACCGCAAGCACGCGATCACGGCAGCGGACATGCTCAACGACCGGGTACTGCCTTGGTATGACGAGCAGGGTGTGCCGTTGCTACGGATACTGACCGACAGGGGCAGCGAGTACTGTGGCAACCGGGAACACCATGAGTTTGCTCTGTACTTGGATCTGGAAGGCATCGAGCACAGCCGAACCAAGACCAAAAGCCCACAGACCAACGGCATTTGCGAACGGTTTCACCAGACCATTCAGAATGAGTTCTACGCCAGCGCCTTTCGGCGCAAGCTTTACACATCACTGGAGCAGTTGCAGGACGACGTGGATCAATGGGTACAGTCCTACAACCACGAACGACCACACAGTGGCAAACACTGCTTTGGCAAAACACCCTGGCAGACGTTTGTCGACTCCAAAGCAATTGCTCTTGAAAAACAACTGGATCGGACAATGCCGACAGCCTCTCACGCTGCGTAAGCAGCTAGCCGTCAGATCAAATCGTGGTTAGGACACATGACCGCAGACTGGCTGCATCGATACAACCACCATCGTCCGCACGAATCACTGGGCAGTATCCCCCCGGTTGAATACCGTGTGAAACAATTCCCCAACCTCTACTTCTGACTGGAACAGGAATTCGAGGGGGCTTCAGTTTTGCTGCATTGCCGGGAACCGTTCACCCATACGGCAAGCGTTTCCTAAAACACGGTCTCTCGAGATCAAGTTACGGTGGTTCAGTTTTGGTTGTCACGGAGCAGGATCGATGGCCCTACTCCAGATCTTTTGCCACATAGTAGGCGGATTCAAAAGTGAAGTGCAACACCTGCAAACCTCGTAAGGTCAGCAGATG
>ERZ761609.1539-NODE-1539-length-19822-cov-10.368594_pt1 | contig 19822 bp, 14 predicted proteins | sample MGYA00511163_ERZ761609 | MGnify/ENA primary metagenome ERZ761609 (study PRJEB28899, sample SAMN02445070) | bioreactor sludge metagenome | biome: EBPR sludge | place: Australia: Brisbane, Thorneside Wastewater Treatment Plant | collected 2011-12-16 ... | reverse complement strand
GAAATTTTTGGTCAGGGCGTCCGGCTACGGTCGGTTATGGTTGAGATAACTGATCAAGCCTTTCAACCTGTAGTTGGTCAGCATTTGAACTGGCTTGGCAAAGTATATGGCTATCAACTAGACGGCGGCAAAATCCAAATACTTGGTTCTAAGTATCCTCTAGCAAACAGTCTTAGTGCAGGTTCCTTTTCTACGGAAGTGGGTAAAAAATGAACTGCGATCTTATGAAGGCTTTACTTGCTCTCGACGCCTACAATAGGGGGGTATAATCAAGGCATATCCGCACGGACAATCCGCCCGATAAATCAGGCAACTGATGTTTAAATTTTCATAACTCAAATATACATCTTTCCCTTTGGCTATTCTTAGAAACCCGAATGGCGCGTTAGCATATGCGTTGTTGGCTGAGCTTGCTTCAGGGGGCGGACGAGAGCTCTAGCATCGCGCTAAACTTCTGGCGCAGTTCCGTTCCACCTGCCCCACACATTTTTTGATTTCATAATAATTAAAAAACATCTGCCTTTCGCCACGCCGGACTTGGTGCGGGCGCGTTCTGCCGTGTATTATTTACGCCTGTAAATTTATTTATTTAGCAGGGTGAAGCGCATGGCGATTATTGACGGTACCGAAGACGCAGAAGAAATCTTTGGCACGCCGGCGGACGATACCCTGCGCGGCCTTGGCGGTGTGGACACCATCCATGGCCTTGATGGCAACGATACCATCGACGGTGGCAGCGGCGGCGACACCATGATTGGCGGCGATGGCGACGATTTGTATTTCGTCGATAACGTCAGCGACGTCGTGACCGAGCTTGACGGGGAGGGGACGGATACCGTGCGCAGTGCACTGCGCAGCTACACGCTGAGCGACCATGTCGAAAACCTGACGCTTGTCGGCACGAATGCGCTTATCGGCATCGGTAACGACCGCGACAACCATATCATCGGCACGGTCAACAAAAACACGCTGACGGGCGGCGCGGGTAACGATACGCTCGACGGTTTCGGCGGCGCGGACGCTTTGATTGGCGGCGTCGGCGATGATGTTTATATCGTGAATGACAATGGCGTCAAAATTACGGAGAAAGAAGGCGAGGGCGAGGATACCGTCCAGACGTCCCTTTCTTCCTACACGCTCGGCAAACATCTTGAAAATCTTGTACTCACCGGCACGCTCGACAGCAAGGCCACAGGCAATACGCTCGATAATACGCTGGTCGGTAACGAGGGCAGCAATACGCTGAATGGCGGCAAGGGCGCCGACCACATGAGCGGCGGCCTTGGTGATGACGTTTATATCGTTGATGACGCGGGCGATGTTGTGGTCGAAGGCGCGGGCGAGGGCACGGATGTAGTGCGCGCGAGCGTCGGCTTCACGCTGGGCGCGAATGTCGAGAATCTGCTGCTGACAGGCTCGGCCGCCGTTAACGGCACGGGCAATGCGCTGGATAACATTCTTGTCGGTAACGGCGCGGTGAATATCCTTGATGGCGGCAGCGGCAACGACACCCTCGATGGCGGCAAAGGCAGCGATACGATGGTCGGCGGCCTGGGCGACGATGTTTTTATTGTCGATGCCGTAGGTGACGTGGTTGTGGAAGCTTTCGGTGAAGGTACAGACGTTATCGGCACCTATGTCAGCTACACCCTGCCCGACAACGTGGAGAATATGGAGGCGCTGAGCGATAGCGCTATCAACCTGACGGGCAATGCGCTTGGCAATACGATGGTGGGCGGCCGCGGCAAAAACATTCTCTACGGCCTTGATGGCAACGATACGCTTGAAGGTTATCTGGGGATTGATACCACCGTGGGCGGTATGGGCGATGACATGCACGTCGTCGAAGATGAAAAAGACGTGGTCATTGAAAATGCGGGCGAGGGCACGGATGAAGTTATATCCCTTGCCACCAGCTATACGCTGTCTGCCAACGTCGAAAACATGACGCTTATCTGGAATCCGGGCAATGGCTGGTATGGTCTGCGCGGCAAGGGTAACGCGCTTGATAATACCATTACAGGTAACGAGGCCGACAACACGCTTGAAGGCGGCGGCGGGCTGGATACGCTTATCGGCGGTACGGGCGATGATACGTTCATCGTGACCGAAGGCACCGAGGTTATCGTCGAAAACGCGGCCGAGGGCGAGGATACGGTTAGAACCCTGCTCGACAACTACACGATTGGCGCGAATATCGAGAACCTGACGCTGCTGGGCACGGCCAATATCGGCGGCAACGGCAATGCGCTCGACAACACATTGACGGGCAATAGCGGTATCAACACGCTCGCGGGTGGTCTTGGCAATGACTCCTACGTCGTCACGGCAGGCGATGTGGTCGTTGAAGGCGTGGGCGAAGGCGCGGATACCATTTTCTCTGCCATCACCTGGACGCTGGGCGCGAATATCGAGAACCTTATTCTCAGCGCGGGCAACGGCACAGGAAACGAGCTGGATAACATCATCATCTCGACGTCGAAATCGACGAATACGCTCGTCGGCCTTGACGGTAACGATACGCTGGACGGGGGTGACGGTAACGATACCATGATTGGCGGCCTTGGTGACGATACCTATGTCATCAGCGCGCTCAAGGACGTTATTGTCGAAGAAGCGGGCGAGGGCACGGATACCGTGCGCTCCGGTCTTGCGGCCTATACGCTGGGGGCCAACCTTGAAAACCTGACACTGACGGGCAGTGCCAACATCAACGGCACGGGTAACGAGCTGGTCAACGTGCTCACGGGAAATAGCGCCAATAACACGCTGAACGGTCTTGCCGGCGCCGACACCATGATTGGCGGTGCGGGTGACGATACCTATATCGTCGAAGATAACGGCGATGAGATTACCGAGAACGCCGCCGAAGGCGCGGATACAGTCCTTTCAAGTGCGTCCGATTACGTTCTTTCGGACAACATCGAAAACCTGACGCTGACGGGCACGGCCGCCATCAACGGCACGGGCAATAACGGCGATAACGTCATTCTGGGCAATGCCGCGGTCAATACGATTGCAGGCGGTGGCGGTAATGACACGCTGAACGGCGGCCTTGGCGCCGATACCATGATTGGTGGCGCGGGCGATGATTTCTTCTATGTCGAAAACGCGGGCGATACCGTTATCGAAGCGGGCGGCGAAGGCACCGATACGGTGCAATCGACGCTGAACTATACGCTCACCAATAACGTGGAAAACCTGATTTTGGCAGGCGCCGCGCTGGTGGGCACGGGCAACGCGCTTGGCAACAGCATCACGGGCACGTCGGGCGCGAATACGCTTTCCGGTCTTGACGGCGATGATTATCTGGATGGCGGCAAGGGCAGCGATACGCTGGTCGGCGGCCTTGGCAATGATACTTTCGTCGTCGATTCCACAAAAGATATTGTGGTGGAAGAGGTGGGCGAGGGTACGGATACTATTATTTCCTCCGTCACATGGACGCTGGGCGATACGTTTGAAAACCTGACGCTGGCGGGAACCTCTGCCATTCACGCCACGGGCAACGCGGGGGACAATACCCTCATCGGTAATACGGGCAGCAATGCGCTGAACGGCCTTGCCGGTGCAGACCGCATGATAGGCGGGTTTGGCAACGATACATATATCGTTGATGACGCGGGCGACGTGGTCGAAGAAAACGCGGGCGAAGGCACAGACAGTGTTTATGCCGGTATCAGCTACGCGCTGACAGCCGATGTCGAAAAACTTTTCCTGACGGGCACGGACGATATCGACGGTACGGGCAACGCGCTCGATAACAGCATCACCGGCAACGCAGGCAATAACACGATTGACGGCGGCGCGGGCATTGACGTGATGACCGGCGGCGCGGGCGATGATACCTATATCGTCGATAACGAAAAAGACAGCATCAAAGAAGCGACGGGGGGCGGTGTCGACCTCGTGCTGTCCGATGCGATTAGCTATACCTTGGCCGCGAATGTCGAAAACCTGACGCTGGTCGGCGGGTTTAACGGCACGGGTAACAAAGATTCCAACACGCTGACCGGCAATGCGTTTGGCAATATGCTGGATGGCGGCGCGGGCGCGGATGTGATGGCGGGCGGCGACGGGGATGATTTCTACGTCGTGGACAATATCGGCGATACCGTTACAGAGAATCCGGGCGAAGGCACGGATACCGTCCGCTCCAGCGTTTCGTGGATACTGGGCGCGAATTTCGAGCATCTGACCCTGAGCGGCAAGTCCGCTATCAACGGCACTGGCAACGCCGAAGACAACATCATCACAGGGAATGCGGGCAAAAACACGCTGTCCGGCCTTGATGGCAACGACACGCTTATTGGCGGCGGCGGGACGGATACGCTTATCGGCGGCACGGGCGATGATACCTATGTTGTCAGTACGGCGAATACCGTGCTGATAGAAGAAGTCGGCGAAGGCACCGATACGGTTGAATCCTCGCTGGCATGGACTCTGGGCGCGACGTTTGAAAACCTGACATTGACGGGCGCGGCGCATATCAACGGTTTTGGCAATGCAGCTGCAAATACGCTGATAGGCAATGACGGCAATAACACCCTTGATGGTGCTGCCGGTGCAGATGCGATGACAGGCGGCAAGGGCAATGATACTTATATCGTTGACGATGCGGGCGATACCGTGACCGAAAACGCAAACGAAGGCACGGATACCATCCGCGCCAGCGTGAATTATACGCTGAGCGCCGAGGTGGAGCATCTGGTGCTGACAGGTGCGGCGCTGGTGGGGTCAGGCAATGCGCTTGACAACAGCCTGACCGGCACGGCGGGCGACAATACGCTCTCCGGTCTTGATGGTAACGATTATCTGGATGGCCTTGCGGGCGCGGATACAATGATTGGCGGCGATGGCGACGATACATATATCGTCGATGACGCCGGTGATGTGGTGACGGAAGGCGCGGGCGAGGGCACGGATACCGTGCGCGCCAGCGTCAGCTACGCTCTGGGCGCGAACGTCGAACACCTGACGCTGACGGGCACGGCGGCCATCAATGGTACCGGTAACGCCGAAAACAACACCATCACGGGCACAACCGGCAACAACACGCTGTCCGGCTTGGACGGCAATGACTATCTGGATGGCGCGGGCGGTATCGATACGCTTATCGGCGGCGCGGGCGATGATACCTATGCCGTTGACAGCACGACAGATGTCATCATCGAAGACGCGGGCGAGGGCACGGATACCGTGCGCGCCAGCGTGTCGTGGACGCTGGGCGATAATTTCGAACACCTGACGCTGACGGTGGCGGGTTCGGGTGTTATCAACGGCACGGGCAACGCGCTTGACAACACTATCATCGGGAACCTGGCGACAAACACGCTGATCGGGCTTGGCGGCAACGATTATCTGGACGATGGCGGCGCGGGCAGCGACAGAATGTATGGCGGCGATGGCGACGATACCTATGCCATCACAGAAGCCGGCGCGCGTATTTACGAAGACGAAGGCGGCGGAACGGATACGATTATCCTCAAGGCCGGCTTCTTCGGTTCGTCATACAAAATGGCGTCGAATGTCGAAAATCTGATTATGCAGACGCAAAACGCCAGCGTGACGGGCAATGCGCTCGATAACACCATCACGGGCAGTGCGGGTAATAACGTCATCAACGGCGGCGGCGGCAACGACGTGCTTTACGGCATGGAAGGCGACGACAAGCTGACGACGGGCTCCGGCGACGATACGCTCGACGGCGGCGAAGGCGCGGATACCATGAGCGGCGGCAGCGGCAATAACCTTTACATCGTCGATAACGTCGGCGATGTGGTGACTGGCGGGTCCGGCTTTGACCATATCGAATCCAGCGTCAGCTTTACCGCGGGCTCTGGCGTTGAAAGTCTCACTTTGACAGGTACGGCCGACAACAATGCGACAGGCAACAGCCTTGCGAATACGCTTACCGGCAATAGCGGCAACAACACGCTGTCCGGCCTTGCGGGTAACGATACGCTGGACGGCGGCGATGGCGACGACATGCTGCTGGGCGGCGCGGGCGCCGATACGCTGACAGGCGGCAATGATGCCGATACTTTCCTGTTCGAAGTCCTGAGCGCGTTTGGCGCTGTCGATACCGTGACCGATTTCAATACGGGCGACGGCGATGCTATCGATATCTCCGACATCCTCGAAGGTTTCTATACCGACGGCGTGGACAACATCCTCGATTACGTCACTTTCGCGGATGCGGGGGCGGATACGATTGTCAGCGTTGACCGCGATGGTGCGGGTGGGCTGTTCGGCTTCCAGCAAATCGCCGTATTGACCGGCGTGACGGGGCTGACGGACGAAGCGGCGCTGGTCGCGGGCGGCAATCTTATCGTCGCGTAATGCGGTTTTATGCGGCGGCGCGACCGATAAAGTCTGCGATAAATTTCTGCGTCTCGCGGTCGGCAAGGGCGGGGATATGCCCTGCATCGGCGCAGATATGCAGCGCGATATCCGGCACAATCGCGCGGATACCGTTGATTTCCGCATCTGTGCAAAGGTCGGATTTTCCGCCCGCCACCAGCGCGGCAGGGCAGCGGATTTTTTGTGCACCCGCCGTGATGTCGATACCCGCGCGCAAGGCTGGCGCGGCAAGGCGCGCAATTTTGGGGTCGAAATGGAATATATATCCGCCATCTGCTTTGCGCAGCTGATGCAGCGCGTAGTGGTGCCAGACTTCGTCACTGACATTGCCAAGCGGCAGGTTGACCTTCAAAATATCCTCAAGCATTTCGACAGACGGCAGCACGGGCAGGTTTTCAACCACATAATCTGCAATACGGGCGCAGGCGGCAGGGTGCGGTTTGTGCGTGATATCGACAAGCGTCAGCGATGCCAGCGCGGGCGCCATATCCTGCGCCAGCATTTCAAGTGCAATAAGCCCGCCCATCGATGTGCCTATCCAGTGTACGGGGGCGGTGAAATGGTTTTCCAAAAGCTCCGCGAATATTTCGGCGTAACGCGTCAGGTGGTATTCTTCGGGCGGCAGGCGCAGGCTTTCGCCGCGGCCGGGTGCGTCAAACGCATAAAACCGCCAGCCCTGCGCTGCCAGTGCCGCGCCCAGATAATCAAAATCGCGTTTCTGGCGCGTCAGGCCATGTACGGCCACGACGCTGCCGCGTACGGCTATATCAGCGTGCGCGTCGAACCGCGCGCAGGCGAGGCCGTCGATGGTTTCTAGTGCGGGGGCGGTCAGGGCGCTGTGCATGGGAAAACCTCCGGTTTGCGGCAAGTTTAAAACCGACAGGGCGCGGGGACAAGCCGTGTTTTTTTTACGAGTTTTCCTTCACTTTAGAAACTGTGCATATTATATTCTAGCCGGCACTCATATTCCGCAAGGGAGGCGCATTCATGCCGTTCACAGAATTAGACCCCGTTTTACTGGCGCGCCTGCAATTTGCCTTTACGGTTTCTTTTCACATTATTTTTCCCGCTTTCACCATCGGCCTTGCAAGTTTTCTGGCTGTGGTCGAATGGCGCTGGCTGAAAACCGGAAATACGCTCTACCGCGACATTTATAAAATGTGGGTCAAGATTTTTGCGGTGACTTTCGGCATGGGGGTCGTTTCAGGCGTGGTCTTGTCCTACCAGTTCGGTACGAACTGGTCTGTCTTCTCGGACAAAGTGGGTAACGTCATCGGGCCTTTGCTGGGGTATGAGGTTTTGACGGCTTTCTTCCTCGAATCTTCCTTCCTCGGCATCATGCTGTTTGGCTGGGGGCGCGTCAGCCCGCGTATGCATTTTGCCTCGACCGCGATTGTGGCGGTGGGCACGCTGATGTCGGCCTTCTGGATACTCTCCGCCAATAGCTGGATGCAGACGCCAGGCGGATTCGAAGTGCGCGAGGGCGGAATTTTCTTCCCCGTGAACTGGATAGACGTCATTTTCAATGCCTCTTTCCCCTACCGCTTCGTGCACATGGTGGTTGCGGCCTATCTGACGACGGCCTTTGTGATAGGCGGCGTCAGTGCGTGGTATCTTTGGAAAAAACGTCACGAAGCGCAGGCGCGCATTATGTTTGCCATGGCGATGTTGATGGCGGTTTTTGTTGCCCCGGCACAGCTTTTCATCGGCGATTTGCACGGGCTGAATACGCTTCAGCACCAGCCCGCCAAAGTCGCGGCGATGGAGGGGATATGGGAGACGGAAAAGGGCGCAGCCCTGCGCCTATTCGGCTGGCCGGACGAGGAAGCGGAAGAAACGCTTTACGCAATCGAGATACCCAAACTGGCAAGCCTTATCCTGACCCATGATGCGGCAGGCGAAATCAAGGGGCTTAAATCCTGGCCAAAAGAAGACCGCCCGCCGGTGGCCGCGGTTTTCTGGTCATTCCGTGTGATGGTTGCCATCGGCATGGCAATGATTTTGACGGGTGTTATTGCGGCGGTGCTTTATTTCCGCAAACGCCTGTTTGACACGCGCTGGTTCCAGCTGTGGTGCATGATGTTGACGCCGTCGGGGTTTGCCGCGGTATTGGCGGGATGGTTTGTCACCGAAATCGGGCGTCAGCCTTATACGGTCTATGGCGTGCTGCGCACGTCTGATTCCGTATCGCCGGTGGACGGTGCGCATGTGGCTATTTCGCTAGCGGCCTTTGTTGTGGTGTATTTCTTTATTTTCGGGGCGGGCAGCTATTATATTCTGCGGCAAATCGGCAAGGGGCCGCAGCCGCAGGCGGATAAACCGGAAATGCCGGGGCGCGCCAGCACGCCGTTTATCAAGCCGTAAAGGGGAGAAAAAATGTTTTCATTCGAGAGCTATATAAATCTCCCTCTGGTCTGGGGCGGTTTGATTGCCACGGCGGTGCTGCTGTATGTGCTTTTGGACGGGTTTGACCTTGGCGTCGGGATACTCTTTCCCTTCGCGCCAACGGATAACTGTCGCAACCGTGCGATTAATTCCATCGCGCCTTTCTGGGATGGAAACGAAACCTGGCTGGTGCTGGGCGGCGGCGGTCTTTTTGCCGCTTTCCCCTTGGCTTACTCCATCGTGATGCCCGCGATGTATATCCCTGTGATTTGCATGCTGCTCTGTCTGATTTTCCGCGGCGTGGCGTTTGAATTTCGCTTCAAAGCGAACAGGTCGAAAAAACTTTGGGATATGTTTTTCCATTTCGGCTCGCTCGGCGCGGCTTTTATGCAGGGGGTTATCCTCGGCGGTTTGGTGCAGGGCATAGAGGTCGAGGGGCGCGGGTTTTCCGGCGGTGCCTTTGACTGGCTGACGGCTTTTAGCATCGTGACGGGGCTGGGCGTTGTCGCGGGGTATGTGCTCTTGGGTGCGACATGGCTTGTCATGAAAACGGAAGGGGAGACGCAAGGCTGGGCCCGCCGCGCGGCACAATATATTCTGGTTTTTGTGGCGATGTTCATGGGGCTGGTCAGTCTGTGGGTTCCGTTCCTCGACACGTCCATTCACTTGCGCTGGTTCGATGCGTCTGTGCTGCCGTGGCTTCTGCCTATTCCGGTTTTGACCTTTGCGCTGTTTGTCTGGTTATTCGTGTCGCTGCGCAAGGGCGCGGAATATGCGCCGTTCCTGTGCAGTATCGGCATCTTCGCGCTGGGCTACTTGGGGCTCGGCGTCAGTCTGTGGCCGTGGGCTGTACCTTTTGCGGTGAGCCTTGAGCAAGCGGCAGCGGCGCCGGAATCTTTGTCGCTGATGCTTGTCGGCGCGGCAGTGATGTTGCCGGTAATTTTGTGCTATACGGCCTATTGCTACTATATTTTCCGCGGGAAAGCGCCGCAGGACGCCACCTATGGATAAGGAAAAACGTCGCCAGTGGCAGTGGTTTGCCGCCTTATGGCTGGGCGGTCTTGTAGCTGTGGGCTGCGCGTCGTATCTTCTCAAGCTGCTGTTGAAGTGGCTCTAAGGACGGGCGGGTTGCATTCGCGGCTTTCTCTCCGTACAATCCGGCATTGTTTGATTGCAGCCGGAGACAGCTTATGGACGTTCCCAATTTACCCGCCGATTTTAACGAAGGCATGCGCATTATCCGCGACAACCTGCCGTTTATCCTCTCGACGGGGACGCGGGTTCTCAGCGCGCTGGTCATTCTTGTCGTCGGCTGGATGGCGGGCAACTGGGCGCAGCGCCGCATTACCTCGGTCAAAAAACTGGATGCAACGCTGAGCAGCTTTCTCGGCACTCTTTTCAAATACGGCATTTTGTCCGTATCTATGGTGACGGTGCTGGGGCAGTTTGGTGTGCAGACGGCCAGCCTTCTGGCGGTTCTGGGGGCGGCGGGTCTGGCCATCGGCCTTGCCATGCAGGGCACGCTGTCGAATGTGGCGGCGGGCATGATGCTGCTGATTTTGCGGCCTTTCAATGTGGGCGATTATATTCAGGCGGGCGGCATTGGCGGCACGGTCAAATCCCTCGGCCTTTTTGGAACAGAGCTGGCGACGCCGGACAACGTTTATATTTTCCTGCCCAACGGAAAAATATGGGGCGCGGATGTCTGGAACTATTCGCGCTATCCGCACCGCCGTCAGGATATTGCGGCGGCCATCAGCTATCATGACGACATTAACAAGGCGCTGGATATTATTCGCGGCGTTCTGGATGCCGAACCGCGCCTGCTGCGCGGCGAAGAGGGGCGGGAGCCTGAGGCGCTGGTCAGCAACATGGGCGATTTTTCTATCGACATCATCGTGCGTTTCTGGTGTTCGCGCGATGATTACTGGGCGCTGAAATGGGCGCTGACCAAGAATGTCAAAGAAGCGCTGGATGCGGGCGGCATTACCATTCCCTTCCCCACGCGCACGCTCGAAATATCTGCAGGCGGCGCAGCGGCGCTGCAAAAAGGAAGCGGCGCATGATGTCTCTCCCTGCCAAAAAGGGCATTCTGCTGGCAACCGCTTTGCTGCTTGTCGCGGTGGCGTTCTTTTTCCCGCCCGTCGCGCAAGACCTTGCCTATCATGATTTTGCCGATAAGCGTCCGGTGCAATCTGTGCCCAACGCGGGGGATGTTCTCAGTAATATTCCTTTTTGCATCGTCGGGCTTTGGGGGCTTTTTATGATGCGCGGATACCGCGCGGGGGATAAAACGGCCTGCGCGCTCTGGCTTGTTTTTTTCTTTGGCGTTTTTCTGGTGGGCTTCGGCTCCGGCTATTACCACTGGGCGCCGGATAATAAAACGCTGGTATGGGACCGCCTGCCCATGACGATTGCCTTCATGTCGCTTTTTTCACTGGTGATTGCGGAGCATGTATCGCGCCGGCTTGGTTATGCGCTGTTTCCGCTTTTCCTTGCGGCGGGTATCGGTAGCGTCTGGTACTGGGATTATACCGAGGGCATGGGCGCAGGCGATTTGCGCCCCTATGCGCTGGTACAGTTTTTGCCGATGGTGCTGATTTTGATGATGGTGGCGATGTTCCGCACGCAGGCGGGCGGTACGCGTTATCTGATGTGGTGTCTTGGCTGGTATCTGGCCGCCAAGGGGCTGGAGCATTACGACGATGCCGTTTTCAGTCTTCTCGGCCAAACGGTCAGCGGCCATAGCCTGAAACATCTGGCGGCGGCGGCGGGCGTGGCCTGTTTGCTGCCTTATGCGAAATTGCGGCTGGAGAAACCAGCCATCGACGTCTGAAACAGCCGGGGCGGGGTTTCGCACCCGCCCGATTTCCGCTAAGCTGTGCGGATGGACGGAGATATTCTTATCAACGATAAATCGCGGCGCCGTTTGCCGCTTTGGCTGATGATGCTGATTGCGCTTTGCGGCGGCATCGCGGCGGGGCTGTTATTGGGCCCGCAGGGCGCGTTTGCGCTCGCGCCGGATATTCTGCGCCCCGTCACGGATTGGGTCATGCTGCCGGCGCGGCTGTTTCTGGCGCTTATCACCATGGTGGTGATGCCGCTGGTTTTTTGCTCCATCGTTCTTGCCATTACCGAAAGCGGCGGGCTTGATTTCCTGCGCAGTGCGGGCATACGGGTGGTGGTTTATTTTGTCGTGACGACCTGCATCGCTGTTATGATTGGCATCGGCGTCAATGCCGCCATGAAGCCCTCGGCGCATGTACCGCAAAGCTGGGTGATAACCCAAATCGGCAGTGCGGAGGAGGCCGTGAAAAAGGCATCCGGCGGCTACGCGGGCGGCAAATCCATTCCGCAAATGATTGTGGATATTATCCCGGTCAATCCCGCGGCGGCGGTTTTGGAACAGCAAATGCTGCAAATCGTGATTGCCGCGCTTCTGGCCGGGCTGGCGCTGGCGGCTTTGCCGCGCGCAGAATCGCAAAGCGTGATTTCCGTTTGTATCGGCGCACAGGCCGTCTGCATGAAAATCGTTTTCTGGGCGCTATGGCTCGCGCCGATGGCGGTTTTCGCCTTTCTGTTCCGCCTGACGGTGGAAACGGGGGCGGGGACGCTGGCCATGCTGTCGTGGTATGTCGCGACGGTGCTGCTGGGGCTTGCGGCTATCATGGGCATGTATCTTTTGATTGTCGCCTTTTTGGCGCGGCGCTCCCCCCTTGCTTTTCTGACGGCGGCGCGCGATGCGCAGATGCTGGCTTTTTCTTCCTCCAGCTCCGCCGCGACGATGCCGGTGACGCTAGCGACGGCGGAGGGAAAAATGGACGTGCGTCCTGCTGTCGCGCGGCTGGTCGTACCGCTCGGCACGACTATCAACATGGACGGCACGGCGATGTACCAAATTATCGTCGCGCTTTTCCTGACGGGGCTTTTGGGAATTGACCTCAGTTTCGGCCAGACGGTTTTACTGGCGGTGACAGTTGTAGCGGCTGCCATCGGCACACCTGGCACGCCGGGGGTCGGGCTTGTGATATTGTCGGTTATCCTGACCAATCTGGGTATTCCGGCCGAAGCGGTGGGGATTATTCTCAGCGTTGACCGCATTCTTGATATGTGCCGCACGGTTATCAATGTCACGGGTGACCTGACGGCATCTGTTGTTGTGGAGCGCTGGGCGCAGACGGGCGCGGTCAAGGCGCCGGAGATACATTTACAGGAAAAAACTGTATGAAACTGACTTTTCTGGGTGCTGTCGGCACGGTCACGGGCTCGCGTTATCTTCTCGAAGACGATAACCGCAAAATTCTGATAGACGCCGGCCTGTTTCAGGGGCGCAAGGAGCTGCGCGAGCGCAACTGGACGCCGCCGACGTTTGATCCTGCGGACATCGACGCGGTTTTGCTTACGCATGCGCATATCGACCATAGCGGCTATATTCCGCGGCTGGTTAAAGAAGGTTTCCGCGGGCCTGTTTATTGCACGGCTGCGACGCAGGACCTTTGCAATATTCTGCTGCCCGACAGCGGCCATTTGCAGGAAGAAGACGCCGAAAGCGCCAACCGGCACGGCTATTCGCGCCATGTGCCCGCCTTGCCGCTCTACACGCAGGAAGATGCCGAGGTGGCGCTTCAACAGTTTCACCCCGTCGAGTTCGGCAAACGGTATGAGCTGAAAGACAGTCTTCTCAATTTCACGATGTACCGTGCCGGGCATATTCTGGGCGCGGCGTTTATCCGCATTGATGACGGCATGACGTCTGTTTTGTTTGGCGGCGATATCGGCCGCTTGAACAATCCGGTCATGAAGCCGCCCGCGAAAATCCAGCAGGCGGATTATTTGCTGATTGAATCCACCTATGGCGACCGCCTGCATAATACGGACGACCCGACCGAAGATATTTTCCGCGTGGTGCGCGATACGGCGGCGCGGGGCGGCACGGTGGTTATTCCCTCCTTTGCCGTCGGCCGGACGCAGGCGATTTTGTATCATATTTACCAGCTTAAAAAGCAGGGCCGCCTGTCCGACATTCCCGTCTTTGTCGATAGCTCCATGGCCATACGCGCAACCGCCTTGATGGGGCGGCATCCGGCCGACCACCGTTTGTCGCCGGATGTCTGCAAAGCCATCGACGAGATGACGCGCTATACCCAGACAACCGAAGAGTCCAAAGAAATCAACAGCCGTCATAACGGCATGCCCAAGGTAATTATTTCCGCCAGCGGTATGGCCACGGGCGGGCGCGTGCTGCATCACCTGAAACAATATGTCGGCGATATGCGCAACACCGTGCTGCTGGCGGGTTTTCAGGCGGACGGTACGCGCGGCGACCGTCTGGCGCGCGGCGAAAAGGAAATTTCTATCCACGGAGAGATGTGGCCGGTACGCGCGCAAATCGTCAAGCTGGACAACATGTCCGCCCATGCGGATTACAGCGAGATACTCAGCTGGCTGGGCAATTTTAACGCCCAGCCGCGCCGTGTTTTTATTACGCATGGCGAACCTGCGGCTGCCGAAGCCATGCAGGGGCATATCACGGATACCTTCGGCTGGGATGCGCATATCCCCGCGATGGGCGAAAGCGTCGATTTGTAAAGGAGCGGGGCGGGCATGCGGTTGCCGGTCAAATATTTGAATGCGTATAGAAACGTCAAGGGACGCCTTGACCTGATGCGCTTTCTATTCCGGTGGGACAGCGACTACCGCAAAGACCTTGTTATCACCCTGCTGGCTTTTGTCCTGCTCGGCTATTCGATTTACGACCTTGATGACTGGATGGATTTCGTCGCCATGTCTATCGAAGCGGCGATTATCATGATTCAGCTCGGCGCCGAACTTTCCATCCTGCCGCGCGATTACCGTCCGTCATACGGCGGTGTGCGCTATACGGTGCAAACCAGCACGCATATTGCGTATGAAGAGCTCAGCTTTTTGATGTCCGGCGTCTATCCGCCCGTGGTCGAGGAGATGCTTGGTTTTCACTACCCGATGGCGATTGTGGGGATGAGCCGCGAAAGCCCGCTGGTTAGCCCGTCTTTCGACGACACGTTCATGCTCAAACATAAAATTGTTTACCGCGAAGACGTGCGGGAGCGCCGCTATATCCGCTCCCGCCACCAGATACGCTATATCGCCATTCGTGTTGCGGATAAATTGCAGCACACAACCAACGGCGTGAAACTGGCATTGCAGGGGACGGCAGACGGGCTTTTGTCCGGTTGGCCGGTGGCGCTGCGTAAAACCTATTATTTCGATGCGCTCTTGACGCTGGAGGCTTTCCGCAGCCGTATCCTGCGCAACAATATCGACGGGCAGAAAGAGGTCTATACAGACCTTACGACCTATTTCCCCGTTTACAAGGAAACGATAAACGGGCAAGAAGCTGTGCGTTTTACCGCCGATTTTCATGAAAAAGTATCCGGCCACATTGGCATCACGTCCATTCTGGTGACAGAAAACCGCCGCGTGGCGATGCTGTTTCAAGGCTCGACCAAGGCGATTGGCGCGCGGACGGTCAGCCTTGGCGGTTCCGGCTCCCTCGATTACGGCGACATGCAGCGTGCGCAATATCCTGAAGACCTGCGCGAGCTTCTGGCTGCGGGCATGGCGCGCGAAGTTGCCGAAGAAACCGGTTTCCCCGACAGTGTTGTCGAAATTAAGGACAATACACTGATTACAGGGTTTTTCCGCTGGGTTGACCGCTGCGGCAAGCCGGAATTTGTCGGGCTTACGCGCCCCGGCAAAATCGACTTTGCCAAAAACAAATCCATCGACGGCGACGAGGTTATCGGGTTCGAGGAAATTCCGGTAACCATCAACACACTCGAAGATTTTATCGATGTTTTTAAATACATCCGCGATAAAGACATCAATGTGTCGCTGTCATCGCTGATGGCGCTGTACCGTCTGGTCGTGGTGGCACGCTACAGCCGCAGCGGCAATATGACGGAAACGCAGCGTAAAGTGTATGACCGCATTTCAGCTTTCCTGTTCGATGGCGTGCCCATTACGCCCGCGGACGGCGAGTAATAGCAGCCTGAAATTCTACCCAATCGCCGTTTCGCCGACCACGGTGCCGCGCCAGTTGCGCAGCTGCGGCAGGCACAGCGGGCGTATGGCCGATAAAACCGCCTCATCGGCAAGGCCGTGGCGCTGCAAAAGAGTATAAAGTGCTGCCTGCGCGCCACGCGTGGCGCCATCTTCGGTCTTAAGGGCGATAACGGTGTCGTGCGCGGGGATAACGGCGATATAGCACCCCTCGGCGCCTGTTTTTGAAAGAATACGCCCGCCCGCAGCCTGCATCAAAACGGTATCCAGTCTGTTTTTGCTGCCGCCGACATGCAGCGGGTGTTCGACCATGGCTTGGTATATCTGGCGGCAGGCGCTGCCGCGGTGAAAGCCTGCATGCTCCGGCCGCATAAAAGCGGCAAAGCCGCGCGCGAGCGCCGCAAGCGGCATTGCGGGATTCGGGGCGGAGCAGCCATCAATCCCGCAATCGGTTGCGCAAAGCGCATGGCTGCATAAATCGCCGATGGCGGAGAGAATTGTTTTTTGCACCGGATGTTCTGTATCGAGATAGCTGTCCATGGGCGCTTTCATGAACTGCGCGAGCGCAAGCATACCCGCATGCTTGCCGGAGCAGTTATTGGCAAGCAGGCTTGCGGGCTTGCAGCTATCGATATACGGCGCATGCGCGCCGCAGCCAAGCGCGGTTTCATCAATCTCCATGCGTGCAAGCCAGGCGCCGACAGCGGCGGTATGCAAATCTTCGCCGCTGTGCGATGCGCAGGCGAGGGCGATTTCGGCATCGCTGACGCCAAGCGCAGCTGCCGCGCCGCTTTCTATCAGCGCAACCGTCTGCAAAGGTTTGAGGGCGGAGCGCGGGTAAATCATGCGCTCTTTATCGCCATAGGCGGCGGTGATGCCGCCATCGCCGTTCATGACCACGGCATGCACGCGGTGGGTGCTTTCGGTGCGGCCGGCGCGTGTGATGTTGATGCAAAGCGGGGCGGGCGTGGCAGGGGATTTTTTGGGCATGGGGACACACCAAGGTTAAGGGTATTGAAATATAGACGTTTTTCACGGCGTTGACAAAAGCTTCCGAAGCTTCATATCATCTGCATCCACAAAACAAGGGCTTGAACGGATATGGCGGCACAGGCACCCAAGGCGCTGGTGATTTTTGATTTGGTATCGACCTTGACCGATGCCGCCCCGCGCTATGTGCGCGCCTTCGCCGATGTATGCGCGGCGCACGGCCATACGCCGCCACCGGAGGCCGAAATCCTTGAAATGCTCGGCAATAAATCCCTTCCCGATATTATTCAGCATTTCATCGGCGACATGCCGGAGGATTTGCGCAAGGTTTTTATGCAGGACTGCAACAGCAGCTGCGATGCGCTGCTGCGCCGTGCCGATTGGCGCGAAGAGCTGTTTCCAAACGTGCGCGAAGCCATTGAAACACTGCGCATGATGGGCGTGACGCTGGGCATATATACGGGCACGCGCGAAGACGCGCTGGCGGCGCAGCTGGCATATCACGGCTTGACCGATTTGTTTGATGCGCGTTATATCCGCGGCAAAGACAATACGCGCGATGCGGGCATCAAGACGGCCGATTTGAAAGCCGCGCAAATGGCAGACATCGTGGCGGCTTTCCGCCGCGATGCGGGCAATGATGCCGTATTTGTTGTGATAGGCGACAGCAGCGCGGATGCCGCGGCGGCGACGCGGCAGGGGCTCGATTTCGCAGGTTTCGCCCGCGATGCGCGTAAACGTGACGAAATGGCGCGGGCAGGCGTTTTGCATGTCATGCGCGATTTTGCCGACCTGCCGGATTTTGTGATGCGTTTCATCAGGCCCGCGGGTAATGATAATGCGCAGACGCAGCGCGCGCCCGAAAACGTGCCGCAGGGCAAGTCTGCCGCACGCCCTTGGTCCCCACCGAAGCCCTGAAAACGGCTCTGCGCCCCTGTTTCTGCCCTTTACAGCTGGTGCGTGAAAATACCGCGCAGCCAATCAATTTTACGTTGCATTGGCGGTGTCGAATCGGTCATTATTTCCGTAATCCAAACATTCGCTCAACAGGAGGCATGATTTGACGTCCCCCGCTTTTAAACAAAAACTCACCATGGTGCGCGACTTTACGCTGGCGGCTTTGTTCGCAGGCGGTGCGATTGCCCATTACAACGCGACCACACCGGCAGATACCCGTCCGGCTGAAGCGCGCAATGCTTTTGTGGATGCGGCCCCCATACGTCTGGATTGGGCGACGGCCTTTTTCAAACCCGCGCAGGACACGCCCGCGGCGCAGGCACCCGCCGTGCAAAAAACATCTTTCACCGATGAAAAACCGATACGCCTTGGACGTTGAACATAGGCGGGCGGTGACGGAGATTAATCGACGTCGCCTGCCGCGCCGATGATAAGCCCCGGCGTTAGATAATCGAACAGCGTCTTGCTGGAAGAGTTATTGACCTGTCCGCCCGTCAGGAACGGTTTTTGATACAGCTTGCCGTCTTTGAAAATAAGATTCAGGCGGTAGTCAAAGCCTTTGGCGTCGGTCTGCACGCGAATAAGTGACGTAAAGCCGTGCTTGCGTTTCACGATTTTATATTCGATGCGGTAGCCTTCGAGGGAGTCGAGGAACGACAGAATGTTTTCATCCGTGTAGAAATGCACGGGAATGCCTGCATCCTCACCGCCGAAAAGAACCCCGACGATTTCGTTGCGGGCAAGGCGGCGGAAATCTTTTTGCACGCGGCCAAGGCGGGCGAAGGTTTCTTCGCGGCTCATCCCGACTTCAAGGCTGTTGACCCATGATTCAAGGTCGGCGTTTGAATCGTAAAACGATTTGTTGATGCTGTCGCTGCCGCCGGGCAGTGTGCCTGCACAGCCGCCAAGCGCGCATATCAAGGCAATCATCACCAGCGCGAAGCTGCATTTCGCCAACATCATTTGTGCTGCGCCCAATGTTTCGGCGGTGCGGATGCGGGTGCGGGCGGGGCGTGGTTGTTGGTGCATGGCTCCTGCTTGCGGGCGAAGGGCGGACGCGCCGCTTGCGCAACCTTTGCGCCACGTGGAGTCCGGTATTTTCATTATGGGGCACAAAAACGAAATAAATCATTAACATGCCCGCCCGAATGCGGGATAAACCGTGCCGCAGCCACATGTGCAGTGCAGCATTGCGGCGGCGGTGGCCGCTATTCCAGAAACTCTTCCATATCCGGAATGCGGGTGAAGGCGATTTTGGTGCCTGTATCGCGGTTTTGCCGCTGCTGCGGCGTGGAGCCGAGCGATATAGTATCGCGCCCGAATTTGCGGTTCAGGTCGTCAATGGCGGAGGAGATTTTATCGAATTTCTGGCGCTGCGTTTTTACCGCCGCCTCGTTGGCGGGGGCGGCCGCGCCTGAAAACAGGTCGCCCTGTTTGGGCGCCTGCGTTTCGTCATCAAGACCTGACAAGGTGACGGATACTTTTTTCACCCGCCGCCGGCCGATGTCGGGGGACAATGTTTCCCAAAGCCTGTCGAGCATATCGAGAAAGGTGAAGCTGTCGCGCGCGGGCGGGTTGCATTCGGCCTCCGCCGCAAGGCGCGGGCCGTTTTCAAGGCGTACCGACAGGCTGAGCCTGCGCGCGAAATATTCCATGCGCCGCAAACGGCTGGCGGTCTTGAGTAGAAGCCTGCGCGCGACAAGCCGCGCTTCTGCGGGCGGGCGCAGTTCGGGCGCCAGTACATGGCTGTGGCCGATGCTGCGGCGTTCGTGTTTTTCCTCCGGCAGTTCGATGCCGCGCAGCAGGTACCACATTTTTTCTCCCCAGATACTGCCCCAGACGGCGCGCAGATGTTTGGGAGATAAGCCATAGAGCTGCGATACTTCGCGCAGGCCATGTTCGCGCAGCCGCCGCTCCATATTCGCGCCGATACCGGGCAAATCGCGCAGCTCCAGCGTAAAAAGCCGCGCCGGAATATCTTGCGGCGTCAGGAAAGTCAGCCCGTCCGGCTTTTGCAAATCGGTGGCGACTTTGGCCAGATAGCGGTTCGGGGCAATGCCGATAGAACAGCGGACGTAGGCGCCAA
>ERZ761609.1538-NODE-1538-length-19824-cov-8.965754_pt1 | contig 19824 bp, 21 predicted proteins | sample MGYA00511163_ERZ761609 | MGnify/ENA primary metagenome ERZ761609 (study PRJEB28899, sample SAMN02445070) | bioreactor sludge metagenome | biome: EBPR sludge | place: Australia: Brisbane, Thorneside Wastewater Treatment Plant | collected 2011-12-16 ... | reverse complement strand
TATGGTGCGCATGATTGATAACGCCGCCGCCGATGCGCAGGATTTCCGCGCGCAGATGGAAGCCGCTGGATTTGATGTAGATGCCGCCCTGCGCGCCGCCGGATTAAAAGGCGTGCAGCAGGTCATGCCGCATGCGCTGGCGGTTTCTGTGCATAACCTTGCAGGGCTTAACAGCGCGCTTGGTCACCATAACGCCGACATTGTTTTGCGTCATATCGCGCATGAAGTGATTGGCGGTTCTGTTCATGCGGCGGGTGTGCCGCGGCAGGCACGTTCAAGCTTTGCCATGGCGCATCACGGCGGCGGCAATTTTTCGGTTCTTTTGCCCGCTGGGGGCACCGACGGGCAGGGGCAAAGCTGGTTTGCATCGCAGGCCGTCATTCACAAGGCGCGCAGCGAGATTAAATCCCGTATCACCCTTTTGAACAAAACGCCGATTGCGCCTTTCCTGTCCAAAAACGGCGGGTATGTGGACCAAGACGTGTACCAGTATCTGGAAGAAAAAAATCTCAATACCTTCGGCGATATCCGCGACCCGAAAGAGCGCAGCTATACTTTCGGTGAAGACATCATCAAAGGGCGCGTCAACGGTATTCATGCCGTCGTCGTCAGCGCCGCGGTCTGTTATGACCCGCAGCAGCCGGATACGGGCGGCGGTGCGTTTATCGGCGGTTTGCGTACGCGCGCGGATGCGATGATGGAACAATACCGCAGCGCCATGCTGCACCAGCTCCACAAACAAGGACGGTTGGAGGGGGGGTACACGCCCGCCCGCCCGTTTTATGCGGCGTTCAACAGTTATGCCATGGGCGGCAACGCGCCTGCGGCCTTTATTCTGGGCGGTGCGGACGGCAAAAAAATTCAAGCAGGCGAAGACATGCGCGCCGAAAAACAGGGGAATGAAAAACCGAAGGGACCGGGAGGGCGCGGATGATGGCCGCCGGTCAAAAACTTCCCGAAGAAATTGTCGAATTCATGGCCAAAATCGGCCCGCGCGCACTGAGCGAAGAAGAAGCGCGCGCGCTCAATCTTCTGCGCCTGAAACACGGTTTGCCCGCCGCCAGCGCATCGGGCGTTGCCGCGCATATTCTGGACGGCAAAGACAAATCCTGATACGGGGAGGAGGCAACGATGCCCGCCGCACTTTTTATTCTTTGCCTGATTTTCATTTTTACATCCGCCCCCGCATCGGCCAGCAACTGGCTGAAATGCCGCGGCACGGCGACGGTTGTTTCCGCCGCGCCGGATGAAAACGGCGGCTGGGTTTTAAAAGCGCGCACGGATAAAGCTGCTGTTACCGCAGGTTTCGGCGCGGCAGGTGATGATTGCCCCGATGCCTACGGGGATGTGGATATTCAAAGCAAAACCGAATATGCCGCGGAAACTGTGGTGACGTTCGATTATTCCTATTACGGCGGCATGGGCGCAAATGGCCCCGTGACCAGCCGCAGCTGGACAGCCGCGGAATAGCGGTTTTATTTTTCGCGTATCTGCCGCGTTAACCCCGCAGTTTGTATCCGCCGCGCTCCAGCGTATCAATCATATCGCCCAGATAGGATTCGTATTTTTTCCATTTCTTGACGGAGTCTTTGTAAATCGGCTTGCGCACTTGCCCGACGCTGGATGTTTTGACGGTGCGCTTGGTTTCGAAAAAGCGCAGGCATTTGTCATCCCACGGAATGTTGCAGAATTCCAGCAGGCGGCGGCTTTGCGCTTCCTGGTCTTCAATCATATCTTCGTAAACGGCGTCCATGATGCGGCCGGGGAATATTTTTTTCCAATGCGTCATCAGCTTGTCGCAGGCCAGATGATACCGCGCGATGTCTTTCTGGTCGTATGACCAATAGCTGCCATCGCTGAACATCAGCGTCCAGATGGAAAGCCCCGTATCCACAGGGTCGCGGCGGGTGTGCAGGATTTTGGCATTGGGGAAGGCCAGCAGCATAACGCCGACCCAGATATAGTTATAAAGCATTTTATCGACGAGGTATTTTGCACCCGCACTGGCCTGCGCCGATTGCGCGAAATAGCGGCTGGCGAATTGATGCAGAACATCTGGCGTCAGTTGCGCGAGCATGTCTGCCGAAATGCTGGCGCTTTTGCCGATGAAGGCGGCGGGCATGTCCTTGTTCGGATAAACCGGCATGCTGCGCGGAATATATACCGCTTCGCCGATGGAGGTGGCGTCGGGGTGGCTGGCGATAATCTGGTCAACCAGTGTGGAGCCGGACCGCGGCATGCCGACGATGAAAATGGGCTGCGGAGCCCCCTCGACGGCGGGCGTTTTGCCGTCGAGTTTTTTTACCACCTCTTCGTCAAACGCGCTGATGATGCTGTCGATATATTTTTCGTGGGTGTCCATATCGTATTTTGGGGCGCCGGCTTTGCGCTGCTGGTTGGCCTCTGTGTAGTGGCGAAAGGCCGTTTCGCTGTCGCCGATGTCCAGATGCGCCTTGCCGAGGGCGTAGTGTATCATCACCTTCTGGTTCGGCGTCATGCCCTGCGTATTCTGCACAAGGCGTTTGAGTTGGGCGAGGTCTTCGTCGTCGGCCGTGTATTTTTTGAGGTCGTTCAGGTGGAAATAGGGCGTCGGATAATGCGCATCCATCTTGATGGCGCGATACAGATATTCGCGCGCGGTATCAAGGTCGCCGTCGTTGCGGTAGAGAAGGGCGATTTTGGCCACGACCTGCGCCGTCGGGTTATTGTCCATGGCTTTTTGCGCAAGCTCGAACGCTTTGTCGCGCGCGCCGTTTTCCATTTCGACGGTCGCGAGGGCGGTTAGCCCCGCGCTGTCACGCGGATAGAGCCGTACAAGCTCGCCAAGCATCAGCCGCGCCATTTTAAGTTCGTTATTCTGAAGCGAATGCAGGCCGAAATCCAGCAGGGCATTGCGGTTTTCCGGGTCAAGCTTCAGCGCGGCCATGAAATATTTGTCCGCATCGGCTTTTTTATGCTGCTGGCTGAGCATGCGCGCGGTTTTGAGGGCGAGGATGACCTGTTCCTGCTTCTGGTTTTTAAGCCCGCTGGCGCGCCTGTCTTTGCGGTTCATGAACATATATTCCCTGTTGTGCGGATTTCCATGTAAATGGATGCTCCAGCCTAGCGCGGCGGGGGGCGAATGAAAAGCCCCCCGAATGCAAAAACCCCCGCCGTATCGGTCACGGCAGGGGTTTTGTTTGCCTGCATCCGGTGCGTTTAGCGGCGCGGACGCGGTGCGTTTTGCGGTTTTTTCTTCTGCGCAGGTACACTCAGCGCGGCCATTCTTTCCAGACTGGCTTTGTCGCCGACAATGCGTGCGGGGCTAATCAAGGCCTCGCGCAGGCGCTCTTCGGTCAGGCTGAGCGGGTAGTTTCTGTATTGGGGGTCGATGCGTGAACCCCAGCTACGATAGGAAAGCGCACCGTTTTTAACGGTAATGATTTTGCCGTAAGCGCCGTGAAGCCAGCTCGGCTCGAACGGCGTGGGGGCGGGATTAAACTGGCGCGCCTGATGATAGGACGTGCCGACCTCTTCTATTTTGATTTTGTTGCCTTCAATCCGCACTGCTATGTTACCGGTATCGCCGAAGGCCTTGTCGTAGATTTTCTTGGCGTCCTCAAAAATCTTCAGGATTTTTTTCTCGTAAGCGGCGTCCTGTTTCGCTTTTGCAGCGGCAATGCGGTCTGCTTCTTTTTGTGCGGCTTCTGCGCGGCGTGCAGCAGCGAGTTGTTCGCGCGTGCGGCCTTCGCGGTATTTGACTTCATGGTTGGCGGCATTGGCAAAGGCGTTCGTCAGTTCATGCGCAGGCGCGCGCTTGGAAGTGGCCATTCTTTTATACCTCAGTGTTGAAAAAGGAAGTGATGCTATTGGTAATATAGCAAATGGACTATGTCAATATATGGTAATATATTGATTTATATATGAAATATAGGACTAACCCTTCAGCCAAGATGGGGCGCTAAAGAATGCGCGGTAAAAAAACGTGAAACAGGAGTAAGCTGTTCTGGCCTTGCAAGGGCACGCTACAGCGTTTTGTCGTTAATGTTCGGGGAATAAATGAAAATATTGGTGGTCGAAGATGATAAAGAAGTTCTCGACTACATCGTCAACGGGTTGACGGAGTATGGCCATACGATGGACAAGGCGCAGGACGGCAAGGACGGCCTGTTTCTTGGTGCGACAGAAAGCTATGACGTGATTATTATGGACCGCATGTTACCGAACGTGGATGGTTTGACTATCATCAGAACGCTCAGGGGGGCGGGTAAAAAAACGCCCGTCCTTATCTTGAGCGCACTGGGAGAGGTTGACGACCGCGTCAAGGGTTTGCGCGCGGGGGGAGATGACTATCTTGTCAAACCTTTTGCTTTTTCCGAACTTCTTGCCCGTGTAGAGGCTTTGCAACGGCGCGCTGTCGATATCGAACAAAAAGAAACCGTTTTGCATGCCGCCGATTTGGAAGTCGACCTTCTGGCGCGGCGGGTGACGCGTGGCGGTATGAATATTGACCTGCAATCGCGGGAATTCAGGCTGCTGGAATATCTACTGCGCCACAAGGGACAAGTTGTCACGCGCACCATGCTGCTCGAAAATGTATGGGATTATCATTTTGACCCGCAAACCAATGTGATTGATGTGCATATCAGCAGATTGCGCAGTAAAATAAATAAAAACGCCGAACAACCACTTATCAGGACAATCCGTGGCGCAGGCTATATCATCGAAGCATAGCCGCCTGGGCGGCTACTACCACAGTTCCAGCTTCAAAATGGCTGTATTTTTTACCGTATTGTTAAGTATCGGTATGTCGGCGCTTGGGTACTTCACTCATTACTTTTCGCGTGGCCACTTAGTCTATGGCACAGAAAAATTGATTGATGCCTCGTTGGAAAATCTTGTGCCGCTGTTCAAGGATGACGCTTCAGGAGATAAAGAGATTTTATCCGGCGCCGGCACGGGGGGGAAGCTGGTCGTGCTGTTGGACGGCGCAGGCACTGTATTAGGCGGGAATTTACGGCGATTGCCAGACGAAGCCGCCCCTTTGACAGAGGGGACTGTTCTTTTCAAAGATGCTGAGCGCAACGCAGACTATGCTGCGAAAATCCATACTTATGATGATGGCCGACGTTTGTTTGTCGCGGTAGATATCACCGACATGATGGAAAACTACAGGTTCATGCAGCGTTTGAGCTTGCTGGGAATTCTTTTGATGGTCGTTGTGATATTGACCAGTTTTATGATTAGTACCTTTGTTGTCAGCCGCACGGCTCGTATCGCCCGTACCGCCAAGAATATCATGGACACGGGTAACTTGTCGCAACGTATAGAGATTGACTCTCATTGGGATGATCTAAGCACCATGTCCATGGTGCTCAACGCTCTGCTATCCAGGATTGAGGATTTGGTCGAAGGGGTCCAAAAGGTATCCGACAATATTGCGCATGACCTGCGCACGCCGTTAACGCGTTTGCGCAATCATCTTGAGGTTTTGCGCAAAAGTGAAGTTATCGCGATGAGTCCAGAGGCGAGCGAGCGTTGCGACCGTCTCTTGGCTGAGGCCGATCATTTGCTTGCTACTTTCAATGCGCTCTTGCGTATCGCCCGCATCGAGGCTGGAAAACAAACGCATAATTTTCAAGACGTACATCTACAAAAGCTTCTGCATGATGTGGTTGAGCTTTATGAACCGTTGGCAGAAGAGAAGGGCATTAATATCCTTTGCGATTTCATGCCGGTTACCCTGTATGCGGATCGTGACCTTTTGTTTCAGGCATTTGCGAATGTCATCGACAATGCTATCAAGTACAGCCCAGCCTCGGGGCAAATCGATATAACCCTATCACAAAAAGATAACGTTCGGATTGTAACGATTTCAGACCGGGGGATAGGCATTTCGAAAGCTGATAAAGAAAAGGTATTCGATCGTTTTTACCGCGCCGAGGCAAGCCGCCATACATCGGGCAGCGGTCTTGGGCTATCGCTTGTCTTGGCTGTCGCCGATTTGCACAAAGCCCGGATAGACTTGCTGGATAATACGCCTGGATTGTCTTTTCAGATTACGTTCTGATGCGCAAAAATTAACATTTTGTAATGTTGAGGACAGGGTAGGGTAATGTCGCGTATGTAAGTATATACATTGGGATTATTTACACTCTTGGGTCACAGTAAATGCGTATCGCAATTATAGGCACTGGTATTTCTGGGCTTGGTGCGGCCTATCTTTTGAATCCGTATCATGACATTGCGGTTTACGAAAAAGAGCCGCGTATTGGCGGACACAGCCGTACGGTCGATTTGGTACTAGGTGACAAGAAAGTGCCTGTCGATACAGGCTTTATCGTATTTAATAAAAGAAATTATCCGCATCTGACGGGGCTGTTCGAGCATTTGGGAGTCAATATTACCAAAAGTGATATGTCTTTTGGCGCCAGCATCGCGGGCGGTATGCTCGAATACGGCAGCAAAGGAATGTTTGCGCAAAAGCGCAATTGGTTGCGCCCTGCATTCTGGCGCATGATTGCAGATATTCTCCGTTTCAATAGACATGCCGCAAGGTATGACGAGAATGCGCGCGAAATTTCGCTTGGAAAATATCTGGATCAACTGCGCGCAGGGTCATGGTTCAAGCGTTATTACCTGCAAGCCATGGGGGCGGCGATATGGAGCTGCTCCGTGAATACAATTCTCAGCTTTCCGGCGGAAACATTTTTGCGTTTTTTTAAAAATCACGGCCTTCTGACGGTAAATGACCATCCGCAATGGTACACGGTTGCGGGCGGCAGCCGCCAATATATTGAAAAATTAACAGCATCATTTGGAAATAAAATAAAAACATCATGTGCTGTTGTATCCGTTAGCCGCCTTGAGGACGGCAAAATCTCTGTACAGGACACGCAGGGACAAGAAAATATTTTCGACCACGTCATTTTTGCCAGCCATGCCGACCAGACACTAAAGATGCTCAAAAACCCGACGCCCGCTGAAGCGGAAATATTATCCGCTTTCACCTATCAGCCGAATACCGTTGTTTTGCACGAGGATGACAGTTTTATGCCGCGCGCACGCGCTGCGTGGGCGAGCTGGGTTTATTTGTCCGAGACACGGGCGGACGATTCCGAAAGCGTTTCGTTAAGCTACTGGATGAACAATCTGCAGCCATTGGATACGCAAAAACAAATCTTTATCACCCTCAACCCAGGTAAACAGCCCGTTGTTGATAAAACCCATAACACGCATGTTTTTTCGCACCCTGTATTTACACGGGCGGCAATTTCTGCGCAGAAAAGGCTGCCGGAAATTCAGGGCGTGGCAGGTATCTCCTATTGTGGGGCATGGCAAAGATACGGATTTCATGAAGATGGTTTGCTGAGCGCGGTGAATGTCGCGCAATCTTTGGGCGCGACGGTACCATGGCAGTAAAGCCTGAAATATTCATTGGAAAAGTCATGCACAAACGCTTGTTCCCAAAGGCCAATGCGTTTACATACGGTATTTATTATCTGTGTATGCCGCTGCAAAATCTGGCTCAATACGCAGATGGCTGGCGTTTAGGTGTTAACCGCCCCGCCGTTGTCGGGTTTCACGCCAAGGATCACGCGGAACGTAGCAAAGATACGGATTTGGGGGCATGGGCTCGGAGTGTTCTTCAATCAAGCGGTCTGGATATACCGCATGCGGATATCAGTCTGATGGCGATGCCGCGAATTCTGGGGTATGTCTTTAATCCGGTCAGTTTCTGGTTTTTTCATGATGCGGATGGTGCTTTGCGTGCTGTTATTTGTGAGGTCAATAATACATTTGGCGAAACCCACAGCTACCTATGCGCACATGCAGACGGTAGTGCCATTAAAGGCGATGCGTGGCTTTCCGCGCAAAAGATGTTCCATGTATCTCCGTTCTTACAGCGCGAAGGCAGCTACAAATTTCGCTTTGACCTGCAGCCGGATAAAACAGGTATTTGGATAGATTATTACGATAGTGCTGGCAGCAAACAACTTCTGACGGCTCTGACTGGGCGGCGCATACCGCTCACGCGGCAAAGCTTGCGCAAGGCTTTTTGGGGGTATCCGTTGGTGACGTTGCGTGCCATATTTCTGATTCATTGGCAGGCAATAAAACTCGTCGCCAAGAAAATAAAATACATACCCAAACCTCTGCAAAAAAAAGAAAAACTATCCTCGACGGATAACCTTACCAAAAATTAATCTGCGAGTAAGTGCAGCGTTATTTTCGGGTTGGTAAATTCTTATAGATGTATATTTTTATGAGGATGTTATGTTCACGCAACGTGTCACCGACCAATTTCTAAAAAAGTTGGACAAGCTGGAATATGGTCGCTTTGAGCTTGTTCTTCCTGACGGAAAGAAACGTGTTTTTGAGGGGAAAAACCCGGGTACGGTCAGCTCGCTCAGTTTGCATGACTGGAAGGTAGTGGCCAATCTGGCCACGCATGGCGATATTGGTTTTGCCGAGGACTATAAAGCGGGACTGTGGGAAACGGCTAGTTTGCCAAACCTTCTAACCTGTGCCATGGAAAATGACGAGGTTATCGAAAAGTACATTTTTGGCAATGGCGGCATGCAGTTTTTAAACCGCTTTCTGCAGTTACTTCGGTTGAATACTTTGCGCGGCAGTCGTCGTAACATCAGTGCCCATTATGATTTGGGTAATGAATTTTATGCCCTATGGCTGGACCCTAGCATGACTTATTCATCGGCGCTGTACCGCTATGCCGGTGAAACTCTGCACAATGCGCAAATGAATAAATATGACCGTATTATTGACCGATTGAACATGCGCTCTGGTTCGATTTTGGAAGTAGGTTGCGGATGGGGCGGTTTCGCAGAGCGTGCGCTGCAGCGTCACGATTACGCTTTGAAAGGTATTACGCTGTCTCAAAAACAACAGTCTTTTGCGCAGCAAAAGCTTGGCGATAAGGCGAGTATTGTACTGGAGGATTACCGCCACCAATCTGGAAAGTATGATTCCATCGTCTCAATTGAAATGTTTGAAGCCGTGGGCATGGAGTACTGGGCGACCTATTTCTCAAAAATTAAAGGCCTTCTGCAGGACAACGGGAGGGCGGTTATACAGACAATCACGATTGCGGATAGCCGGTTTGATAAATACCGCCAAAGTGGTGATTTTATCCGCAGTTATATTTTTCCAGGTGGACTATTGCCGAGCCCGTCGCTATTTCGTGCTTCGGCCGAAAGCTGCGGTCTGCGCGTAATCGATCAACATGATTTTGGTCAAGATTATGCGCGCACCTTGGAAATTTGGCTGGAGAACTTTGACAACAAGTCTGCGGATGTGCGCGCGCTGGGTTATGATGACGGATTTATTCGCATGTGGCGCTTCTACTTGGCCGCATGTATTGCTGCATTTAAAACCGGGCGTACCGATGTGATGCAGGTGGAGCTGCAACATGGTTAACATTGTTGTTCTGACGGCGATTGCCTGTCTGATGCTACCTTTCCCGTATATGGCGGAGGCGGCAGTAAAGCCGCCGGACTATGTGCGTCAAGCTATTCCTGACGCCGAACTGCGGGGAGAAGGACGATTGAGCGTCATGGTGTGGAGCCTTTATGACGCCAGGCTATGGGCGGCGGCGCATAGCGGGGATAATGTTTTTGATAGTCAGTTTATGCTGGAACTGACATATCTGCGCCATATTAGCGGCAGGCAGATTGCAGACGCAACTGCAGAAGAAATTCGCAGTCAGGGATTAAATGACGAGATAAAAATAGCCACATGGCACCGTCAGTTAAAACGGATTATTCCGGATGTGGATACGGGCATAACGCTTGCAGGCATGTCCAACAAAGCGGGCTACACGGTCTTTTTTAAGAACGGCAAGGAAATCGGCAGAATTACCGACCCGGAGTTTACACGATATTTTTTCAATATCTGGCTGGGCGATAAAACACGGAATCCACGCCTGCGCCAACAATTAATGGGTGGGCGTTGATGCCCAAACTTAAGAAGACGACATATTTTGCTTACAGCATGCCTGCCTTTGTTCTGGCATTTGCTGCGTTGCCTTTATATGTCATTGCCCCTGATTTTTATGCAACGGAAATGGGTGTTCCGCTCGGCATTCTGGGGGCGGTGCTATTGGCCGTACGCGCTTTTGATGCTGTTCAGGACCCGCTGATAGGCTATGTGTCCGACCGTTTTTCACGGTATCGTTCTGGTTTGTTCATATTCGCCTTTGTCGCCTTTGCTGCCGGTATGCTTTTGCTTTATATGCCGGCAAAATCCATTGCGCTTTATTCCTTTGCGTTTGGCATGGTTTTATCCGCCACGGCATTCAGCGTCATTAGCATCAATCTGAATGCGATTGGCAGTTTACTGGCGCGCGATACACATGCCAAAACAGATATTGCGGCGTGGCGTGAAGGTTTTGGTGTGGCAGGCATTTTATTGGCAACGGTTATGCCCTTTGTCTTGATGAACTTTTTTGCTATCCGCAGTGCATTTGCTTTATATGCTGTTTTTTTTGCAATTTGCGTTTTGATTGCGGCCTGCTTTTTTCTGCCCTGGCTGACGCATAGGTCTGGTCTGGTTTTGCCATCTTCTACAGCTAAGTCACAAAAAGTAAGAATTGATTTCTCTTTCTTGAAAGACTTCGCATTGCGTTTTTTCTTTATGACCTATGCGGTGAGTGTTTTTGCTTCTGCTTTACCCGCTGTATTGGTTATTTTCTTTATTCGCGATGTTTTGGATGCCGAAAATATGACGGGTGTCTTTTTGCTCGTGTACTTCCTGTCGGCTATGGTGGCTATTCCTTTATGGCGTATGGCGTCGCTGCATATCGGCAAGGTGCAGAGCTGGGTTATTGCGATTATTCTTGCCGTTGCGACCTTTGTCTGGGCGGGGTTTCTATCTGCGGGAGACGTCTTTTTTTATGCGGCTATTTGCGCATTGGCCGGTGCGGCGTTGGGGGCGGAGCTCATCTTGCCGCCATCCATTTTGTCCGACCTGATTGATGCGCGTGACGCACATGAAACAACCTCCATGCAGTTCTCAATCCTGGCATTTTTTATGAAGGCTGCCTTGGCCTTGGCTGCGGGGATTTCGTTCTATTTACTTGATGAGGCAAATTTTCGGGCGGGGGAAGAGAACAGCGATACGGCACTTTGTATGTTGGTAATCCTTTATGCTTTTATTCCGTGCGCTTTGAAACTGGTTTCTGCGGCGATGCTCTGTGCTTGGGCAAAATGGTTACAAAAAGGAAAAATAGAAAATGAGAAAAATAATCGCATTTATAGCAATGGGGGTCACTATGATATTGGGGGCGTGTAATGCCGGTGTTGCGCAATATGCACAGGAAAAGCCGGAAATGTCGATGGAGGAATTTTTCAACGGCCCCATCAAAGGATGGGGCATTGTGCAAGACCGTAAAGGTAAAGTTGTGCGCCGTTTTGACGTCGAAATGAACGGGACATGGGATGGCGACAAGGGCGAATTGAAAGAAAAATTCGTTTACTATGATGGCGAGGAACAAGAGCGCGTCTGGAAAATCACCCGTACGGCGGAAGGGAGATATACTGGCGCGGCGGGTGATATTATTGGCAATGCGGAGGGCCAAGTCAGCGGCAATGCGGTACGCTGGAAATACAAAATGGATCTGAAGGTCGGAAACAGCACATATCGTATCACGTTTGATGACTGGATGTTTCGCATGAATGACGGTATTTTGATTAACAAGTCCTATTTAAAAAAATTCGGTATTACCGTGGCCGAGCTGACCCTTTTCATGCAAAAGCAACCGGAAGAAAAATGACCACAGACTTTGAAGGCAAAAAAATCTGGATAATCGGTGCCAGCAGTGGCATCGGCGAAGCCGTGGCGCGCGGCTTGGCTCAGCAGGGCGCCAGATTGCTGCTTTCTGCCCGCCGTGAAGACCGCCTGACGGCACTGGCGGCCGAAACGGGTGGGCAGGATATTCTGGCGCTTGATATCGCCGATGCAGATGCGGTTCATGCCGCGGTTGACAGTATGTCGAAAGCCGGCGCCTTACCTGATATCGTCATAAACTTTGCCGCCATTTATAAGCCGATGTCTTTTGACAGTTTGGATACGTTGCAAACGACCGATATCATCAAGGTCAATCTTGCGGGCAGTTTTTATCTGGCGGCGGCTTTGGTGCCGCATTTCCGCCGCCTGCGGCGCGGCAAGATTGTTCTGTGCGGCAGTGTTGCCGGTTTTGTCGGTTTGCCAAATGGCCAGCCCTATAGCGCGACAAAGGCGGGGATTATTAACCTTGCCGAAAGCCTGCGCGCCGAATTGCATGGTACGGGCGTTTCGGTACAGGTGATTAACCCCGGTTTTGTGCGCACGGATTTAACGGCACAGAATGATTTTGAAATGCCTGCGATGATTGAGCCTGCGGAGGCTGCGCAATATATCATCAGCGGCCTGAAAGGTAATACATTCGATATTCATTTCCCCAAGCGCTTTACACTGTTGATGAAGTTTTTGCGAATGTTGCCCTATGGGCTGTATTTCCGCTGTATGCGTTTTTTACAAAAAGGGTAGGCCATGTCTGGCGGTACGCTGCGTATTGTGCTGGGCGACCAACTGTCACATCATATCTCCAGTCTCAAGGATATAAATCCCGAAAAAGACACGATATGGATGTGCGAGGTTTGGGAAGAAGCAACCTATGTCCGGCATCATAAAAAGAAAATAGCGTTTTTATTCTCTGCCATGCGTCATTTTGCCGAAGAACTCTCGGCAAAAGGATACAAGGTTCACTACACAAAGCTGGATGATGCCGATAATGCGGGCTCTTTTTACGGCGAAGTACAGCGTGCCATAAAATTGCTAAATCCTGACCGCATTGTTGTCACGGCGCCCGGTGAATACCGTGTCTTGCAAGGCATGCAAGTGTGGCAAAAAGATTTTTCCGTGCCTGTTGATATTCTGGATGATGACCGTTTTTATGCGACTGCCGATGAATTTTCCAAGTGGGCAAGCGGCCGCAAGCAGTTGCGTATGGAGTATTTTTATCGGGAGATGCGAAAAAAACATCGTGTCCTCATGACGCCGGGCGGTATGCCGGAAGGCGGGCAGTGGAACTATGACAGTGAAAACAGAAAGCCCCCGTCAGGCGATATGTTCATGTCGCAACCGATGTTTTTCAAGCCGGATGCAATCACAAAAGAAGTTATGGCGCTTGTGGCAAATCGCTTTGCCGAGCATTTTGGCGATTTGGAGCCATTCCATCTGGCCGTCACAGCCGAAGATGCGGAAAAGGCCTTGATACACTTTATCGAAGAGCGCCTGTGTCATTTTGGTGATTATCAGGATGCGATGCTGCAGGGGCAGCCGTTTATGTATCATTCTTATATCAGCTTTTATATCAACTGCGGCCTTCTTGACCCGCGGCAGGCGGTTGCGCGGGCTGAGGCGGCGTATCATGCAGGAAAAGCCCCTTTGAATGCCGTCGAAGGTTTTATACGCCAGATTATCGGCTGGCGTGAATATGTGCGCGGTATTTACTGGCTGAAAATGCCGTCATACGCCAAAGAAAATGCGCTTAAAGCCAAACGTAAACTGCCCTGGTTTTATTGGTCTGGTGAAACGGATATGAATTGCATGAAGCAATGCATTCAGGAAACGCGCGCGCATGCCTACGCGCACCATATCCAGCGTTTGATGGTTTTGGGTAATTTTGCCTTGCTTGCGGGCATTCATCCGGATGAAGTGAATGAGTGGTATCTGGTTGTTTATGCGGATGCTTATGAATGGGTGGAAATGCCAAATGTAACAGGCATGGTGCTTTATGCTGACGGGGGATTGCTGGCGAGCAAGCCCTATGCGGCCAGCGGCAGCTATATCAACCGCATGTCTGACTATTGCCAGGGCTGCCGTTACAAAGTCAATAAAAAAACCGGTGCCGATGCGTGCCCGTTTAATTATCTTTATTGGGATTTTTTATTGCGGAATAAAGATGTTTTAAAAAACAATCCGCGGCTTGCCATGATATATCGCACGGCAGAAAAAATGTCACAGGCACAGCTGCTTGATATGCGGCGCGATGCCGCCGCTTTTCTGGAACAGCAGGAAGGCTAAAATCGGCTGTGGGTAGTTATTGTTCCACGATGGCGGACAGGGGGGGGCGAACCCACGGTGGAGTTACCCCGACGCTAGTTTTCAAGACTAGCATAGGTTGGGCATCCATTTTTTTTGTTTGATAAAATTTGCCATGCGATAAAAGTGCGTAACAAAGTGTGTAAGTTTGCAAGAGTTTTCTGGCTTGTTCCGTCGTGTAAAACGCTTGCTTATCTTCATTTAGAGCGCAGAGTGCAGGTAGGTGCAGTCGCACGATTAAACTGTCACGTTTTTCTTTATCGGCAGGTTGACTGCTGCCTTATCTAAAATAACGGCCTATTTATTTCGGATATTCATCCCCACGTTCGTGGGGGTGGATATTTTGCAGGCATTATTGCAGCTTGTTTGTGCTTTAAAAGCTAAAGCGCATAAAAAATTTGTAAATAAAAGGAAATTTGAGGGTAGTGGGCTTGAAGCGATTCTTTGGTAGGGGAAGGGCAGAGACAGCCGCTCGACGCGAAGCCATTTCGGGCATATTTTATGTGTTGAAGGTTTTAATAAAGCGCCGCATTCTAGCCGTGGAGTTTTGTTTATCGCCTGCGCAGTTCGAGAGCGTAGCGTGAGTAGGGACTATGACATTTTTGATAACCCGAAAATAGTGTTTTTAAAATTGCTTAACTAAAGAAGTGGATAAATAGAGTGCCGTTAAGTTACCTGATATGGATGCTCATAATCATCGTATGCTGCATTTCATTTTTCTTCATGAGTAAAGAGGAAGAAAATAAGAAACGGCTTTGGAAAAAGATTGGGGTTATTGGCTTTTGCTTTGGGTCTGTGCTGCATTTTGTCACAGATTTAACAGTAGACACGCTACTTGCAATAAGTAGACAGACTGACGTGTGGAATCATATAAGGGATTACGGCCATTGGTATATAAAAGGCTACTTTTTGTGCGCTGTCGTCTTTGTAGCAGTGGCTGCACTTGTTTATTTCTTGCAGCATAAAATAAGGATTGCCCTTTTATTGACAGGTGTCCTTCTTTTTGGCGGGCTTCTCGTGACTGATGTATATATGGTCAATTACGGCCTTGCTACGGGAAAGAGCTATTGTGGCGCAGCTGTTGTAAGGCCCGCCTACGCGGAGCTTCTGTGGTGTTCGGCAGACAGATTTAAACAGGATTAAATATATTTTAGTTGAGGAATATTAAAAGGGCTACCTACGAAGATTACCCTTCTTTTGTTAGCTGTCCAACTGTCTGAAATGGCCCCCACTCTCCCAATTTCACAAGAGCTTGGTTTGCAAAATGTGTCCTATCAAATTTAAAAGACAGATCGGGAGCGAAGTGAGATTCTTGCATTAATATATCTAGGCATGAGCCAAAGGTTAATGGCGGACAGGGTGGGATTCGAACCCACGGTGGAGTTACCCCCACGCTAGTTTTCAAGACCGGCATGGGTTTGGTATCTGTTTGTTTTTATTTGGTAAATTTTGCATTTTGGTAAAAGTGTGTAACAAAGTGTGTAAGTTTGCAAGATGTTTTCAGGTTTAGTTTCCAAATAAACAAGCATTTGGATGCTGAGATTTTTGATCAGTACAATGTGCCACCGGTTCAGGTAGTACCTGTTTTCTTTCGGTCACTCTTAAAGAGCATAGGCTGCTCGACCCGAATAACAATAAGGCCTCTCTGGAAACCCTCCACCGTGCGGCGGCTGCCGTCGGAAAGAGGGGGCGGATTAGTTTTGATATGACAGATTTATCTTGAAAGACGATTTATAATAGAACTCCAAAAGAACGCGTGGGACAACGTGCTTTTGGGGTGGGAGGGCAACGATGTCCTTTACGTCGACGGCTGGGTCTACGATGGCGATACTGGGTTTCATAAAGAAGATCCTCAACGCGGCTGGAATGAAACAGCCAACCGCAAGCCCGATGACAACGACAGTGGCAACGACACGTTTTATGGCGGTCGCGGAACGGACACGATGTATGGCGGGCTCGGGAACGACCTGTTCTACGGCGAGAGCAATCCCTCAGGCAACGACCTTGAAGCAGACATCTACGATGGCGGCGGGTACTCTGCCCATGCGCTCATTGGCACGGTCTCGCGGCTTTTAGAGCATATCGACGGCTTCGACACCGTCGATTATTCATTTCTCAGCTTCGCGATTGAGGTTGACTATACAAACTACGCAACGACCGGCTACGCAACGGCGAAGCGGATGGGCGGCTCTTATACGATACAAGACAAGCTCTACTCCATCGAAGGCCTGAAGCTGACGAACTACAACGACCACCTGAAACTGCTCGCGCCGGAGGCTGGCGTAGAGCGGCACTTTGATGGCGGGGGCGGTGAAAACACGATCCAGTATATGTCATCTGTGCTGATCCGTGACGACGCCAAAGGCGTCGTTTATAATATGGACCAGACTGGCAAGGATATTATCACGAACTTCCAGAACGTAATTGGTGCGCCGCTGGTCACAGTGACCAGCAGCGACGATGAGATCATCCTGACGATGCCTGCGCTGTATATCGCGCCGAACGTAACCAAAGCCTATGCTCTTAATGCGTCGTCTGGCAGTATTGTCGATTACGCGGCGTCCGAATACGACCTCTCTTTCGCGCTGGGCTATGGCTATGGCGGCGATCTGCGGCAGGAGCTGGGCGCTGCACCGAAAATGATCTATGGCTCGACTGCGTATGGCAATACGGTCTATGTCGGGACGGCCGGCGCGGCTTTCACGGGCGGCATGGGGGATGACGATATCATCACCGGCCTGCAAGGCGTGGGCTCGACACGCAAAATCACGCTCGGCTACCGCGGCGGCGATGATACCGTAGGGAATAATTTTTTCTGTTGAGGTTTGGGGAAACAGGCTTGCAGCTCTCCGTAGAGGGCCGCTTTGGGGCAATGGTTTACAAAATGCTCGATCTTATCGCCGTCTTATAAAAAATAAGGCGGCTTTTTTTCATGAGTTCATCCCCCACGATTGTGGGAGTGGAAATTGGTGTGGAAATGTTGCAGGCAAAATTTTCTTTAACGACTGTACATTCAAAAAATGCGGCAGATAAAGGATATTTGTAAAGCTTCTTGCCGCAGAGGGGGCTCTTGCCCGTGAGCGCGGCGCAACGGGCGCGCGTAGCGCCCATTTTATCGGTTGCAGAGGTCAAAAAATTGCCGCAAGGTCTATGCGGCATCAGGTCGTTTATTATGCGGCTGCCAATGACAACAGGCGCGACGCGGCCGTGCAGCTCGAGGCTGCTGCGTGAGTGTGTCTGGTTTTTTTATGAAAGGGGCGCCGTATGGCTTATATTTTAACGTGGTTTATTTTAAGTTTTGTGCTTGTGTTCACCTATCTGCTGCTACGTCTGCGCGGAGTTGTCCATCCATGGGTCAATAAGAAAACATTTTTGTTAGCTGGAGTTTCGTTGGGTTTGCTGTCGCAAGCGATTTGGGTGGGCTTTTTTCTTAGCACGGGCAGAGAGCATCTTGTAACAGTGAGATCCGTAATAGGGATGGCTGGCGAGGCTCTGATTCTGACATCGGGTTTGTATTTTGTTATCGGTCGTTTCAAAGGTGAGAAACTGCGTTTTGTTTTGACGGCTGTTGTTTGTGCCGTACTTTTTGTGTTTAGCCTTATCCAGATAAGAGGATTCATCCTAGAGTACCAGAGTATTTCAACCCCAAGGCATTGCAACGAATTGAGACGGGAAAGTGTTTTTTATCCCACTTTTTATAAATACTCTGTTCCACCGTGTATTTCTGCGAAAGAGTAAGAAAGATCATACATGCAATTCGACGATTATAAAAAAATTCTGATGACCTATAATCTGATAGGCGGCGCGGGTAAGTTGCCTATTGGTAGCATTAAGACTACCCCGGTTTTCAAGGTTCGCATGGGAAATTTATCCGTATATTTTTACTTGATAAAATTAATCACTTCACAAAAATGTGTAACAAAGTGTGTGAGTTTGCAAGCGCTTTGTGGCTTGTTCCGTGCCACGAAAAAACGAGTTTACGCGTTATGTGACGAGCTGCTGCTTGCCCATCCGCAAGGGCTTGCGTTTTGCGATATCACGCGTGCAAAACGCTTACTTATCTTCATTTAGAGGGGAGGGACAGGTAGGTGGTGGTAATAAGATTCGAATGTCACTTTTTTCTTTATCGGCCAGCTGACTGAGGTCTTATCAGAAATAACGGCCTATTTATTTCATGTATTCATCCCCCACGATCGTGGGAGTGGAAGTTGGCGTGAAAATGTTGCAGGCAAAGAATTCTTTAACGGGCGTACATCCAAAAAACGCGGCAGATAAAGGAACTTTGTAAAGCCCCTTGCCGCAGAGGGAATCTCTTGTTCGTGAGCATGGCGCAATGGGCCCGCGCAGCGCTCATTTTATCTGTTGCAGAGTTATAAAAATTGCCGCAAGGTCTATGCGGCGCGGTGTTCGCGCAGATGCCCGGCCCGAGTCTGTTGGGCGAGTGCGGGAGTGTGTTGCGGCACATGGAAATGTAAAGTTACAGTAACTTGACGAGGGATTGATTTACTTTTTTTAGTAAATGCCGTTCAATATTGTCGCCCTTGAAAGGGTGATTTGTGTCGGCGGAGAATTTTTAACTCTGCGGGAGAGTGTTACATGTATCGTCACTTGTTTTTGGCTTTTGTTCTGATGCTGATAGGTACGGCTTCTTATTTTGGCGAGAGCCACGCTATGGTCGTTTATCCAGACGCGGGTAAAGGCATGCCGCGTACCTGTGACCAAAGCAAGGGGATTAGTGCAATTACCCATGACTTCGATACGTTGTTCGTGTTTTACCAACAGTATCCGGATCTCAAAAGCGAGCGCGCGGAAGGATTTCCAGAGGCTCTGAAGTTCGACAACTTTAACGAACGGCTTCTTTCTGCCATTCGAGAAAACTTTAAGCATTGTCTCGTCGGAGCAAACGGCAAGCCAAAGAATATCGAAATTTCTCTGCCGCCTAATCGGCACAAGATGTCGGACGATGAGAGATGCAAATTTGAGTCTCGCAACGACGCGAAAAACCTGACTGTTTATATAAACGTCACTTACCGTCCTATGAAGGAGGGGTATTACGGCTATGTTTCCTTCTTCATGCATCGTCCAAATGTTCCCGAGGCGCAAATTCCGATGCTGTCTAACAGTCATACAATGGTTTTCTTTCCGCACGAAAGGATGCCTCCACTAGAGGCGATGCTAAATGATATTTTTTCAGCCATAGAGCCAAAATGGGTCCCTTCCTCTGACAAGGGGATGCGGCCAGCGCCCGCCGCGCAAAAGAAGAAATCCTGCTCGAAATGGTTTTGGGAGTAATGCGGATGTTTCCTGTTGCGTATATTGGGGACATTATCTTTCCCTTCAGGTTTTTGAACTGGCCGAGCCATGCTGGCGTGACCCGCCCCCTATAAATGAGTCCAGGAATAGCTACGGTAATGCTATCCATAATGGACTTATTAAAGGAGGTGCTGGATATGGCACGCAAGCAATATACGGCGGAGCAGATTATCGGGAAGTTGCGCGAGGTTGAGGTTTTGCTGTCGCAGGGCAAGACGCAGGAACAGGCGATCCGAACGATTGGCGTAACGGGCAATACGTATTACCGCTGGCGCAAGGAATACGGTGGGCTGAAGCTGGATCAGGCGAAGCGGTTGAAGGATCTGGAGGCGGAGAACGCCCGGTTGAAGCGTGCAGTGGCCGAGCTGACAGTTGACAACCAGATATTGAAGGAAGTTTCCAAGGGAAAGTTCTGACCTCTCCGAAGCG
>ERZ761609.1537-NODE-1537-length-19826-cov-47.860452_pt1 | contig 19826 bp, 15 predicted proteins | sample MGYA00511163_ERZ761609 | MGnify/ENA primary metagenome ERZ761609 (study PRJEB28899, sample SAMN02445070) | bioreactor sludge metagenome | biome: EBPR sludge | place: Australia: Brisbane, Thorneside Wastewater Treatment Plant | collected 2011-12-16 ... | reverse complement strand
CTATCGCGATTCCGGCCAGATGCGTGGCAAGCGCGCCATCTTCGGCGGTCGCGCCTTCTGTGGGAGCGCGCGGCGCTAGGCTTGGCGATGGATGGGGCCGACATCCGTCCTCTGCTGGCACAGGCGCCGGGCGTGCCGCCACTGGTGCATGTCGCGCGGCGCCTGGACGCCATCGAGAACGACGAAAGCCGCAAGTGGCTCGCCTCGCTGTTCTATGCGCAGGCGGGACTCGAGGAAGAAGCCACCGCCGCGCGGGCCGCCGCTTTCGCAATTGTCGAGCGGAAAGTGGCCGTGCAGGCCACCAGTGCCGCCGGGTTCCCGGGCTCGGCCGCCGCGCGGGAGTCCGTGGTGGTCTCCGCGCCCGCGCGCATCGACCTGGGCGGCGGCTGGTCCGACACGCCGCCGTTTTGCCTGGACTGGGGTGGCACGGTGCTGAACGCCGCGCTGCTGCTGGATGGCGCCTGCCCCATCGAGACGCGCATCACCCGCCTGGCCGAACCGCTGATCGAGATCCACCCTGGCGGCGAGGCGCCGGCACTCAAACTCGCAACAATCGACGAACTGCTGGCCCCGCCGCGTCCGGGCGACCCCTACGCGCTGGCCCGCACCGCTCTCCGCATGACGGGCTGGTTCACTCCGCGCGGCGCGCTGGCGCGCGCACTCGAACCCCTGGGCGGCGGGCTCCGCATCGAAACGGCGGTCCGCTTGCCGATGGGTTCCGGCCTGGGCACCAGTTCCATCCTCGCGGCCACCCTGCTGGAGGCGCTCGCGCGAATGGCAGGCGGCGCGCTCCCGCCGGACCCCCTCTGCGACCTTGTCCTCGAACTCGAACAGCGCATGTCCACCGGCGGCGGCTGGCAGGACCAGGCGGGCGGCATCTACCCCGGCGTCAAACTGCTCTCCTCCAGTCCCGGCGCGCCGCAGCGCGTCCGCTGCCAGCCGCTGGACTGGAGCGCGCAACGCCGCGCCGAATTCGAACGCCTGCTCGTACTCGCGCCCACGGGCATCGCGCGCGTCGCCCGCAATCTGCTGCAGCAGGTGGTGGGCCGCTACCTGGCGCGGGAGACCGCGGCGGTCCAAGTGCTTCATTCCATCAAGACGCTCGCCCTCGAGATGGCGCACGCCCTGCGGGAAGGCGCCTGGGCGCACCTCGGCGAACTGCTCGACCGCCATTGGGCCCTCAACCAGGTGCTCGACCCCCACACCACCAACCCGGCGGTGGAACAGATCCTCGCCGGCGCGCGCCCCTTCATTCACGGCGGCAAACTCGCGGGCGCGGGCGGCGGCGGCTTCTTCATTCTCCTGGCGAAGGACGAGCAGGCGGCCGCCACCTTGCGCGAACGCCTGCGGGCGCCCCGCACCCGGCTATCCACGCACGGGCTGAGAACCCGCTGAGCGGGCGGCTTGTCCAGCCCGCGGCCGTCTGTTAAGGTCGAGGAAGCTGAAGATGAACCCCACACCGGAAGCATCCATCGAGCGCTTCGCTGACATGTTTTCCGCCATGGGCACGGAATCGCGCCTGCGGATCATGCGCCTCCTGCTGGCCGCCCACCCCACCGGCATGGTGCCGAGTGAATTGCAGAACGAATTGGGCGTGCCCGCCTCCACGCTCTCCCATCATCTGGACAAACTCAAGAACGAAGGCCTGGTGCGCGTGCGCCGCGAAGGCACCTTCCTCTGGTATTCGGCCAATACCGAAGCGCTCCAGGAACTGCTCACGTTCCTCTACGCCGAATGCTGCACGCGCAACAAGGCGATTCAGCCCGAGAACATCGTCAGGACTTGCGGTTGAGCCGCAGGTTCAGGGCAGCTCAAACACGGCCAGAATCGGGAAATGATCCGACGGGTAGCGGCCGTCGCGATTGTCAGTCAGCGTGTGCGCTTCAGCCGCCTTCCACGGAGCGCGGTAGAGAATCCAGTCGATGCGCGCCGCGCCCGGCGTGCCCTTGAAGCCGTGGAAAGTCCCCTCGGGTCCGCTCTTCTTCGCGGCGGTGGTCCAGGCGTCCTTCATGAGGGCGGTCAACGTCTCGTAAGTAGGGCCGGACGCGGGCGCATTGAAGTCGCCGGTCACCACCAGGGGCATCGACTCCTCGTACATGCTCAGCCGGTGGGCGATGATGCGCGCGCTCATCAGCCGGGCATGGTCGTCCTCACGGCGGTGGGCGAAGTGGGTGTTGGTGAACAGGAACCGTTGCTTGTTTGACTTCAGTTCAAACAGCCCCCAGGTGACCATGCGCGGCAGGCTCATGCTCCAGGCGCTGGAACCGGCGCGCTCGGGCGTCAGCGAAAGCCAGTAATTGCCCGAGTCCACCAGCGTCAGCCGGTCGGTACGGTAGAACACGCCCATGTGCTCGTCTTCCTGGTTGCCGCGGCGGCTCACTCCGAACCACTGGTATTCGGCCATGGCCTGATCGAGATACTGCCCCTGCGCATACAGCAGTTCCTGGGTGCCGATCAGGTCCGGATTGTGCTTGCGGATGGTGGCCACCATGAAGTCGCGGCGGTTCTCCCAGATGTCCGGACCGTCGCTCTTGGCGGCGTACCGGACGTTGAACGACATCACGCGCAGCGTTTCGGCCGGAGCCGGCAACGCGGCGGCAAGGCAGAGCAGGGCAATGGCGAGTCTCATCACGTTATAGAATCGCACGCATGAAGCGGCGATTGGCAATTCTATTGATGACGGGCGCGCTGGCGCTGCCGGCCACGGAGCCGGAAACCTACGCGCGCGAGTTCGAACAGGTCCTCAACGAAAACATCCTCGCCTTCTGGCATCCCCGAGTAATCGACCGGCAGAACGGCGGCTACCACATCCGCATCGGCCCGAACGGGGAGGATCTTGGGCCCGGGCCCAAGGCGCTGGTCACCCAGGCGCGTACCGTTTGGCTGTTCGCGCGCGCCGCGCGCGCCGGCTATGGCGACCGCAAGGCGCTGCTCGAAGCCGCGGACCACGGTTACCGCTTTCTCACCCAGCGGATGTGGAACGCGCGCCACGGCGGCTTCGCCTGGGAACTCGATGGCGACGGACGCACGCCCACGCGGCCGAAGATCCACATGTACGGCCAGAGCTTCGCGCTCTATGCCCTCAGCGAGTATGCGATGGCTTCGGGCCGCAAGGATGTGCTCGCCTTCGCGCGCAAGGTCTTCGACCAGTGGGAGCAGAAGGCGCACGACAAGCAGTACGGCGGCTACCGCGAGTTCTTCAATGAGGACTGGACGCCCGCCGCGCCCGGGGAGCGCAGCTACATGGCGGGCGACTCGACGGTGAAGCTCATGAACACGCACCTCCACCTGATGGAGGCGCTCACCACTTACTACCGCGCCTCGAAGCTGCCGCTGGCGCGCGAGCGCCTGCTCGAACTGATGGCCATCGAAAGCAACGCCGTGGTGCGCAAGGGCATCACCGCCTGCACCGACCAGTACCAGCGCGATTGGACGCCCATTCTCGAAGGCGCGGGTGGCCGCGTCAGCTACGGCCACGACCTCGAAAACATCTGGCTGCTGGTGGACGCGGCCGAGGCCGCAGGTGTGCCCGTCGGGCCCTACCTGGATCTGTTCCGCGAGAACTTCGACTACTCCATGAAGTACGGCTGGGACCCCGTGCATGGCGGCTTCTGGTACAGCGGCTGGATGCGCCAGCCCGCGGACAACCGCACCAAGAGCTGGTGGGTGCAGGCCGAAGTGCTGGTGAGCGCGCTCACCATGTACCGGCTCACCCGCGACCCGCTCTACTGGCGCGTCTTCGAGGAGACCTGGGCCTTCGTCCGCACCCATCAGATCGACCGCAAAACGGGCGACTGGTGGGAGACCGTGGACGATCAGCTCCGCCCCCGCGGCAACAAGGCCCACGCCTGGAAGGCGGGCTACCATAACGGGCGTGCGATGATCGAAGGTATCCCGCTGCTTCGGCAGCTTGCCAAGGACAAGCAATGACCCAGTTCTCCCGACGCGCGCTACTCGCCGCCGCCCCGCTGCTCGCTCTGCGGGCGCAGACGGCCGAGGCCGGCTTCACCTCCCTCTTCGATGGACAAACACTGAACGGCTGGCAGTTGGTCCGCGGGCGCGGCCCCGGCTATGTGGTCGAAAACGGCGTCATCGTCTGTCCCGCCGATGGCGGCGGCAATCTCTTCACCGCGAAGGAGTACGCCAACTTCGTGCTACGCCTCGAATGGCGGCTGTGGGAGGGCGGCAACAACGGCATCGGCATCCGCGCGCCGCTCGAAGGCGACGCGGCCTATGTCGGCATGGAAATCCAGGTGCTCGACGACGAATCCCCGAAGTACAAGGGACGCCTGAAGCCCACGCAGTACACCGGCTCGGTGTACGACGTGTTCCCGGCTCGCTCCGGCTTCGTCAAGCGCGACGGCGCCTGGAACACGTATGAGATTACCGCCGACGGACCCCGCGTGAAGGTGGTGCTGAACGGCGAGACGGTGATGGACGCCAATCTCGACTCGGTCACCGACGAAGCGATTCTGAAAAAGCATCCGGGCCTGCGGCGCAAGAGTGGCCACCTCGGCTTTCTCGGCCACGGCACGCGCGTCGAGTTCCGCAACATCCGCATCCGCGAGTTGTAGCCGCATCCTTGGACCTTGGGGGTTCGCTGAAGCGTGTCGCTTTGGGATGATTTCGCAGCGCTGGTCCGCTCGTCGCGCGCCGCCGGCACGGTTGAAGAGGCTGCCCACTCCACCCGCGCGCTGGCCGGCTTTCTGGACGCGCTGCCCGTACCCGCCCTCGTGCTCGCCCCCGGCGGCGCTCCGCTGCACGCCAATCCGCGTTTCCTCGACGGCTTCGGCCTCGACCTCGAGGACCTGCCCGTACGCCTCTCGGACGCTCTGCCCCTGCCCGCCAGCGGCGCCGAATGGTCCGCGCCCAGCCCGGCCGGCGAACGCACTCACCTGGTGAAGCGCATGCCCCTCCTGCTCGACCCGTGGGGCCAGGTGGAGATCGCGCTGCTCGAGGACATCACCGATCAGAAACGCGTCGAAGTGGAACTGGCGCGCGAGCGCGACTTCATCCGTATCATTCTGGACACCACCGACGCCCTCATCATGGTCACCCGCCTCGATGGCCGCATCGAGCGCTGGAACCAGGTGTGTCAGCGCGTCACCGGCTATCACGAATCCGAAGTGCGCGGCCGTGTCTGGTGGGACGTCCTGGTGGACGAACCCGGACGCGCCTCCATCCGCCAGCAACTCCTCCATCTGCCCTTCGCCGCCGGCGAGGTCCGTGGCAAGGTGCGTCTCCGGCGGCCGGACGGCGGCAGCCGCCATGTGGCCTGGTCCGCCGCCCTGCTCCGCTCTGATGAGGGCGACGCCGCCCATGTCATCGTCACCGCTCTCGACCAGACGCCCCAGGTGCAGGCCGAGCAGGAACAGATGCAGGTGGCCATGGAGCTCCAGCTCGTCTGGGAGAGCGCCGCGGACCCCATGGTCTTTCTCGACGCCGCCGGCCTGGTGCAGGCCGCCAATCCCAGCTTCTGCACGCTTGTGGAACTGCCCCGCGAACAGATCGAAGGACGCCCGCTCGTCGAAATCATGCGCCAGTGGCCCGGCCACGAGGAGGACGAACGCCGCCAGTTCCGCGAAGCCTTCGCCCTGCGCAGCCTCTCCCCCCGCGAGGTCAACGAATTCCATCTCGCCGGCGGCAAGCGGGTGTGGCTCGAGATCACAAACTCCTTCCTCGACCGCACCGGCCATGAACTCGTCGTCCTCCTGGTGCTCCGCAACATCACCGAGCGTGTCCGCCAGGAGCAGGAACTGAAGTCCACCAACGAGTTCCTCGCCACCACCACCCAGTGGGCCCGCGAGATGGCCGCCAGCGCCGAACTCGCCAGCGCCGCCAAGTCCGAGTTCCTCGCCAACGTCAGCCACGAGATCCGCACCCCGATGAACGGCATCCTTGGCATGACGGAGCTGGCCCTGCTCACTGACCTTACCTCCGAACAGCGCGAGTACCTCAACCTCGTCCAGACCTCGGCCGAGTCCCTTCTGCGTCTGCTCGATGAGATCCTCGACCTGTCCAAGGCCGAAGCGGGCCGCATGTCCATTCACGCCGCGCCGTTCGAACTCCGTGGCATGCTCGATTCAGTTCTGCGGCCTCTCGCCCACCGCGCCGAATCCAACGGCTTGAAGTTCACCTCCACGGTCGATCCCGCGATCCCGGTGTGGCTGGTGGGCGATGCCGGCCGCCTGCGGCAGATCCTCAACAATCTCGTCGGCAACGCCGTGAAGTTTACTGACCTAGGCGAAATCTCCGTCCTCGTCAGCGGCCGGCCCGGCTCGGACGATGATTGGCGCATCCGCTTCGTTGTGCGCGATTCGGGCCTGGGCATGGCCCCGGAGCAGTTGACCTCCATCTTCGAGCCCTTCACCCAACTCGACGGCTCCACCACCCGCAAACGCGGTGGAACCGGGCTCGGCCTCTCCATCTCCAGCCGTCTCGTCGAGCTCATGGGCAGCCGGCTCTATGTCTCCAGCACGCCCGGCGCAGGGGCGGCTTTCGCCTTCACTCTCCACCTCCGCCAGGGCGAACCCGCCGAGGACCCCCCGCCTGCCCCCAGCGAATTGCTCGAGCCGATGGGCCCGCTCCACTGCCTGGTGGCCGAGGACAACCCCGTCAACCAGCATCTCGTGCTCCGCATGCTCGAACGCGCCGGCCATACCTCCGAACTCGTCACCACGGGCCGCGAGGCAGTCGCGTTCTCGGCCGCAAAACGATACGATTTGATTCTGATGGATATCCAGATGCCCGACATGGACGGACTGGAAGCCGCCGCGGCCATCCGCGCCCGGGAGCAGCAGACCCGCACGCACATCCCCATCGTCGCCATGACCGCCCATGCCATGACCGGCGACCGCGAGAGCTTCCTCGCCGCCGGCATGGACGGCTATCTGAGCAAACCCCTGCGCCTCGAAACCCTGCTGCGTGAGATCAGGCGCGTCGCCCAACTCTGTCCCGTCAAGGAGATCCCGGTGTCCCAACTCAACATCGATGCCGCGCTCGCGCGGCTCGGCGGCGATCGCGAACTGTTCGCGGAACTCGCCGGCATGTTTTTGGATCAGCTCCCGGAACTGTTGGAGGCCACGCGCGCCGGCCTCGCCGGAGCCGATACCACCGTTGCCGTCACGCCCGCCCATACCCTGAAGGGCCTGCTCGCCCAGTTCGGCGCCGAGCAGGCCCAGGTTCACGCCCGCGATGTCGAGTACGCCGCCCGCGACAACCGCCGCGCCGACAGCGAAGCCGCCTTCGCCCTGCTCGAACAGGCCTGCCGCGAGGCCGTGCCGCAACTCGAACAGGCCGCCGGCCGTTCCCAGGGCTGACCGCCCGGGTCTGCTATCCTGAGAGGTTCACCCACTTTCCCATATGCAGCCTGAAGCCCCTTTGGACATTGTCTGCGCGCATAGTCCCGATTCCGACGACGCGTTCATGTTCTACGCCCTGGCGACGCGCAAAATCCGTTCGCCCCTGGTCAACTTCCAGCACGTGCTCGAGGACATCGAATCGCTCAACCGGAAAGCCATGGACGGGCTGTATGAATTCACCGCCATCAGCTTCCACGCCTATCCCTTCGTCGCGGACAAGTACCAACTGCTCGCCAGCGGCTGCAGCATCGGCGATAACTATGGCCCCATGCTGGTCGCCAATTCGCCCTTGACCCTCGATCAGATCAAGGGCAAGCGCATCGCCATCCCCGGCACGATGACCACCGCCTACCTCACCCTGCGCATCATCGAACCCGACTTCGAAGCCGTCCCCGTCGCCTTCGATCATGTCCTCGACGCCCTCCGCGAACGCAGCGTCGACGCGGCGCTCGTCATCCACGAAGCCCAGTTGACTTACTCAAAGGGCGGCTTCCACCTCATCGCCGACCTCGGCCGCTGGTTCCGCCAGCAGCATGACCTGCCCCTCCCGCTCGGCGCCAACGCCCTGCTGCGCACCCTGCCGCCGGAGATCAAGACCACCCTCTGCCGCCTCATGCGCGAGAGCATCCAGTACGCCCTCGACAACCACGAGGAAGCGCTCAACTACGCCATGCAGTTCGCCCGCGACCTCGACCCCAACCTCGCCGAAAAGTTCGTCGGCATGTACGTCAACCACTACACCGTCGATGCCGGCGACCTCATCCCGAAGGCCGCCCAGAAACTGCTCGACCTCGGCCACGAAGCCGGCATCATCCCCCACCGCGTCGAAGTCGAATTCATCCGCTAACTCCGCGTCCGCTCGCCCGGTCTGCCTACAATGAGAGGGATGATGTGGATCCTTGCGCTCGCCCTCGCCGTGGCCGCGCCCTCGCTGGCGCAGGAGCCCGCCTCCAGCCGCGACAAGATCCGGCAGGCCCGCGACCTCGGCCGCCGCGGCCCCGAAGGCATCGCCCAGCTCAGCCCCCTGCTCTCCGACGCCGACCCCGAAGTGCGCCGTGAAGCCGTCCGCGCCGTGGTCGCCATCGGCAGCCAGGCTTCTCTCGACCCGCTCGTGGCCGCCTGCTCGGACAACGATAGCGAGGTCCAGATCGTCGCCACCGATGGCCTGGTGAACTTCTATGTGCCCGGCTATGTCGAATCCGGGCTCAGCGGCACCATCCGCCGCGCCGGGTCCGCCATCACCGCCCGCTGGTCCCGCGACGAAAACCGCGATGTCGTCGACCCCGACGTCCCCGTCCGCCCCGAAATCATCACCGCGCTCGGCCGTGTCGCCTCCGGCGGCTCCTCCATGGCCTCCCGCGCCAACGCCGCCCGCGCCGTCGGCATCCTCCGCGGCAACGCCGCCCTGCCCGACCTGCTCGAAGGCCTCCGCTCCAAGGACGACCGGCTCATCTTTGAAGCCCTCATCGCCATCCAGAAGCTCCGCGACCCCGCCGCCGGCCCGCGCGTCACCTTCCTGCTCCGCGACCTCGACGAGAAGGTCCAGCGCGCCGCCATCGAAACCGCCGGCCTGCTCCGCACCGCCGAGGCCGTCCCCGACCTCCAGCGCGTCCTCCCCGACACCCGCAGCCGCAACGTCCGCCGCGAGGCGATGCTCGCCCTCGCCCGCATCGCCACCCCCGAACTCCGCGACCTCTTCCTGCGCTACCTCAGCGACGGCGATGCCGACCTCCGCGGATCCGCCGCCGAAGGCCTCGGCCGCATCGGCCACGCCGAGGACCTGCCCATGGTCCGCCGCGCCTTCGAGGAGGAACGCCGCAACAACGCGCGCCTCGCCCAGGCTTTCGGCGCCGTCGCGCTCGGCGATGTCGAAATGTCCGAGTTCGCCCCCCTCCGCTATCTTGTCAACTCGCTCAACCAGCGCGCCTGGCACGGCGTCGCCTCCCCCTATCTGAGCGAACTCAGCCTCAAGCCCGCCGTCCGCCAGGCCCTCTATCCCGCCCTGCCCACCGGCACGCGCGATGAGAAGACGGGCCTCGCCTTCGTGCTCGCCGGATGCCGCGCCGAGGATGCCGTCCCCCACCTCGAAACCCTCGCCCGCGACCCCGATGCCAGCGTCGGCACCGAGGCCGTCCGCGCCCTCCGCATCCTCCGCGCCAGCCTCCGCTGACTCCCAATACGAAAAGGGCGAACCCCGCGGGGCTCGCCCTTTGCGCAAACTGGATGAAAAACGGGCTTACTTCGCCTTCTTCTGCTTCTGCTGACCAACGCGGATCTTGAACTGCTTCTGCTGCTGTTCCTGCCACGCCTTCCAATCGAAACGCTTGGCGGCTTCGGCCACGTACAGATCTTGATCGGCGCCCTTGGGCAGCACCGCCATCAGGGTCGCCTGCTGGCCTTCGGGACCCGTAATCCGGAAACGACGTATATTCGGAATTGCCATAACCTTACCAATATAGCATGGTCCCCCGGCCGCCTAAAAACAGGTCCGGGCGCCGTTTTCGCCGGCGCCCGGACATCGTTGAACTTGGTGCGGAGAGGGGGACTTGAACCCCCACGAGATTACTCCCGCTAGCACCTCAAGCTAGTGCGTCTGCCAATTCCGCCACCTCCGCAGGTGGGTCCGGCGCATCGCGCCGGCCTTGACACTTCGATTATAACCCAGCCCTCTACGGCTGCGGCTTCGTATTCTCCGGAGTCTGCGGCGGCAGCGGCACGTCCACCGTCTTCTTTTCGCCCGTCTCCGGATTCTCCAGTTCCATCTGAATCGACTTCTGCTCGCCCGCCGCCGGCGCCGGAGCCGAAGCCGGCGGTTGCGCCGATTCCAGCACCGTCGAACCCGGGCCGGACCCGGACCGCGTGTGCAGAATCGACAGGCTCAGCGACCCCACCATGAACAGAATCGCCGCAATCGTGGTCGCCTTGGAAAGCACCGTCGCCGCCCCACGCGGACCAAACGCCGTCTGCGAGCCCATCCCGCCAAACGCGCCCGCCAGATCCGCCGCCTTGCCGCTTTGCAGCAGCACCACGATGATCAGAAACAGGCACACAATCACATGAATGATGGTCAGAAGCAGAATCATATGGGGAAACCTTCAAAACGAACCCGCGCCCAAACCGCGGCGCGGGTTCGCCAACTAATCAGTATAGCGGGTTAGAAGACCAGCCGCAGCGCGATCTGCGCCCGCCGCGCGTTCGTTCCGTCCGGGAAGCCCTGGCTGGCCACCCCGGCGCCCAGGTTCGCCACCGGCGTCAGAATCCCGGTGCGCGCCTCGTACGCCTGGCTCGCCACGCTCGTGTCCGTCACCCGGTTGAACACGTTGAAGACCTCGAAGTTGAACATGGTCTGCACCCGCTCCGAGATCCGGAAAGCCTTCGTCAACCGCGCGTCCACGCGCCGCGTCTCATCCACCGGAATCGACGACCGCGACAGGAACGGCACCCGCGTCGAGCCGCCAAAGCCGTTCAGCGTGTTGTTGAACGCCTGCCCGGTGAACTGCGCGCCCGAAACGAAGACCGTCGGCGTCGAATACGGCGCCGAAGACAGTGTCCCGATGAACGACAGGTTCCAGCCGTTCAACACCTGCCGCGCAAACGCGTTCTCGAACTTCTTCTCCGGCGGCATAATCATGCCCGTGAACACCGTCCGGTGCCGGACATCCAGCGAACTTGTGCCCCGCTCGGCCCGGTAATCGCCGTTGTTCACCGTGCTCGCCACGCCGTCGAAGAACAGGTTGTTGCTGCCGCCGCCCATGTTCGTGTCGATGGCGTGCGACCAGGTGTAGTTCATCGTGCCTTCAAACCACTTCGTGGCCCGCTGCCGCACCTGCAGCACCATCGCGTTGTACCAGGTGTTGTTGCCGTTCTCCACCTGCGTCACGCGGTTGTAACGCGGGTCCACACGGTTCGCCCGCAGGTAGGTCGGCGTGGTAAAGCTGCCCACGTTCGTCCCCGCCGCGTCGCGGATCTGATACGTGAACGGCGCGCCCGGCATCCCGATGTTCAGGTCGCGGACGGCGAAGAAGCCCACGCCCCGGCTGCCCAGGTAGCTCAGCGTCACGCCCAGGTTGCGCGTGATCTCGCGCTCCAGGCCCAGATCCCACTGTTGCGAGTACGGAGCCCGCAGGTTCTGGTCCGCGAAGCCGATGCTCAGCACGCCCGGCGGCGGCGTCCGGTCCAGCGAGGGCACGAAGTTCGGGAACACCGGCCCCAGCGCCAGGTCCGCCGGCACGTTCGACTGCAGCGTGATCGGCCGCTGCGTTTGACCGTTGATCTGGTGCAGATTGCCCACCAGCGCGCCCGGCATGCGGGCATAGAAGATGCCATAGCTCGCCCGCAGCACCGACTTGCCTGCCTGGTCCAGCGAATAGGCAAATCCCACGCGCGGCGCGAAATTCTTGCCCGGCTGGTTGATCCGGCCCGTCAGCGCATAGTCCGCGTTCGGCTGTGTCGGCTGCGCGAACTGCGCGTACTCATACCGGATGCCGTAGTTCAACGTGAACCGGTTCGTGATCCTCCACTGGTCCTGCGCGAAGAAGTTGTAGTCCCGCACGAACACCGACAAATTCGGCGAACCAAAGTTCTGCGAGAACTGCTGCCAGCGCTTCCCGCCGTCCAGGTTCGTCAGATCCTGCGCGAACGCGGTCACTGACGGGTACGTGTAGGTGCCGTACTGGTTATTCAGCAGATCCAGCACGTCGCGCGTGTGCGCGATGTCAAAGCCGAACTTGAAGTTGTGCCGGCCCACCAGCCACGTCAGGTTGTTGGCGAACTGGAAGCGGTCCTCGGTCGGCTGCACGCGCGGCAGGAAGCTCGCGATGCCCAGGTTGCCCTGGCCCGCCACGCTCAACTGCCCCAGCAGCCCGTTCGGGGGCGCCAGTTCCGGATTGTTCGTGTCATACAGCCGGTCCTTGAACCAGCCGAAGCGGAACTCGTTCACCAGCGACGGCGTGATGATCCCCGTGTGCGCGAAGCGCGCAAACCGGTGCCGCACCGTCGAGTCGCCGTTGTTGCCGATCCCGCCGCCGTCCGTGCGCGTCGCCTGCGTCTGGATGCCGTTCGGCGAAATCCAGTTCATCAGGTTGAAGCTCAGCGAAAACGCGTTCTGCTCATTCGGACGCCAGTCCAGCTTCGCGAAACCCGTGTCCTGGTCCGCCCGGCGCGGAATCTCGCCGAAAAACCGCCGGAAGTAGCTCACCGCCGCCGCGCACTGCTGCGCCGTCGCCGGCGCGCCGCAGTCGCCGATGAACGTCCCGTCGGAGGAGAACAGCCGCGGGTTCTGGATCGCGCTCACCAGCGGGAAGTTGCGCCGCGTGAAGTCGCCGTTCACGAAATAGAACAGCTTGTCGCGCTTGATCGCGCCGCCCACCGAGCCGCCGAACTGATGCCGCGTTTCGTCCGGCTTCGCCTGCCCGATCGCGTTCGCATACCGGTCGTTCGCGTTGAAATCCTGATTGCGGAAAAACCAGTACCCGGTGCCATGAATCTGGTTGGCGCCGCTCCGGGTCACCGTGTTCACGCTGCCGCCCGCCGCCCGGCCAAACTCGGCCGAGTAGCCGCTCGTCTGCACCTGAAACTCCTGCACCGCGTCCTGCGAAATGTTCGAGGAGATGCGCGTGCGTCCGGCGTTCTCGTTGTAATAGCCCTGCGTCGTGTCGTTGCCGTCGGTCAGAAACGCGTTGCCGCCCGGCACGCCGCGGAAGCTCAGCAGCCCGAATGTTCCGTCCGCCACCACGCCCGGCGTCAGCAGCACAAAGCTGTCCACCCGCCGCCCGTTGATCGGCAGGTTGATGATCTGCCGGTCGTTCACCACGTCCGATACGCCCGTCTTCAACTGGTCCACCACCGGCGTCGAATCCGTGATCGTGATCTCCTGCGATTGCGTACCCACCGAAAGCGCGATGTTCAGCGAAACGTTCTGGCCCACCTGCACCTGGATTTCCCGCGCCTCCCACGGAGCGAAACCGCTCATCGTGATGCTCACCACATACCCCGGTCCCGGCGTCAACGAAGGCGCCGAAAACAGCCCCGCCGCGTTCGTCTCCAACTGCCGCCGTACACCCGTGTTCGGGTTCGACACCACCACCTGCGCGCCCGGCACTACTGAACCGGTCGCGTCCGTTACTGTGCCATTGATCGCGCCCAGCCCAGCCAGCGACTGTGCCGACGCACTAAGAGTAGTAATTGCGCACAGGGCGAGCGCAATAAGATATGCTCGGATTTTCATTGAGACTCCTGAATAGGAACTTACGATCGTATTGTACCGCCGCTCGATGACAATTGGGTTACAAAACCGCGTCGTTCCCGCCAATTCATTAGGTTTCTGACCGAAGGAGGACCTCTCCCATGCTCACCCGCCGCTCCCTGCTCCAAACCGCCGCCGCCCCCGCCTTGGTCCGCCGCCTCTCGGGCTCCGCCCAGGACCGCCCTAACATCCTGTGGATCCTCGCCGAGGACCTCAGCCCCGAACTCGCCTGCTACGGCTACCCCCTCGTCTCCACTCCCAACCTCGACCGCCTCGCCGCCCAGGGCGTCCGCTTCAATCACGCCCACACAACCGCGCCGGTTTGCTCCGCCGCCCGCTCCGCCTTCAACGTCGGCCTCTACCAGACCACCACCGGCACCCACCAGCACCGCAGCCACCGCAAGGACGGCTACCGCCTGCCCCTGAACGCCCGCCTCCTCAGCCACCGCCTTCGCGACGCCGGCTACTTCACCGCAAACGTACTCGAATTCGCTCCCGGCGTCCGCGGCCAGGGCAAGACCGATTTCAACTTCCACCTCGACGAACCACCCTTCCAGGGGACCCACTGGAACCAGCGCGCCGCCGGGCAGCCCTTCTTCGCCCAGGTCAACTTCCAGGCCACCCACAAAGGCCCCGCCTTCACCGCCGCCCGCAAACTCCCCACCCTCATCGACGCCGCTCGCGTCGAACTCCCGCCCTACTGGCCCGACCACCCCACCGTCCGCGACGAGTTCGCCAACTACCTCGACTGCGTCAACCTGCTCGACATCCAGATCGGCACGCTCCTCGACACCCTGAAGAAGGACGGCTCGCTCGACAACACCGCCATCTTCTTCATGGGCGACAACGGCCGCTGCCTGCTGCGCGGCAAGCAGTGGCTCTACGACCCCGGCACCCACGTCCCCCTCATCGTCAACGCCCCCGGCGCGGGCAAGCCCGGCTCCGTCCGCGACGATCTCGTCCTCTCGCTCGATGTCACCGCCCAGATTCTCCGCCTCGCCGGCCTCCCCCTGCCCGAACCCTTCCACGGACAGCCGCTCTGGAGCGACCGCGTGAAGCCCCGCCCCCACATCATCACCGCCCGCGATCGCTGCGACATGACCCGCGACCGCATCCGCGCCGTCCGCGACGCCCGCTACAAGTACATCCGCAACTTCATGCCCGAGCGGCCTTATACCCAGTTCAACAACTACATCCAGACCCAATACCCCACCCGCACCGTCCTCGAGGACCTCCACAAAGCCGGGAAGCTCAACGCCATCCAGTCCCAATTCATGGCCCCCCGCAAGCCGGACCTCGAACTCTACGACACCCGGACCGACCCCCACGAAGTCCGCAACCTCGCCGCCGACCCCGCCCAGAAATCCCGCCTCCAGCGCATGGGCGCCATCCTCGATCAATGGATGAAAGACACCGCCGACCGCGGCGGCGAACCCGAAACCGAGGAAGCGATGGCGCTGTGACCGCGCCCGCCCTCACTCCCCCCACGGCGTCGGATTCGCGGGCACAAACCCGATCCAGCCCTGCGCCGGCAATGCGTCCGCGGGCAGCCCGTCCCGCCACAGCGACAACTGAAACCGCACCGGCTGGCCCGTGTCCACCCCCAACATCTCCAGATCCACTGACAACTCCACAATCCGCCGGTACGCGCAGTACACCGCCTTCACCCGTTCGCCCTGCCCCACCACCTCCGCCCCATCCCGCGTCAGCTGCGCATGCACCTCCAGGTCTTTGCCCGACCCCTCCAGCGTCATCCGCACCTCTGTGCCCGCGTGCGCCCCCGGCCGCTCGTCCGTCATGTCCAGCCGCACATAGATCTGCGTCCCGTCGCTGCCGTATTGCAGTTGCCGCACCAGGAACTGCTGCCCGTGCATCGCCCCCTGCCGCTGGTCCGGGCGGTACACGCCGGCGCCCAGCCACTCGAAGTAGCTCGACACCTCTCCGTCCATCCGCGGCATGATCGGACCGGTCGGCGTCTCGTGAAACGCCCGCACGGCCACCCTCAGAATCGGCCGCGACAACTCCTCCGGCGGCGTCAGCCCCAGCGCCCGGTACACATGGGCCAGGTGGTCGCGGAACAGCTTGTCGAACTCCTCGCGGTTCTCCGAATGGTGCTCGGGACCATACCACCAGTTCCAGTCCGACCCCTCCGCGATCAGCAGCTCCTCATACGCGAGTTGCCGCATCTCCTTCGGCAGACGCTTGCCCTCGGCCGTGTGAATCACCTGCTCGTAGGTCTCCCGCGCGTCCAGCAGCAGGTTCCACGCCTTGTTGTCCTCCTCCGCCCCGATCCACACGTCGAAGTTGGCGTTGATCCACGAGCCCGGATGAATCCGCGGCAGCTCCAATGCCGGTACCCGCTCGAATGCCTCCGAAACGGTCACCGCCGTCATCATGGGGTCTTCGCTGACCTTGCGGTAGAGTTGCCGGAGAAACTCGCGCCCGCCCCGGTCGAAGTGCTCCCAGGCGTTCTCGCCGTCCAGAATCACCGGCACCAGCGCGTCGCGCCCTTGCCCGTGAACGTGCCGGCAGTTCTCGCGAATCCGGTCCAGCAGATGGTCCGCCGCGTGCCAGGGCTCCATCCGCGAATAGACGAAGCCGATCAGGTCGCTCAGGAAATGGTCGCGGAAGATCATCTTCATCTCGCGCCCGTCCTGCCGCCACACGTACGGGCGGTAGGTCTCCTCGACGCCCGCCACCCGCATCAGCGTCGCGCCCAGCACGCCGTTGTCGGTCGCCATCCACTCCACACCCAGCTCCGCCGCCAGCGCCAGCGTCTCGTCCGAAACCGACCCCTCCGAAGGCCACATCCCCGGCGGCACGAAGCCCAGCTTCCGCTTGGCGTACTCGCGCGCCGTCTGCATCTGGTGGTGCGCGTCCTGCGGATACCGGAACCGCCGCGGCAGCGGCACGTTCGGATGCGCCACCTCCGCGATATTCGAATCGCACAGCAACGGCAGAATCGGGTGATAGAACGGCGTCACCGAGACCTCGATCTGCCCCTTCTTCGCGAATTCCTTATACACGGGCAGAACCCGGCCGCAGATCTCCACCTGCTTCCGGCCCATCAGCGCCTGGTCTTCGTGCGAGTAATCCCGCCCCTTCGCGACCAGCGCCCGCACCTCCGGGTCGTGCTCCTGAAACTCCTCGTCAAACCACGCCACCTGCGACAACACCTGCAAATCGCGGAATGCCCCCGGCGTCATCGTGCGCCGCGCCCGCTCCGGATTCTCGCCCGCCGCGCGCCACCCGTCAAACAGCTCCCCGTAGCGTGGATACCGGTAGATCATCCGGCCCGGGTTCGCCTGGAAGAAGTACTTCAGGATAAACGTCTGCTCCTCGGCCGTTAGTTCCTCCGCCGGCTTCAAGGCGACCCGCAGAAACGGGTCCCGCGCCTCGTTCCGCGCATATTCCTCGATCTGCACCATCATCGATGGCACCAGGTTGAAGGTCTGGTGAATCTCCGGAAACTCGTCCAGGAGCTTCACCATCCCGTAGTAGTCCTTCAGGGCGTGCATCCGCGTCCACGGCAACTGGTACTCGCCCGTGGCCAGATCCTTGTAGAACGGCTGGTGCATGTGCCAGACAAAACAGAGGTAGGAATGGGGCATGAGCGGCGTTTCCTGGCACATCCAGCATATCCGGAATCCCCTGCCGCGCTTCACTCTCCCCGTCCAACCCGATACAATCCCACCCATGAAGCGCCGTTCCTTCCTCGTCAGCTCCTCCTCCGCCCTCGCCCTCCAGCCTGCTGACGCCCTCCGCGTGGGCGTCATCGGCGCGGGCGGCCGCGGCCGGTTCATGACCGGCGAATTCAAGGAGATCGGCGCCCGCATGGACGCCGTCTGCGACGTCTATGAGCCCAACCTCACCGCCGGCCTCGCCGCCGCCAGCACCGGCGCTCGCTCCTACCGCGACTACCGCCGCCTGCTCGAGGACAAGCAGATCGACGCCGTCCTCGTCGCCACCCCCGACCACTGGCACGCCCAGATGGTCATCGACGCCGTCAACGCCGGCAAGGACGTTTACGTCGAGAAACCCATGTGCCACACCATCGACGAAGGCTACCGCATGGTGGAAGCCGTCCGCCGCACCAAACGCATCGTCACCATCGGCACCCAGCGCCGCAGCTCCCCCCTGTTCCAGACCGCCGCCACCTTCGCCACCCCCGAACGCCTTGGCCCCGTCCGCCTCGTCACCTCCTGGTGGCTCAACCACCAGGCTTCGCTCTCCAACCGCAAGATCGAAGGTGATCTCGACTGGAAGCAGTGGCTCGGCCCCGCCCCCGCGCGCCCGCTCGACCCCACGGTCTTCTTCAACTGGTATTACTTCTGGGACTACTCCGGCGGCCTGCTCATCGGCCAGGCGGCCCACATGCTCGACGCCATCCAGTGGTTCATGCGCACCGACGCCCCCGCCGCCGTCACCTGCGCGGGCGGCCAGGTGAACCTCCCCGGCGCCGAGATCACCGACACCGCCTCGGTCACGCTCGAGTACGCGAACAACTTCATCGCCACCTTCACGCTTGGCTACAAAGCCATGCGCTACCACTTCCACTCGGATCAGCTAGCTCAATACCACGGCGCCCGCGCCCGCCTCGACGTTGGCCGCGAACACTACGCCCTCTACGAGGAGAACCCCAAGCAGATGGACCTTACCCCCGCCGTCTCCGTCGTCGAGCCCGGCTCCTTCGGCCCCGCCACGCGCCACCACATACGCAACTTCCTCGAATGTTGCCGCACCCGCCGCGACCCCACCGCCCCCGTCGAGGAAGGTCTCAAAACCGCCATCGCCCTCGTGATGACCATCGAGTCCCTGCGCACGGGCCGCCGCATCCGCTTCAATCCGGCCACCCGCACGATGGAAGCCTGAAGACGAGACAATACCTGAATCAGCTCTGGAACCCTCATGCCTATACGCACTCCGCTCCTCCCCTTCCTGCTTGCCGCGGCGCTGGCGGCGCAAACGCCCGACCAGCCCCGCCGCTCAGTCACCGACCCCGGCGTCGTCACCACGCGCCAGACCATCACCCCTGCCGGCGTCCCGGCGGTCTTTGACGGCCGCGTTTATGGCGTTGCCTTCGGCCAGTCCGCCAGTGAACTCTGGGTCCTCAACCAGCGCGGCCTTTACCGCTTCGACTGGCAGCGCAACCAGGTGCTCGACCGCCTCCAGCCCGCCCCGCGCCGCGCCGGTCTCCAGGGCGTCGCCTACGACCCCGTCACCAACCGCGCCCTCTACACCGGCACCTCGAACGAGCGCGACGTCTGGCTCGCCGCCGCGGATTCGGGCAAGCGCATCGAACTCCGCTCCAAGGTGGGCCAGCACCTCTCCGGCGCGCCCGCCATCGCCCCCAAACCCAATTCCAAGGGCGAACGCCTCGCCGTCTTCCCCCTCGTTCACGACAACCAGCTCGCCGTCGTGAACCTCAACGCTGCGTCCGGCACAGACCTCGTCCCCACCGGCATTGCCCCCTTCGCCGCCGTCATTGACGGCCAGGGCTCCACTGCCTGGGTCTCCAACTGGGGCGGACGCACGCCCCGGCCGGGCGACCGCACCGCGCCCACCGGCCTGCTCCCCGGCGCGGACCGCGTCGTCGTCGATGAACGCGGCATCGCCTCCACCGGCACCCTCACCCGCATCGACCTCATCAACCGCAAGGCCACCCACACCGTCGAAACCGGCCTCCACCCCACCGCCCTCGCCTGGGACCAGCCCCGCCACCGCCTCTTCGTCGCCAATAACAATTCGGACTCCATCACCGTCGTCGATACCGCCGCCAACCGCGTCGTCAACACCTGGCGGCTCCAGCCCTTCGCCGAAACCGCCCCCGGCCTCGCCCCCTCGGCGCTCGCCCTCACCCCCGACGGCCGCCAGCTCCTCGTCGCCCTCGGCGGCGTCAACGCCGTCGCTCTTCTCGATGCCGCCACCGGCCGCATCCAGGGCCTCATCCCCACCGGCTGGTACCCCAGCGCCCTCGCCGTCAGCCCCGACGGCGCCCGCTTCGCCGTCGGCTCGCTGCTCGGCGCCGGCTCCGGCTGGCGCGACAAGCCCAATCAGCGCTTCGTCCACTCCTACCGCGGCTCCGTCGCCGTGATCGACTTCCCCGACGCCGCCCAACTCGCCAACTACTCCAACGCCGTCGCCGAAAACACCCATCTCACCCTCGCCGGCCGGCAGATCGGAAGAGCGTCGTGTAGGGAAAGAGTGTAGATCTCGGTGGT
>ERZ761609.1536-NODE-1536-length-19841-cov-50.218589_pt1 | contig 19841 bp, 14 predicted proteins | sample MGYA00511163_ERZ761609 | MGnify/ENA primary metagenome ERZ761609 (study PRJEB28899, sample SAMN02445070) | bioreactor sludge metagenome | biome: EBPR sludge | place: Australia: Brisbane, Thorneside Wastewater Treatment Plant | collected 2011-12-16 ... | reverse complement strand
AACCATTTTACCGATAAACTCCTACCTTTGTCGAAAGACTTTTTAGACAGCCCCTGCCTGACACATATCGGGAATATCTGCTGTTGTTTTGTGTCCGCGCAAACAACACATATCGGGAATAATTTTTTTCTTATCTTACATCGGTTTACAATTTCGTACATCTTTAAATTTGGTGAATTATGGTTCAACAAAAAGATTACCCCATTCCTGCCATGCTTTGCTTTGGCATAAACAGTCCCCCCGCCGGCAGCAACAAAAACGCCGAGTTTATAGCCCTATACCCGTGCCTAAAGACCAGAGAAAGTTCTTCTCTATGACAGATGTCAAAACAAGGTTGCATAACCAATTGGTGATAGACCGCATTTTTAACATCTCACCAGAAACAGCAAAGTTGGCAAAAAATCACCCAAAAATCATAGAACTCTTATCTTTGGGCTGCATTGCTGCTTAATTTTTAACGAACTATTGACGGTAAAAGATGCAATAAATGGGTGCGCGGGTGTTTGGGAGGGGGGATTTTATTGGGAAAGTGAAAAGGGAAGAGGGAAAAATTACGAAATACGAGTTGTGAGCTGTGCATGGGTTTAGTACCCGCTTTTCACTTTTCACTACCCATTACCCCAGTCAACTGCTGCCCTCAAAATTTCGTTTATGCTAACAACTCATCACTCATAACAGTAGAGACGAGCCTGTGTGCGCTTTACTCATAACCGCCAACAAACAACCTAAACCCGCGTTTTACCCGAAAACACTTTGTGCATTTATCTACACCAAGTATTATTGTTACCTTGTTACCCAATCCTGCCCAAAAATGCCTAAGTTTGCGCTAAAATTAGTACTATGGTTGCTTCAATGACCGGATTTGGCAGAAAAACGGCAAAAGTGGGCGATAAAACTGTTACTGTAGAAATAAAAACGGTAAACAATAAATACTTAGATATTTACCTGAAACTGCCCCAGATTTTCCGGTCAAAAGAAACCGATATCAGAAGGCTGCTTGCCGATTTTGTGGTGAGGGGAAAAACAGAGGTTACCATTTCAACCAATGATGCCGACCTTGAGCGCGCCTATACCATTAACAGGGCTGCGGTTTTAAGCTACTACCAACAACTTACTGCTATTGGGCAGGAAATGAATATAACGGTGGGCGAATCGCTACTGGCAGCCATTTTGCGCATGCCCGAAATTATTTCGGGAGGCAATATAGAACTGTCTGATGAAGAATGGCAGCAACTGCAAACGCTTATAAGAGGTGCTTTAACAGATTTATTGCAATACCGCCTTGCCGAAGGCAGCGCTCTTGAAGCCGATTTTGAAGAGCAAATTGTCGATATTTTGCAACGGCTTCAAACGGTTAAAACGCTTGCCCCGCAAAGACTTACGCAAATGAGAGAACGCATAACCAAAGCGCTCCACGAATGGCAACTAAACGAAAAAGCTGATAAAAACCGGTTTGAACAAGAACTGCTGTACTATCTTGAAAAATTAGATATTAACGAGGAGGTAGTGCGCCTTACAACGCATTGCCACTATTTTTTAACCGAAATGCGCAGCACCAATAAAACCGAAAAGGGAAAAAAACTTAACTTTATAACCCAAGAGATAGGCAGAGAAATAAATACCATTGGCTCTAAAGCTAATGATGCAAACATACAGATAGAGGTGGTGCAAATGAAAGATGCCTTAGAACGCATTAAAGAGCAACTTCTTAATATAATATAAAACTTTCAGCAACTCTACATTCCCTCCCGAAAGCGTTTTACACATGCGTATATACCCCACCGCAAGCACCGCTAAACTCATTGTTTTTACCGCACCTTCGGGTGCGGGTAAAACCACGTTGGTAAGGCATATTTTGGCTACTCTTCCGCACAAGGTTGCATTCTCAGTATCGGCTACCACCCGAAAACAACGCAGCAATGAGGTAAACGGCAAAGATTATTACTTCATAACTCGTGAAGAATTTTTCCAAAAAAGACAAAACAAGGAGTTTTTGGAATGGCAGGAGGTTTATGATGGTAATTTTTATGGCACTCTGCTCAGCGAAATTGACAGGATAACGCAAATGGGAAAAGCGGTTATTTTTGATGTGGACGTGGAAGGCGCACTAAACATCAAAAAAATTTTTGGCAACCAGGCATTAACTGTTTTTGTAAAGCCGCCATCGGTGGCTATTATCAGGCAGCGCCTTCGCCACCGCAATTCTGAAACATCAGAAATGTTAGAAAAACGGGTGGAAAAAGCTGTTTTGGAACTACAGTATGAAAACAGGTTTGACCTATCACTCCTAAACGATGATATAACCGAGGCTAAAAGAAATGCCACTACAATTGTAACCCAATTTTTAGAGGAGGAGCGGTAAGCGCCTCTCCCCTACTCTCTTTCATAAAACCACTTACCCCCCCTATTTACATAAAGATAAAAAAGCCCTTCTGCACAATGGCAGAAGGGCTTTTTTAGATGACAAAAGCAGTAGATTAGTCTATAATCATACTCGATGCGCTTTTTTCCAATCGTGCCAGTTCTTCTTTAGAACCTACGGTAATTTGGTTAAACCTTCTAACACCGGTGCCTGCAGGAATAAGATGCCCTACAATTACGTTTTCTTTTAAGCCACTCAGGAAATCCTTTTTGGCAGCAATTGCAGCTTGACTCAATACTTTGGTGGTTTCTTGGAACGAAGCGGCAGAAATCCAACTGCTTGTACCCAAAGAGGCGCGGGTAATACCTTGCAACAACGGACGCGAGGTAGCCGGAATAGCATTTCGGTAAGCCACTAATTTCTTATCGTTGCGGCGCAGGTAAGAATTTTCATCGCGCAGTTGGCGCAAAGATACTATCTGCCCTACTTTCAGAACGGTAGAGTCACCGGCATCGGTAATAACCTTTTTGTCGTAAATGCGGTCATTCTCCTCCATGAAATCCAGTTTATCTACCGCCATTTTTTCCATAAAGCGGGTGTCGCCGGGCTCTACAATGCTTACTTTTCGCATCATTTGGCGCACAATGGCTTCAATGTGCTTATCGTTGATTCTTACGCCTTGCAAACGGTACACCTCTTGTACTTCGTTTACCAAATACTCTTGCACAGCAAAAGTACCTTTGATGTTAAGAATATCAGAGGGGGTAATGGCTCCGTCTGAAAGCGGGTCGCCCGCTTTAACCGAATCATTTTCCAATACCAATATGTGTTTAGAAACAGGCACTAAATAGGTTCGGCTCTTACCGGTTTTAGAGGTAATGGTAATTTCGCGGTTACCCCGCTTAATTTTACCAAAAGTAACCGTACCATCTATCTCACTTACAACAGCGGGGTTAGATGGGTTACGGGCTTCAAACAGCTCCGTTACACGGGGTAAACCACCGGTAATATCCCTAACTTTACCAATAATTCGCGGAATTTTGATAAGAACTTTACCTCTATGTACCATTTCGGCATTTTCAACACTAATGTGTGAACCTACCGGAAGGTTATAGGAATAAAGCGTTTTACCATCAACCGCATCAACAATTTTGATAGCCGGAATAAGGGTTTTGTTTTTGCTTTCTATTACCACTTTGTCTTTGTAACCTGTTTGCTCGTCGGCTTCTTCGCGGAAGGTAACTCCTTCTACGATATTTTCATACTCTACTAAACCGGCATACTCCGAAACAATAACAGCATTATAGGGGTCCCAGTCGCAAATTTTATCACCCTTGCTAACGGTTTGTCCGCTTTTCACGTATAAGTTGGCGCCATAGGGTATTACATTACTTACCAACTGACGGTTAGTCTTGGTATCCATGATACGCGCTTCCCCATTTCTGCCCAATACAATTTCCTTTGACTCGCCATTTTCGGTTATGTGAACGTGGGTTCGCACTTCATCTAACTCTAATATGCCATCAAATTTAGCAGTAAGGCTTGATTGGGTTGCAATGTTAGAAGCAGTACCCCCTACGTGGAAGGTACGCAGTGTGAGCTGCGTACCCGGCTCCCCGATAGACTGAGCAGCAATAATACCTACTGCATCGCCAATTTGTGCCAAACGGTTATTAGTAAGGTTTCTGCCATAACACTTCACACATACGCCGTGTTTAGATTCACACGTTAATACAGAACGGATAGCCACTGTTTCAATACCGGTTTCTTGGTCAATGTATCGGGCTAAATCATCAGTAACTTCATCGCCGGCAGCCACTATCACCTCATCGGTAAGCGGGTGAATAATGTCTTGCAGGGCAGTTCTACCCAAAATACGCTCAAACAAGGGCTCTACCACATCTTCGTTGTCTTTTAGGGCAGATATCTCAATGCCTCTTAGTGTCATGCAGTCCTCTTCTGAAATGATGAGGTCTTGGGCAACGTCCACCAAACGCCGGGTTAAGTAACCGGCATCTGCTGTTTTAAGAGCGGTATCTGCAAGACCCTTTCTGGCACCGTGTGTTGAAATAAAGTACTCCAATACCGATAACCCTTCCTTAAAGTTAGCCAAAATGGGGTTTTCTACAATTTCAGGTCCTACGGAGCCCGATTTTCGGGGTTTAGCCATCAATCCTCTCAAACCTGCCAACTGCTTAATCTGCTCTTTTGAACCCCGAGCGCCAGAATGGAACATCATATACACGGCATTAAAACCTTGTTTGTCTTCTTCCAATCCACGTATCAGGGTATCGCTTATACGCGTGCCTAAGCGAGTCCAGATGTCAATAACCTGGTTATAGCGTTCGTTGTTGGTTATCAAACCAAATTCATAGTTGTTTGCCACTTCATCAACCTCTGACTGAGCCTTGCGAATCATATCGGTTTTTTCCATAGGCACCAGCAGGTCATTGATACTAAACGACAACCCGCCTTTAAATGCCCATTCAAATCCAAGTTCTTTAATATCGTCAAGGAACTTAGCAGTTCTTGAAATACCAACCACTTTAATAATATCGCCTATTACCGTGCGTAGTTCCTTTTTAGAAAGGAGTTTATCCACAAATCCAACTTCCTTAGGCACTACCTCATTAAAAATGACTCTTCCGGTAGTAGTGGTAATTATTTTTTTAACCAACTGACCGTTTGGCTCGCGCACATTAACCTTTACTTTTATGATAGCGTGCAGGTCTAATTTACGCTCATTATAGGCTATAATTACCTCTTCAGGCGAGTAGAACGATTTCCCTTCGCCCAATACCGGATGTCCGGGAACCGATTTGCGGTCTTTGGTAATGTAGTACAATCCCAAAACCATGTCTTGTGAGGGTAGGGCAATGGGCGTACCGTTTTGCGGGTTTAAGATATTGTGCGAAGACAACATCAGCATTTGGGCTTCCAGTATAGCCTCATTGCTGAGCGGTACATGCACGGCCATTTGGTCGCCGTCAAAGTCAGCGTTAAAAGCAGTACATACCAACGGGTGCAGTTGAATGGCTTTACCTTCTACCAGCACCGGCTGAAACGCCTGAATAGACAAACGGTGCAGGGTTGGGGCACGGTTGAGCAGTACCGGGTGTCCGCGCAAGATATTTTCCAAAATATCCCATACCACTGATTCTTTACGGTCAACTAATTTTTTTGCTGATTTAACCGTTTTAACGATGCCTCTTTCTAAGAGTTTTCTGATGATAAAAGGCTTAAACAATTCGGCAGCCATAGCCTTGGGTAAACCACACTCGTGCATTTTGAGTTTAGGACCCACCACAATAACAGAGCGGCCTGAGTAATCTACCCTTTTACCCAGCAAATTTTGACGGAACCTGCCTTGTTTGCCTTTTAACACATCGCTGAGCGATTTTAAAGCTCGCCCACCTTCTGCTTTTACGGCGTTTGATTTGCGCGAGTTGTCAAACAGCGAGTCCACCGCTTCCTGCAACATGCGCTTTTCATTGCGCAATATTACTTCGGGGGCTTTAATTTCTATGAGGCGTTTAAGGCGGTTGTTTCTTATAATAACCCTTCGGTACAAGTCGTTCAAGTCTGAACTGGCAAAACGCCCGCCATCAAGTGGTACAAGAGGGCGCAGTTCGGGCGGAATAACCGGCAGGTATTGTACTACCATCCACTCGGGGCGGTTTACCCTTGATTCATTAGCTTCTCTGAATGCTTCAACCACACTCAAACGTTTCAAAGCCTCTGCTTTGCGCTGCTGTGATGATTCATTTGAAGCGCTGTTGCGAAGGTCATACGACAAAGTGTCAAGGTCAATGCGTTCGAGCAGGTCTTGAATAGCCTCTCCGCCCATTTTAGCTATGAATTTATTTGGGTCGGTATCGGGCAGGTGTTGGTTATCACGAGGCAGCATTTCCAGCAGCTCCAAGTATTTTTCTTCGTCTAACAAATCTAACTGACTTACCTCATGAGCTAAAAGTCCGGGCTGAATGACCACGTAACGCTCATAGTAGATAACATTTTCCATTTTTTTGGACGACATGCCCAAAAGGTAGCCAATTTTATTGGGAAGAGATTTAAAATACCAGATGTGTACCACCGGCACCACTAATTTGATATGCCCCATGCGCTCACGACGCACCTTTTTTTCTGTAACTTCTACTCCGCATCGGTCACAAACTATGTTTTTGTAGCGAATGCGTTTGTATTTACCGCAATAACACTCGTAGTCTTTTACAGGCCCGAAGATACGCTCACAAAAGAGTCCTTCTCGTTCGGGCTTAAGCGTACGGTAGTTAATGGTTTCGGGTTTAGTAACTTCGCCACATGAGTTTTCTAAAATTGTGTCGGGCGAAGCAAGACATATGGTAATGCTTGAAAAATCGGCAGGGATAGCGTTTTTGGCTTTTTTTACTACGGACATAGTGGAAAAGAAGTTTAATTTTTATTGCAGAAAAACCAAATTCAAAAATACAAAAGCTGTGGGGCGCTCTTACTTATCAAACACCAAATCGAGCGCCAACCCCTGTAGCTCGTGCATCAGTACGTTAAACGATTCGGGTGTACCGGGTTTAGGTAATACATCGCCTTTCACAATTGCTTCGTAGGCTTTGGCACGTCCTATAATATCGTCTGATTTAACGGTGAGCATTTCTCTGAGTATATGCGAAGCGCCAAAGGCTTCTAATGCCCAAACCTCCATTTCACCAAATCGCTGACCACCGAACTGGGCTTTACCACCAAGCGGTTGCTGGGTAATGAGTGAGTAAGGACCAATAGAACGAGCGTGCATTTTATCATCTACCATGTGCGCAAGTTTAATCATATAAATAACACCCACGGTAGCAGGCTGATGAAATCTTTCGCCGGTTTCGCCGTCATACAGATAGGTTTGACCCAAAGAGGGCAAGCCGGCTTTTTTGATTTCGTTTTCAATTTCGTCAACGGAGGGTCCATCAAAAATAGGGCAGGCGTATTTAACACCTAATTTTTTACCCGCCCAACCAAGCACGGTTTCATAAATTTGCCCTAAGTTCATACGTGAGGGCACCCCCATTGGGTTAAGGATAATATCCATGGGCGTACCATCGGGTAAAAATGGCATATCTTCTACCCGAACAATTTTAGCCACAATGCCCTTATTTCCGTGTCGCCCTGCAAGTTTATCGCCCACCCTTAGTTTGCGTTTTTTGGCAATATAAACTTTTGCCAATTTGAGTACGCCGGCGGGCAGGTCATCGCCTATGGTAATGCTTGTTTTAATGCGTTTGTTTCGGGCTACTTCCTCGCCCACCTTAATGTTATAGTTGTGCATAAGGCGCTTGAGTATTTCATTGGTAGTTGTGTCGTTTGTCCAATTACGCATTTCCAGCTCTCTAAACTCGGTAATGGTTTCAAAAAGTGGGCCGGTAAATTTAATACCTACTGGTATCACTTCTTCACCATGTATGTTTTTAACCCCTTCCGACCTTTTGCCGTCAAGTAGTACCAACAGTTTTTCAATCAGTTTTTTGCGCAATCTACTCAACTGACGCTTATGGTCTTGTTCTACTTTGAGAAGTTCTTCCTTTTCTTTAATCTTGTTCTCTTTGTTCTTTTTAAATCGAGCAAAAAGTTGTTTGTCAATCACCACTCCTTCAATAGAGGGCGGAACCTTAAGTGAGGCATCTTTCACATCGCCGGCTTTATCTCCAAAAATTGCTCTAAGCAGTTTTTCTTCGGGGGTGGGGTCAGTTTCGCCTTTGGGGGTAATTTTACCTACCAAAATATCGCCTTCTTTAATATGGGCACCAATTCTGATGATGCCATTTTCATCAAGGTCTTTGGTGGCATCTTCGCTCACATTAGGAATATCGTTAGTAAACTCCTCCTCACCTAATTTTGTATCGCGTACATCGTGGTCAAACGATTCAATATGGATAGAGGAAAATATGTCTTCCCGAACAATGCGCTCCGATAAAACAATAGCGTCTTCAAAGTTGTAACCTTTCCAAGGCATAAATGCCACTTGCAGGTTTTGCCCCAGCGCCAATTCTCCGCCGGCGGTGGCAAATCCTTCACACAGGGCTTGGCCGGCTTCTACTAAATCACCTTTTCTAACTACCGGTTTAAGGTTAATACAAGTAGCTTGGTTAGTACGTCTGAACTTGATGAGGTCATATACCACACTGTCATCTTCAAAAGAAGCGAGGCGCTCTTCTTCACTACGTTCATAGCGTACAATCACCTTATCGGCATCTACATACTCCACTATACCCTTACGCTCAGCGTTAAGTAACATACGAGAGTCTTTTGCTACTTTAGCTTCCAGTCCGGTACCTACAATAGGCACTTCGGGGCGAAGCAGGGGAACTGCCTGGCGTTGCATGTTTGAACCCATAAGGGCACGGTTGGCATCATCGTTTTCAAGAAATGGAATAAGCGATGCTGAAACACCCACAATTTGGTTAGATGCAACATCTATGTATTGTAGCCCTTCGGGTGCAACTATGGGAAATTCACCTTCTTGCCGTGCCTTAATTTTATCGGTCAAAATATCGCCCGTTTTTTCGTCAAACTCGGCAATAGCCTGCCCAATGGTGTTATTATCTTCCTCTTCTGCCGATAGGTAATCTACATCGGTAGGTCCCATAAGAACTTTGCCGCCTTCTACTTTGCGATAAGGAGTTTCAAGAAAACCCAAATCGTTTACCTTAGCATGTATGCACATGGTAGAAATAAGTCCGATATTAGGGCCTTCGGGCGTTTCAATGGTGCAGAGCCTTCCGTAGTGCGAGTAATGCACGTCGCGCACTTCAAAACCTGCCCGCTCACGAGATAAACCTCCGGGTCCTAACGCCGATATACGGCGTTTGTGGGTAATTTCGGAAAGCGGATTAGTTTGGTCTAAGAATTGCGAGAGTTGGCTGGTACCAAAAAACGTATTGATAACCGATGACAATGTGCGTGCATTAATAAGGTCAGTGGGGGTAAAAACTTCCGTATCTCTTACGTTCATTCGCTCCCGTATAGTGCGTGCCATTCTTGCTAAACCCACACTAAACTGACTGTAAAGCTGCTCCCCAACCGTTTTTATCCTACGGTTACTCAGGTGGTCTATGTCATCTATTTCAGCATTTTGGTTAGTCAGTTTCACCAGATATTCCACCATGCTTATGATGTCTTCCTTGGTTAATACTTTTACCGAATCAGGTATAGTAAGATTCAACTTTTTATTTATCTTATACCTGCCTACCTCTCCCAAATCATAGCGCTTATCTGAGAAAAACAGTTTTTCAATGATACCACGTGCGGTTTCATCATCGGGGGGTTCTGCCCCACGCAACTGTCGGTAGATATGCTGAACAGCCTCAAGTTCCGAGTTAGAAGTATCTTTCTGAAGGGTATTTAAGATGATAGCAAAATCGCCTGCACGCTCATCTTTTTGCAACATAATGGTAGCATCTCCTATTTGGAGTATGTCATAGATATTGTTTTCATCTAAAACCGTATCCCTTTCCAAAATAGTTTCGTTCCTTTCAATAGAAGATACTTCGCCGGTATCCTCATCTACGAAATCCTCTACCCATGTACGCAGCACCCGAGCAGCTAATTTTTTCCCTATATTTTCCTTAAGAGTAGGCTCACTCACCTCAATTTCATGGGCAAGATCAAACAATTCTAATATAGACCGGTCGGTATCAAAACCAATAGCCCTAAGTAGGGTAGTTACCGGAAATTTCTTTTTTCGGTCAATGTAAGCATACATGACGTTATTAATATCGGTAGCAAATTCAATCCAAGCACCTTTAAACGGAATAACACGGGCTGAATATATGCGTGTACCGTTTGGGTGAACACTCTGGCTAAAAAACACGCCGGGTGAACGGTGTAACTGAGATACCACTATGCGCTCAGCGCCATTAATAACAAAAGTACCCTTAGCCGTCATATAAGGCAGATTGCCTAAAAATACTTCCTGCTCAATGGTTTTGAAGTCAACGTGCTCTACATCATTGCATGATAGGCGCAGTTTGGCTTTCAAAGGTACGCTATACGTAAGACCACGCAAAATACACTCCTCAATGGTGTAGCGGGGCGGGTCTATGAAATAGTCAAGAAATTCAAGCGAAAAGATATTGCGGGCATCTGTTATGGGGAAGTTCTCTTTAAAAACTGCATACAGCCCTTCATTTGACCGATTTTCGGGAGTAGTTTCAATTTGGAAAAACTTTTTGAAGGCTTCCACCTGAATTGCAAGCAAATCGGGGTAGTCAAAAGTTTGTTTAATTTTGCCAAAATTTATTCGCGGAGTGAGTCCGTTTTTGTGCATTGTCATATTAAAATGTGCTTTATTTTGATTAAAATAAACGCAAAATAGGCAAGGGGGCAAACTGCTCCCTTGCCTATTAAGGCGGTCAAATTAAAGAGTAGTAATAGCGTAGTCGTAGCGAAAAGGGTTTAAAATGAAAAAAGAGATAAACAAAAAAAGGAAAAAAGTTACATACTCTTGTTGTTGCCCTTTTTTAGGACAGTTAATTCCGCTCTTCGCCGGGCTTCATCACTATGCCGCAGGCTTTACTTCACTTCCACTTCAGCGCCAACTTCTGCAAGCTGGGTTCTAATTGATTCAGCTTCTTCTTTGGATATTTTTTCTTTAACCATAGAAGGTGCGCCATCAACCAAGTCTTTAGCTTCTTTCAAGCCAAGGTTAGTAATGGTTTTAACCACTTTCACCACATTCAGTTTATTAGGACCGGCTGATTTGAGTAGTACATCAAATTCAGTTTTAACTACTTCTGCGGCTGCTTCTCCACCACCGGCACCACCACCACCGGCTACCATTACCGGAGCTGCAGCTGCCGGCTCAATTCCGTAGTCTTCTTTGAGGATACGGGCTAATTCATTAACCTCTTTTACGGTCAGGTTAACCAATTGCTCTGCAAATGCTTTTAAATCTGCCATCTTATTTGTTTTTTTAATTGTTTACAAATTTGTTGCCGGTAAGCGGCTAAGAAAAAAGAATGATATAGATGAGTGCGTAACAAGCAAACGGGTAAAATTTGAGAGAGAAGGTTTATTCCTTTTCAGAAAGCGTTTTAACGATTCCGGCGAGTTTATCACCGCCCGATTTAAGAGCAGAAACCACATTTTTAGCAGGCGATTGTAATAAGCCAACAATTTCGCCCAAAAGTTCGTATTTAGATTTCAACTTAACCAGCGTCTCTAAATTTTCGGGTCCCGAAAAAATAGCCGTGTCTATGTAGGCAGCCTTAAAAACAAACTTTTCTAAGTTTTCTTTTTCGTTTAGGTCTTTAATTACCTTCGCAGGCAAGTTTGAAGTTTCAGTGAATATAACGGTGGTAGGTCCGTGCAGAAGACTATAGATACCCTGGAACCGTTCCCCATCAATTCGTTCAAGCGCTTTTTTGATGAGTGTATTTTTTGCTACTTGAATTCCAAGTCCTTTATTATAGAAAATTCTGCGAACTTTAGTGATATCAGCAACTGTTAGCGCTGATGAGTCAACCAGATAAAAATAATCCGACTGGCTGAACTTATCTTTCAGTTGTTCAATAATGGCGTCTTTACCTTCCTTTCTCATGACTATATGCCTTTAATTGATTTAGGTTCAACAGCAATACCGGGGCTCATGGTACTTGCCATAAAAATGCTTTTAATATAAGTGCCCTTAGCAGCAGTAGGCTTCATTTTAGCAAGGGTTTGCACCAACTCCTGAGCATTTTCGGCTATTTTTTCAGGCGAAAAAGATACCCTACCCACAGAAGCATGTATAATGCCAAATTTATCCACCTTAAAAGAGATTTTACCTTGCTTCACCTCTGCCACTGCATCGGCAATATTAGGTGTAATAGTACCGGTTTTAGGGTTAGGCATCAATCCGCGCGGACCTAATACCCTACCCAATTTACCTACCTGCGCCATTACGTTAGGGGTGGCTATGATAACATCAATATCAGTCCAACCGGCTAATATCTTATCTACATACTCACCCAGACCGTAATAATCGGCACCGGCTTGCTTAGCTTCTTCTTCTTTATCGGGTGGGCAAAGCACCAATACCCGCTTAACTTTTCCTGTTCCGTGCGGCAGCGATACCGTACCGCGTAGAGCTTGGTCGGGCTTACGCGGATCAACGCCTAAACGCACATGCAAATCTACCGATGCATCAAACTTAGTAGTATTTACCTCTTTCACCAATGCAGCGGCTTCTGTAAGAGCGTACATTTTATTGGCATCAACCTTACCAACTAAGGCTTTTCTTTTTTTAGTGAGTTTCACGACTGATGTGTTTTAAGTTCTCTTAACCTCTGAAATCTTTGTTTAGGAGCAAGATATTAGGATTTCCATGGCGGTGTGCCCGACACAGTTATACCCATACTACGGGCAGTACCTGCCACCATACTCATTGCCGATTCAATAGTAAATGCATTCAAATCCGGCATCTTTTTCTCGGCTATTTGCTTTACTTGGTCCCAAGTTATATTCCCTACCTTGCGGCGGTTTGGTTCAGGTGAACCACCGGCAAGTTTTTTACCCGCTTTTTTGGGTTTCAGGTTAGTGGCAGCAGCCAACAACAGGGGCACTGGCGGCGTTTTAATGACAAAGGTAAATGACTTATCTTTGTACACCGTTAGCTGTACGGGCAATAACTCACCCTGAGACTCTTGCGTTCGGGCATTAAACTCTTTGCAAAACTGCATAATGTTTACGCCCTTAGAACCCAACGCCGGACCAATAGGGGGAGATGGGTTTGCTTGACCACCTCTTACAATTAGCTTGACCAGATATTCTACTTCTTTAGCCATTGTTATGTTACAGTTTTTTCTACTTGTGCAAAGTTCAGCTCAACAGGAGTTCTTCGCCCAAATATTTTTACAATTACTTTCAATTTCTTTTTGTCTTCGTGTATTTCCTCTATGTTGCCGTTAAAATCATTAAACGGACCGTCAATAATTTTAACTGTTTCGCCTACAATAAACGGCTCTTTTACGTTCTCTCCGGCATCTTGCATCTCGTCCACTTTGCCAAGTATGCGATTCACTTCTGCTTCGCGCAGTGGAATAGGTGCTTCGTTGCCTAAAAAATTGATTACTCCGTTTGTGTTTCTGATGGCTTGTACTATATCTGCGTGCATTTTGCCGTTTATAGCTTCAACCAAGATATATCCGGGATAAAAATTTCGTTCTTTTACTTTTTTCTTTCCGTCTTTAAAAGCATATACCTTTTCTATAGGCACTAAAATTTGCGTCACAATTTCAGCCCATTTTTCAGCCACCAGCATTTTGTCTATATGCTCCTTAATCTTGCGCTCTTTTCCGCTTACCACGCGCAGCGCATACCACCTCTTATCCGGAGCATTACCCACTTCTTCTTTCATGCCAATGTGGAAGTATGAATGTTATTAACTGAAAATACTATAAATATAGTAAAGCAAGCCTTTAAAGAAAGCATTTTCGGGATTTGCACCAAAAATAAAATCAATTAAAAAGATTGCTATCGAAAAAATGAGGGTAGCAACCAATACAATCATTACACTACCCTGTAGCTCTTCCCATGTAGGCCAGCTTACCTTGTAGATTAACTCATGTACTGTTTCTTTAATGTAAAGTTTAACCTTCTCCATTGTGAAGTTTCTGTTTAAATAGCACGGGCGGGAGGATTCGAACCCACGACCTACGGTTTTGGAGACCGCCGCTCTACCAGCTGAGCTACACCCGTTCAGGCTATATATGTCAATATATTAGTCAAGAATTTCAGTAACCTGACCAGCGCCTACCGTACGACCACCTTCGCGGATTGCAAAGCGCAAACCTTTTTCCATAGCAATGGGGTAAATAAGGTTTACATTAATAGTAAGGTTATCGCCGGGCATACACATTTCAACGCCATCGGGAAGGGTAATTTCGCCGGTTACGTCAGTAGTACGGAAATAAAACTGCGGGCGGTATTTATTGAAGAACGGCGTGTGACGACCACCTTCTTCTTTGCTAAGTACGTAAACCTCAGCTTTGAACTTGGTGTGCGGTTTAACAGAGCCGGGCTTGCAAATTACCATACCACGCTTAATAGCTTCTTTATCAATACCACGAAGAAGCAAACCGGTGTTATCGCCGGCTTCGCCACGGTTCAATATCTTACGGAACATTTCCACACCCGTTACTACTGAAGTAAGCGGTTTTTCATCAAGCGGACGGAGACCAATGATTTCTACCGGATCGCCTGAGTTGATAACGCCTCTTTCAATTCTTCCGGTGGCTACTGTACCACGACCGGTGATAGAGAATACGTCTTCAACAGGCATTAGGAAAGGCTTGTCAACGGCGCGCTCGGGCACCGGCACGTAATCATCTACGGCTTGCATCAAGTCTTTGATGATTTGCTTTTGCTCGGGGTCGCCTTCTAAGGCTTTCAAGGCAGAACCTTTGATAATTGGGGTATCGTCGCCGGGGAATTGATAAAAACTGAGCAATTCGCGAAGTTCCATTTCAACTAACTCAATCAACTCGGGGTCATCTACCAAGTCAACTTTGTTCATAAATACCACAATACGGGGCACACCTACCTGACGGGCAAGAAGGATGTGTTCGCGGGTTTGGGGCATCGGACCATCAGTAGCGGCACAAACTAAAATAGCGCCGTCCATCTGAGCGGCACCTGTAACCATGTTTTTCACGTAGTCAGCGTGACCAGGACAGTCAACGTGAGCATAGTGACGATTGAGCGTTTCATACTCTACGTGAGCCGTATTGATGGTAATACCTCTTTCTTTTTCCTCGGGGGCAGAGTCAATAGAGTCATAGTCTTTTTTCTGTGCCAGTCCTTGCTCAGCCAATACATAAGTGATTGCGGCTGTCAAAGTAGTTTTACCGTGGTCAACGTGGCCAATAGTGCCAATGTTAACGTGGGGTTTGTTACGTACAAATTCCTGCTTAGCCATAACGTAAGTTCCTTTAAGGGGTTTTAAGCAATTTTGTTAACTATTTAAAATAAATAAGGAGCCAATGATGGGAATTGAACCCATGACCTCTTCCTTACCAAGGAAGTGCTCTGCCCCTGAGCTACATTGGCTTGTATTTTCTGCACAATTTATTCCAATTCTAAAAAAGAGCGGGAGACGAGGCTCGAACCCGCGACCCTCAGCTTGGAAGGCTGATGCTCTACCAACTGAGCTACTCCCGCCTATTTAAAAGCAAATACCTATTTGCTTTTAAACAAAAAAGTATTTGCTTTTTAATTGGTAACACTGAGTGGGGGGAGCAGGATTCGAACCTACGAAGGCATACGCCAGCAGATTTACAGTCTGCCCCAGTTGGCCGCTTTGGTATCCCCCCAGTCAGGGTTTTATGTTGGTTTTGTCTATTTCAAATTAGGGAAATTTACAGTCTCAAATCGCCCTTCCGTTTTCGGTGTGCAAAGATACAACAATTGTTACTTTTGCAAGCAAATTTTTTAAAAAAATTATCACCGCAGCCGAATTTTATCTTTATAACGCTCTATTTGCTTCTTTAAGGACTCTACTGCCTCATCTACGGCATCTTCAAATTGCTTATCTGAGGCTGTTGCTATAATTTGCTCGCCCGGCAGGTTCAGTTTTACCTTTGCTGATTTGTCTTTGATATGGCTCGATTTGTTTTCTAAGGTTAGATACACCTCTGCATCAATAATGCGGTCAAAAAATTGTCCTAATTTGGTTACTTTTTTTTCGGTGTACTCTAATAAAGGCTGCGCTGCCGTAAACTGTACGGATTGAATAGTTACCTTCATAAAATTTGCTATTTAATGTGATAGAATGTTTTTTGCACTGTTGTGTTGATAGCTGCTAAACCTGCATTTTATAAGTTCCCTTTGGGGTGTGCCTGCCGGTAAGCAGCCTGTAAAGTTTCAATGGTAGTGTGTGTATAAACTTGGGTAGCGTTTAGGTTGCTGTGCCCCAGTAATTTTTTTACCGCATTAATACTGGCGCCGTTGTTTAGCAGTACGGTTGCAAAGGTATGACGCAATACATGCGGGTTTCTTTTGGCTTTGGTGGTAACATAACTTAGGTATTGAGTGGTTAAGCGATAAACAAATTTAGGGTATAAACAATTCCCCTTGTTGCTCAGAAACAAAAATTTTTTCTCTGTTGTGCCAAAAGTTTCCTGTCGTGTAGTTAAATAGTTTTTTAGTTGTTTGGTTTGGCGGGGTCCTAAGGGTATCAGCCTTTCTTTATTGCCTTTACCACTTACTGAAAGCAAATTTCGGGCAAAGTCTATAGATTGGGTGGTTAGGTTAATCAGCTCGCTCACCCGCACACCGGTTGCAAACATAAGCTCCAGCATGGTTTTGTTTCGTATGCCTTTGTAATCGGGCGGAAAGTTCACCTTTTCCAACAAAAAAATCATCTTTTCGGCATCTAAAAAATGGGGTAATTTTCGTCCTGCTTTTTTAGGCGATTGTAAATTGACGGCGGGGCTGTGTTGCATTATACCCATGCGGCGCAAGTATCGGAAATAAGATTTTACCGATGACAGTTTGCGCAGTATGGTATTGGTTGCCAATCCATTTATTGCCATTTCGGCAAGCCACGAGCGAATTTGACGCAGCCCTATATGGGCAGGTTCTATGGTTTGTAAGGGCTCTTTATCTGCCGCTATATTATAAAGGTATCGGTAAAACTGCTCCACATCATTGCGGTATGCTATGGCAGTGTGCTTCGAGTAGTTTTTTTCGATGAGCAGGTATCGGATAAAAGATTTTAAATGGGGCGCTTCTATCATAAACAGTGCATCATTGATATGGGGCGTACAGTTACTTTATAGCGTTAAAGGTAGTAAAACTATTATTGAGCAGCCATGTTTAGGCGTTTTTTTAACACTTAAAAAATGTACCTTTGCGGCAAATTGCAATAACGCCCGTTTTAGGGCAAATAGTGTGCCTAAAAAGTTAAATAACGCCTTATACAGCAAACCCCAAAGGCGGGTAAATGTTTATTATTTGAGGCTTTTGCCCAAGATTTGGCATAGGGTTAAAGGCTTTTTGGAACCAAAATTAATTATTCACTAAATATCATCAGCTTATCATGGCAGTTTTTGATTTAGACCTCATACAATCGGTGTATGCAGCCTTGCCCGATAAGGTAGCCTCAGCCCGAAAATTGCTGAACCGCCCCTTAACACTTACCGAAAAAATCCTGTACAGCCACCTCTGGGAAAACCATTTGCCCAGCGCCCCGTATGCGCGTGGTAAAGATTATGTGGACTTTGCCCCCGACCGCGTGGCTATGCAAGATGCTACCGCCCAAATGGCGCTGCTGCAATTTATGACCGCCGGACGCGCCAAAGTAGCCGTGCCCAGTACGGTTCACTGCGACCACCTTATCCTTGCCAAAAACGGCGCTCAGCAAGACCTTGCCGATGCAATAGACATAAACAAGGAGGTGTATGATTTTTTGGCTTCGGTATCTAATAAATATGGTATCGGGTTTTGGAAACCGGGCGCCGGTATTATTCACCAAGTTGTTTTAGAAAATTATGCTTTTCCGGGCGGCATGATGATTGGTACCGATTCGCACACGGTTAATGCCGGTGGGTTGGGTATGGTTGCCATTGGTGTAGGTGGTGCAGATGCGGTGGACGTAATGGCGGGAATGGCTTGGGAATTGCTGATGCCCAAACTGATAGGCGTAAAACTAACCGGTAAAATGAACGGTTGGACATCGGCAAAAGATGTCATTCTGAAGGTTGCCGGTATTCTTACCGTAAAAGGTGGCACCGGCGCTATTTTGGAATACTTTGGCGAGGGCGCTAACAATATATCTTGCACCGGCAAAGGCACCATTTGTAATATGGGCGCTGAAATAGGAGCTACCACCTCCTTGTTTGGTTATGACCAAGCCATGGGCAGATACCTGCGCTCTACCGAAAGAAGCCAAGTGGCAGACCTTGCCGATGGCGTGGCAGCACACCTTACCGGCGACCCCGAAGTTTATGCCAACCCCGAACGGTACTTTGACCAAGTTATCGAAATTGACCTGTCTTCTCTTGAACCTCATATTAACGGTCCTTATACGCCCGATTTAGCCTGGCCTATATCGGAATTTGCCAAAGCCGTGCGCGAAAAAGGTTATCCGCAAAAGTTGGAAGTGGGGCTTATTGGTTCTTGCACCAATTCTTCTTACGAAGACCTTGACCGCGCCGCATCTTTAGCCCGACAAGCGGTAAGTAAAAAACTCAAAACAAAATCGGAGTTTACCATTACTCCCGGCTCCGAGTTAGTGCGCTATACCGTTGAACGAGATGGGCTGCTGGATTTGTTTGAACAAATGGGCGGCGTGGTGCTTGCCAATGCCTGTGGTCCTTGCATCGGGCAGTGGGCGCGCCATACTAATGACCCTAATAAAGCCAACTCTATTATTACCTCTTTTAACCGCAATTTTGCTAAACGCAACGATGGCAACCCCGCTACGCATGCCTTTGTTGCCTCGCCCGAAATTGTAACTGCTATGGTGCTTGCCGGCGACCTTACCTTTAACCCGCTTACCGATACTCTTGTAAATGAAGACGGTGTAGCCGTAAAACTTGACCCGCCTGTGGGCGACGAGCTTCCTGCCAAAGGGTTTGACGTGGAAGACCCCGGATACATAGCGCCTGCCGATGACAGCAGCAAAGTGGAAGTAATTGTAAAACCCGATTCGCAACGCCTGCAACTGCTATACCCCTTTGCCTCATGGGAAAATACCAACTTGATGGGGCTTCGTCTGCTTATCAAAACCAAAGGTAAATGTACCACCGACCATATTTCAATGGCGGGCCCGTGGCTGCGCTACCGAGGGCACTTAGACAATATATCTAACAACATGCTCATTGGCGCTATCAATTATTTTAATGACCAAGCTAACACTGTTTACAACCCCATAAACGGCAGTTTTGGCGCAGTGCCCGATTTGGCAAGATTTTACAAAGCTGCCGGCATTGGGTCGGTGGTGTTTGGTGAGGAAAACTATGGCGAAGGCTCCAGCCGCGAACATGCCGCTATGGAACCCCGACACTTAGGTGTGCGAGCTGTGGTAGTAAAATCGTTTGCTCGCATACACGAAACCAACCTTAAAAAGCAGGGTATGCTGGCGCTTACTTTTGTTAACCCTGCCGATTATGACCACATCAGGCAAGATGACCTTATTGACATTACCGGTCTTACTACTTTTGCGCCGGGCAAAAATCTTACCCTTACCCTGCATCATGCTGATGGCACTAATCACTCATTTGAAGTAAAACACACTTACAACGAACAGCAAATTGAGTGGTTCAAAGCCGGTGGCGCGCTTAACCTTATCCGCAAAAAACAAGGCGCGTAAACACTACTGCCAAGGTATGTGTGTTAGCAACTGTTTTGCACAAGGGGTGGCATGTACTCTTGGTAGTGGGCGGTAAACGCTTATCTACCGTTTCAGGGGGCTGTCCAAAAAGTCTCTTATTTAAGTCTGTCTTTACTACACAGGGCACCC
>ERZ761609.1535-NODE-1535-length-19882-cov-55.343521_pt1 | contig 19882 bp, 18 predicted proteins | sample MGYA00511163_ERZ761609 | MGnify/ENA primary metagenome ERZ761609 (study PRJEB28899, sample SAMN02445070) | bioreactor sludge metagenome | biome: EBPR sludge | place: Australia: Brisbane, Thorneside Wastewater Treatment Plant | collected 2011-12-16 ... | reverse complement strand
GGCGACCACCGAGATCTACCCTCTTTCCCTACACGACGCTCTTCCGATCTCCGCCGCCGCCCATCGCCACCCCCAGCGGCGCCACGCTGAACACCGGAGCTGAATTGAAATAGACCGGCACCGCGCCTTCATAGCCGTAGACAATCGGGCTTCGCGCGTCGGCGATCACCGAATTCATCACGCTGCCCCGCGCCCGCAACTGTGGCGTCGACTGGATCGAAACCCCGTCAATCAGCCCGTAATCGAGCGGCAGCGTCGCGTTTGAAGCAATCGTCACGAACAATCCGCCATCCTCGACGAACTTCTGGATGTTCGCTACGCCTTCGAGGCCCATGCCGCCGCGAGTGTCCGCCGTGGTGTCCGGCGACATCGCCACGTTCGGCCCCACCGAGGCATCCCACGGGATCGGCTCGCCGCGCATCGGGTTGCCGTTCACAATCCGCTGCGCCGAACCGGGCGTCGGCCCCAGAATAATCACATCAAATTCGTCCCGCAAAGCGCGTTTATCGCGCAAATACTGCCCCGAAACATACTTGTAGGGGATCTTTTCGCCATCCAGCGCGACCCGGAACCAGCCCTCGGTCTGGGTGCTCAACCATGTGTGGACCAGAGCGATCCTCGGCGCGGCCACCGGGTGCCGCCCCACTTCCGGCAGCGACGCCACCGCGTGAACCTGAACGCCATGCTCCTTCGCGGCGTCCTCCAGACGCTGCCGCAGATTCGCCGGATTTTCGCCCGAATCCAGGATGAATGTGCCCGCGCTGTACTTCCGGCCGCCCGCTTCAAACGGCGCTTCGGCCGCCTGCACCTTCAAACCGGCCAGCGCGAAACGCAACCGCGCCAGGTGCCGCTCCGCGTTGTGGTTCACCAGATAGACCCGCCCTTCGCCGTTCACCCGGCCATCCACCACCGGCGGCGTGCCCACGCGCGCCATCGGCGCCTTCAGCAGCGAAGTTTCCGTGACCCGGACCGCTTTCAGGTTCCGCAGCGCCGTCAGCGTCCAGCCCGTGTCATCGTAAGGGGGCGTGTCGTTCGGGTTGTAATACTGGCGGTCCAGAAACATGTCCGCCATCCGCGAGTACGGCTGATCCATCCGGATCACGAACGATCCTTCCGCGAGGCGAGCGCCGCCGGTTTCGACTTCGCCTTCCAGAGTGTGAACTTCCACCCCGTGATTCATCAGCAGGGCCGTCAGAGACGCGGCTTCGTTCGGCCGCTCCTCGCGCGAAATCACGTAAGCGGCCGGACCTTCATTCTCGGGCTTCGCCACCGAGCGCTTCCCCTTGAGCCAGAAGTTGCGGAGGAACGTCTCCTTGTTCGTCGCCGCGTAATCGAGCGACAGGAGCAGCCCGCTTTGTTGCAGATTGACGTTGTTCCGGTGGCTCCAGAGCACCTTCGGCAGCGGCGGATTCGGCCGGAACCACGCCCGGCTGGACTGCGCGCCAGACACCGTCCGCTCCATCGTGTCCGCGCCGCCGTTGCCGAACGTCTCGTAGAACCGTCCGATGGCGTTGTGCCCGTTGGCGACCGTGAACATGTAGTTCGCCGCCCACCCATCGTAGAATCCGTGGGTCCACACGCCGGGCACGCCGCGCTTCGTCATCTGCTCGACTTCATTCCACGACATCTTCTGCCACTCATTTATGACGATCGGATCGAGCCAGGCGTTGTAGGGGCCCATGCCGGTGGACACGTAAAGAAAGGGGATCGACTCGTGCAAGTCGTGGAAAACCTGGGGTTTGTACTCGAGAAACGTCTTCGTCACGTTCCGGCTCAGCGCCAGCGACAGTCCCATTCCGTCGCGGTTGTTGTCGTGGGCGACGTACTTGCCCCAGTAGAGAAGGCTTGCCGCCGCGCGATCCGGGTTGGCCTTTTTCCAGCGGTACAGATCGACATGCCGCTCCCAGCCGTCCACCTCGATGACGGGCGTCACCATCACGACCAGATTCTTCCGGATGTTGCGCGCCAGCGGCGTCTCGGTGACGGCGAGACGATAGACCAGTTCCATCAGCATGTGCGGCGAGCCGGTCTCGGTGGAGTGAATCGCCCCCGTGGCCCAATAGAAGGGCACGCCGGTGGTGATCAGCTTTTCGGCCTCGGCGTCGGAGACCCCGCGCGGGTCGGCCAGGCGCCCGGTGATCCGTTTCAGTTCGTCGATCCGCTTCAGATTGGCCTCGTCCGAGATCAGGACGAGGATCATCTCGCGGCCCTCTTCGCTCTGCCCCATCGAAACCACGCGCACGCGCGGCGACGCGGCGGCGATGTCGCGCATGTATTTGTGGATTTCGGCCGCGTAGGTGAGCTTGTCCTTTGCTCCGGCGATGTAGCCAAGCGCCTTTTCGGGCGTCGGCACGGTGGCGGAGGCGGGCAGGTGGTCCACCAGTTCGGTCAAGAAATGGGGGGCGGTGGTGAACTCGCGAATCTGGCGGGTGTAGCCTTCGTCGACTGGTTGGGCTTGGGCAAAAGCGGCCGCGGCAAGCAGCAGAAAGGACAGAAAGGTCCGAAGGGGCATGATTCGCTATCATAGCGGGCGAAGATGACCACGCGCACGCACCTGGAATGCAGCCGGACCGGCGAGAAGTATCCGATCGAGGAGGCGCGCAATCTGTCGGCCTCCGGCGCGCCGCTATTGGTGCGCTACGACCTTCAGGCCGCCCGCCGCAACTGGAACCGCGAGTGGCTCGCCTCCGGTCCGCGGTCGATGTGGCGGTATGCCCCCATTCTGCCGGTGGCGAAGCCCTCGTCCATCACCTCGCTGGGTGAAGGCTGGACGCCGCTGGTCCGCCTGAACCGTCTCGGCAAGGACCTGGGCGCGGCGAATCTCTGGCTGAAGGACGATGGCGTGAACCCGACCGGCTCGTTCAAGGCCCGCGGTCTCTCGTGCGCCATCTCGATGTGCCGCGAACTCGGGATCACCAAGGTCGCCCTCGGTTCGGCCGGCAACGCCGCCAGCGCCGCCGCCGCCTACGCGGCCGCCGCCGGCATCGAAGCCCACATTTTCATGCCGAACGACGTGCCGCAGTCCAATTACCTGGAATGTCAGGCATTCGGGGCCCGCGTCACCCTGGTGGACGGGCTGATCTCCGATTGCGGACGGATCGTGGCCGAACGCAAGGCCGCCGAAGGCTGGTTCGAAATCAACACCCTCAAGGAGCCCTACCGGATCGAAGGCAAGAAAACGATGGGCTACGAGGTGGCCGAACAGCTCCAGTGGCGGCTTCCGGACGCGATTTTGTACCCGGCCGGCGGCGGCGTGGGCCTGATTGGCATGTGGAAAGCCTTCGAGGAACTTGAGGCCCTCGGCTGGATCACCGGACCCCGCCCGAAGATGATCGCCGTCCAGGCCGAGGGTTGTGCGCCCGTCGTCAAGGCCTTCAACGAAGGCAAGGACCATTGCGAATTCTGGCCGGACGCCATGACCGTTTCGAGCGGACTGCGCGTGCCGAAGCCGCTCGGCGACTTCCTGATCCTCGACATCGTCCGCCAGAGCGGCGGGACCTGCATCGCCGTCAGCGACCGCGCCGCGCTCGAAGCCGGAGCCCGCCTGGCCAGGCTGGAAGGTGTTTTCGCCGCCCCCGAAGGCGCCGCCTGCGTGGCGGCGGCCGAAAAGCTCCTCGCCTCGGGCTTTTTGCAGCCCGATGCGCGCATTCTGCTCTACAACACCGGCGCGGGCCTCAAATATATCGAGGCCTGGTCCGCGCTTTTCCCCCGAATGCCCGGCGGCCCCGCGGATAAACTCGGCGGCTTGATCACACCGCGATGATGGGACGGCACCCGCTTTCCTGCTAGAATCAGCCGATCGGGAATCGCGCGGAAGCCGAGGAGTTCTGGGATGCTGAAAGCCGGACTGGTGCTGCTGGCCGTGTTTGCGGCGGCGTACTTTCTTGAGAAGCGGGAGATGGACCGGCGCGCACTGCCCGGGGCGTGGCTGGTGGCGATTGTGCTGGCGGGCGGGGTGACCCTGGTCGCCGGGAGCGTGCAGGGTCTGGCGGAGGCGTGGCGGACCAAGGCCGCGCCCGAGACGGACCCCGCACAGTGGCAGGACGGACAGAGGGTCCGGGTGGGCGGCGTGCTGCGGGCGGCGGGCCGGGTCTCCGTGGCGCCATTCAGCGGACGCGAGGCACTGGTCCTCTGGTACAACGCCACCGCCCCGCACTGGGACGAGCACAACCGGCAGTCGAGGCCGTCGTTCCGGGGCATTGACGTGGCGCCCTGCTATCTGGAGACCGCCGGCGGGCGGGTCGCGCTGGCGGGGGTTCCGAACCTCCGGTTGCTGTCCGAAGAGCAGTTTTCCGGCACGGAGCATCTGGACCGCGCCGCGAACCATCTGGCTCGCGCGGATTGGAGTTCCGCCCCGGAGACCTGGTCAGGCGCGCTCGAAGAGGGCGATGCTCTCGTCTCGGGCAGCCCCGGCAGCCTCCCGTCGAATCTGATTAACCGCCTGGGCCGGGAGGCTCTCGGCATGGAGGCCGGACAAGCCGGCGCCGCGGAGATCCGGCAGCGGTTGGCGGAACGGAACTGGCTGCTCCGGGAGCGGATCCTCGGCCCCGGAGCGGAGGTGACCGCGGTGGGCACATTCCGCGCGAATCCTCCCCGCGTGGACGTCAACTACGGACCCACTTCGGCGCAGCATTCCATCACGCCCGGTGCGGCGGCAGCCACGGCGTCGCGGGACCTTTCGCAGACCGTGATTTTCATCCTGGTGCTGGCGCTGTTGACGGCCGCGGCGCACTGGGTGGTCTTCAGTTCGGGCGGGGCGGTGTACCGCGGGTTGCTGGATCGCGTGGTGTCAAGGTGACGGTCAGCGGATAGTGGTCGGCGGCGCGGATTTCGGAGTGAATTCGGCCGTCTGAAGGGTTCCAGGGGCCGCGGACGAAGATCCAGTCGAGCGGCTGGCCGCGTTTGGTCGTGATTTGGCCGCCCAGAACGGCGGCGAAACCGGCATCGCGGGGGGCCTGGAGCACGGGCGAATCCGCCTTTTTCGTGTTCAGGTCGCCGGCGATGAGGATGGTGGTTTTGGGCGGGTAGTGGCGGATGTCGTCGAGGACCTCTCGCATCTGGGCAAGGCGCAGCGATTCGGGCCCTCGGCTTTCCAGGTGCAGATTGTAAGCGACGAGGAGGCCCGCCGGCGTCTGGTGTTCGGTGATCAGCGCGAGGCGGCCGCCTTCGCGGGGCTGGAAGATCGCCCAGTTCGGGAGCCACGTTTTGGGACGCCAACTCCCGTGCTGCTCCCGGTGGCGGAGGAAGCGGGCGCGGCTCACCGGCAGGCGGCTGAGGGTGGCCTGACCGTGAAAAGCCGGGTTGCCTCCCACGCGCTGGCCCAATTCGAGGAATTCGGCGGCGAATGCCGATTCGAGGCCGAGACGGCGGGCGAATTCGGCGGCCAGATCGCGGTTGCCGCTGCGGCGGGCGTTCCAGTCCACCTCCTGAAGCAGGAGCAGGTCCGCCGGATGGGCGGCGAGGGCGGCGGCGACCCCGTCGAAACGCTGGCCGCGTTCGATATTCCAACAGAGGACCCGGATGGAGGGTCCCGAAAAGGTTTGGATAATCGCGCCCGCCCGGCGCAGTTCGTCCAGTCCCGGCGGCGCTTCGGCCGCCGCGGGCGTCAAAATCAGGCAGAAGAGCAGGCTGGCGAAGCGCATCCTGCCTTCAGGTTAGCTTAGGGGCGTTTGCCGCCGACGCTATAGTTGATCTCGCGGACCCCCTCGTCGAGGCCGACGATCCGGATCGTCCGCTGCTCGGGTTCGCGCGGCCAGGCCGGCTGAACCGGCTCAATGGCTCCGCTGACCGTGGGCCGGACCCCTGGGATGGCGCCGGGTTTCGGGCCGATGCCGAGCAGGCCTTCAAGCGTGCGCGGGCCGGACTCTTCGATGCCGGAGCGCGCTTGCATGACGCCTTTCTGGAGGAGTTCGAGCGGGATATCCACGTTCACGCGGAGAGTGGAGCCGGTCTGTTCAATGTTGAGACTCCGGGCAATTCGGGCCATTTCCGGGGTGTTTTTGTCGCTGGACATCATCATCGAGGTCAGCATCTGGGCGCCAAGTGCGAGGCTCTGGGCGCTGGCGGCGTCGCTGAACTCCAGGTTCATCTTCAGTCCCAGGCCCTGAGCCAGAGAGATACCGAAGTCCATCGCCTGCAGTTCATCGAAAGACGAAGCGAGCGGGTTGGCTTCACTGCCCGCGGTGGGCTTCATGGGCGGTGTGGCGGCGATCATCCAGATCTCGCTGGAGGCAGCCATCTGATCGGCGCGGGCGCGGAGGGCTTCATCGCGCAGGCCGTGGCCGTCTTCGAGGGCGAGTTCAATCGAAGCGCGGTCGCCGAGCAGGGTGATGGAGTCGCTGACGAGGGCGGCGATCAGGTCCTGGCCACCTTCCCCGGGCGGCCCGATCAGGAGGTCGAGACCTTTGTAGCGCTCCACGGCAGTGCCTGGAATCAGAGACTTGCGCAGGGCGGCGTGGTCCACCTTGCCCTGGAGGACGAGCAGCATCGGCGATTCAGCGGCCGTTCCGCTCAGTTCGCCGGGCGCGGTCAGCAGGATCCGGTCCACCGATTCGATGAAGTCCAGACCCTTGGAGATGTCCATCCTGGAGCCGCCAAGGTCAATCAACTGCTTTCGGATCATGTCCGCTGTGGGCGACGCCTTGGCGCGTTGCCAGTCCACCCCGATGAGCACTTTGGCTTCCGGGTGGGTGTAAGCCCAGATGGGGTCGGCCGCCTGCACGCCGGGCGCCAGCATCAGGGCAGCCACAACCACCGCGGCCATGGCCGCCAGACAGGTCCATCGCATCGTAGATCGCCTCCAGGCATCTATCGGCCGCAGGCGCCAAAAACTGCATAGCGGCGGGCAACGAATGGGCCCGTCGCTGCATCTCAGGGATAGAGGGGTATTGCCGCCGCCTGCGGATGCGTCTATACTCACCTTTTTTGGCCGATTGAGGGTAAGAAACGTGTCCGCCCAGCCCATTCCAGTCCATGAGGAGCTCGACCCGCTTGCGGTGCAACGCGAAGCGGCGATGTTCTATGGGCTGTTTCTGCGCGGACATTCACCCGAGAAACTGAGGCGGGACATCGAGATTCCGGCCTCGACCTTCAAGAAGTGGCTGTCGCATCCTCACTACGACGGCGAATTTCGCGAGAACGTCAAGCGAATCTATTACTTCCGGCGGCAGGTACTGGCGGTTTTCGACGAACTGGTGGATCGCGAGAGGGTCCGGGAGCGCTTCCAGTAGACCCTTTTCATTCAGACAGGCCAGTCCTATACTGTGGGCAGGAGGCGCCATGCAGCAAGTGGAATGGCGAGCCTGGCCCGCGGCGCGATGGGAGCGGAACACCGGACGGGCGATTCTGCTGGTGTGGGCGGCTTTTTGGATCTGGTTCGGGCTGGCGTCGGGGTTAAGCGAGCATCTGTCGTGGCGGGGCCTTCTGATTCACACGGCGGCGCCGGGGATGGTGTTTGCCCTGATGGCGGCTCTAGCGTGGCGCTATGAGCGCGTGGCGGCATGGTTGCTGCTGGCGGTGGCTGCCGGTATCCTCTTCACATACAACGAGATGATGGGCCACTGGGGCCTGCTCCACGTCCTGAAGGTGGGCTCGATTCTGGCCGGACCGCCGCTATTGGCCGGGCTTCTTTTCTACTGCAGTTGGCGCAGCCGGCTTGGGCGGTGACGGCGGTGGCGCCAGGCATTTGCCGGTGCAGACGGTCTCCGAGATCTTGACGGGTTCTCCGAGTTCGCCGCGGCCCTGCAAGGCAGGCCGTTGAATCGAAAGGGTTTCGACCGCGCCTTGAGCCGTGGCGGTCACTTCGATGATCTGGCGCTCGCGCAATGAGAGCTGACCCGGGGTGACGGCGCGTCCCGGGGCGGCCGGTCCGAAGACATCGACGACGCGGCGCTCTCCGCCGCTGGGGTCCTTTTCGATGCGCGCGATGGACTGGCGGCTGAGCTGAAGTTGGCCGGAGGTGGCGGCTTCGTATTCGTCCACCTGTTCGCGGACGGTTTCTCCCTCCTTGACGCTCCGGGCCACGCGCCGGGCGGCTTCCTGAAAACGTCCATTGGTATCAGGCAGATAGCTGGTCTCTTCGCGTTCGCTGCTCTGGTCGCCCGCCCGCTCCTGGGCGACGCGCCGCTCGATGGGCGCGAAGGCGCCGTTGATGGTGGGCCTCTCGACGCGGGTTTCGGTGGTGGTGAGCGGGCCGGATTGCCGGGAGTCCTCCACAATGCGCTCGGCGGGCTGGAGCCGTCCGTTCAGATCGGCTTTGTAGACGGTGGTGGCGGTGGAGACGGCGCCGCCGGGCCGGGTGGTCGTCTCGACCAGTTCCTTTTCGGGCGGCAGGGGCCGGCCGTTGGGGTCGAAGCGGCGAATCAGACGCTCGACGACCTTCACGCCGCCGGCATCGCGGAGGACCTTCTCCTCCACCTCCTCGACCTTGGCCTCGCGGCCGTTCATGTCGCGGCCGAGCGAGATCCGGCGGGTGTCGCCGCTGGTGGCGCCGCTCCAGAGAGTCCGGCGGCCTTCGGGGTCGAAGACGTAAGTCCGCCTTTCAGCCTGCCAGGCGGCGAGCGTGGAAGCGGCAAGCAGTGCAAGCAGCAGTACCCTCATCAATCCGTCTATCGGCGGCGTGCGCCGTTCCCGATAGACCCCCGCTTATAATGAAAGCATCCCGCCGCTGGGCCGGCAATCCCCCGAAAGGGCGTCCACTCTTCCATGAAGCGCTTCTACATTGAGACTTTTGGCTGTCAAATGAACGTTCACGACTCCGAGAAGGTGATCGGAACGCTCGAACAGCGCGGCTATGAACAGGTCCAGAAGGCCGAAGAGGCCGACCTGGTGCTCTACAACACGTGTTCGATCCGCGACAAAGCCGAGCAGAAGGTGTTTCACCGGCTCGAACAGTTCAAGCGCGAGGCGGGCAAGGGGAAGGTGTTCGCGGTGATCGGCTGCGTGGCGCAGCAGGAGGGCGAGAAGATCTTCGACCGGGCGCCGCACGTGAGCCTGGTGGCGGGTTCGGCGAGCTACACGAAGCTGCCGGAACTGCTCGTTCAGATCGAAGGCGGCAACAAGCGGGTGACGGGCCTGAGCCTGGAGACGGACGAGACGTTCGACACGCCCTTCACGAGGCGCGACAACCCGCACCGGGCGTACATCACGATCATCGAGGGTTGCGACAAGAGTTGCGCGTACTGTGTGGTGCCGTTCACGCGCGGGCCGGAGCGGAGCCGGACGTCGGAGAGCGTTCTGAACGAGGCGCGCGAACTGGCGAAGGCGGGCTACAGCGAGATCCAACTGCTGGGGCAGAACGTGAATTCCTACCGGGATCCGTCGCCGGCGGGCTTCAATTTCGCACAATTGCTGGAGGCGGTGGGGCGCGTCGAGGGGATCCGGCGGGTCCGTTTCACGACATCCCATCCGCGCGATTTCGGGCGGGATATCGTCGAGGCGATCGACCGGACGGAGTCGGTATGCAACCAGGTGCATCTGCCGGTGCAGAGCGGGTCCACGCGGGTGCTGGCGGCGATGGACCGCCAATACACGCGGGACGAGTACATGCAGCGGATCGAATGGATGAAGGCGGCGCAGCGCGACATCGCGATTTCGACCGACATCATCGTGGGCTTTCCGGGCGAGACGGAGGCGGACTTCATGGAGACGCTCGACCTGCTGGACGAGGTCGAGTACGACAGCATCTTCAGCTTCAAGTATTCGCCGAGGCCGAACACGGCGGCGCTGGCGCTGGGCGATCACATTCCGGAGGAAGAGAAGAGCCGGCGGCTGACGGCGCTGCAGGAGAAGCAGCGGGCGATTCAGTTGCGGCGGAACAGCCGGGTGGTGGGGACGGAACTCGAGGTGCTCGTGGAGGGGTTCAATGCATCCACGGGGCAATGGATCGGGCGGACGGCGCAGAACCGGGTGCTGAACTTCACGGCGCCGGCGCGCGAGGATGGCGGTCAGCCCGGCCGGCGGGAGATGTTCGGACGGTATCTGCCGGTGCGGGTGACGCGGGCGGGCCCCAACTCGCTGGCCGGCGAATGCGCGATGCTGGTATAGACAGGAGGGTACGCCATGGAAGTCGAAATGAGAATCCGGGGCCTGATGATGGATCCGGTGACGAACATGCCCATTGTGATCCTGCGGGACACGGGCGGCGACGCGATCCTCCCCATCTGGGTGGGCATCTACGAGGCGAACGCGATCGCGCTGGAGATCGAGAAGGTGACGACGCCGCGGCCGATGACCCACGACCTGATCAAGAACGTCTTGACGGGTCTGGAGGCGGGCGTGAAGAAGGTGGTGGTGAACGAGTTGAAGGACGACACCTTTTACGCCGTGATTTGGATCGAGCGGGATGGAGAGTTGATCAGCATCGATTCGCGGCCGAGCGATGCTCTGGCGCTGGCGCTGCGGCTGGATTGCCCGATTTATGTCGAGGAACAGGTGCTGAAGTCGTCGAAGGCGGCGGCGAACCTGGGCGACAAAGGCACGAACGAAGAGCTGAAGCGGTGGCTGGAGGGCCTCAACGACGAGGATTTCGGCCGGTACAAGATGTAGGCGGGTGATGGACGAGCGCTTGTTGGGACAACTGGAACGGATCTCGGCGGCGGGGATTCAACTGCTGCCGACGCCGGAATTGCCCCATCATTTTGTGTTCGAGCGGGCGGGTTGCGTGGTGCTGGTGGAGCGGCGGGCAGAGGGATTTGGGGGAATCGGTTCGCCGGGAGCATTGACCGAACGGGGGTTCGAGGCGCTGGTGGAGCGGGCGGACGGGCCGGCATTCGTCTTCAAAGGCGACGAGCGGGCGGCGACGGCGGACGAAGCGGATGCGGCGCGTTCGCTGCTGCGGGATCTGCGACAGGCGTTAACTTAAGGGTCCGGCTTGTAATCCGGAGGGGGGGTGCTGCGTCTTCATTGGTGTGAAGGCAAGATTCACCATCTCGCGGGCGGCAGCGGCAACGGCGGGCCTCGTGCTCGCAGCGGCGCTTCTCGTGGTGCCCGTGGTGCCTCCCGCGCAGCGGTTTCTTGCGACCTATCAGGCGCTGGAGCACTCCGCGGAGCCTCTGTCGGCGTGGGAGCGGCTCACCTTCAGTTACCTGCTGGCGCGCAGCGAGAGCGCCCGGGCGGAAGCCCGGCTGCGCGCGGTCGGGCGCTAGCCCCGCGGCCGGCGCTTCACTGCTTCGGGCTCACTTCGCCTGGAGTCCTCCACCCGCGGAACCTGAATCCGGCGGCCCCGGGATCAGATCCTCAGGATCCCACGGAAACCCCTAGCGGCAAAGTAGGACTCAGCGCCGTTGTGGTACACGAAGACCGTGCCGTAGCGCCGGTCACAGAAGAGCGCACCGCCCAAACTCCGGATCGCGGGTGGTGTCCAGATCCAACTGGACGTTTTGGTGTCGAATTCACCTGACTTTTGCAGTTCCCGGTACTGTTCCTCGTTCAGGATGTCGACACCCATGGTCCGTGCCATATCGAGCGCACTGCCCGCTGGCTTGTTTTGCTTCCTGGTCGCGAGCGCCTCAGCGTCGTAGCAGAGACTGCGCCGGCCCAACGGGCTCTCCGCGGAGCAATCGCAAAATAGGAATTCTCCGGTACTCTCATCCCGGCCCAAGACGTCCGGCTCACCACCGGTTCGCTCCATCTCGTTGATGATCGAGAACTTATCGGGACGGCTTTCCAGCCGCAGCCTCACTGTCTCCCACTGGCAGCCCGGGTGCCGGCCCATGTTCGCCTTGAAGCGGGTCTGCAAAGCTTCAAGCAGCGCCTCGCGTTGGGACGGTGGAAGATTCCTTCTGCTGTTGTCCGTACCTCGTTTTGTTGGTGCGCTCACTCGCTTTTCCCTCCAAATCGCCTCAACCCCGCTCCCCGGGGAGCTCCCGCCGGGTGGAGAGTGGTTTGTCTATCGTCTTTGTACAAAACGTGAAGGGCGGACCCAAGCGGGTCCGCCCTGCAAGCTGGAGAAGATGGGGAGAGGCTACTTCTTCCGCTTCGCCGGGGCCTTCTTGGCAGGCGGGGCGGGCTTGGGCCAGCCGACGACGTCTTCCTTCTCCACGTCGAAGACGAGCATGAAGGGGTCGGCGGTGTATTCGAGGGGGACACCGGAGAACTCCAGTTCCGTGCCGGGGTCGATGGGGTTGGGCATGGGGGTATCAAAGCGGATGGTGACTTCGCTCATGTCCGGGGAAGAAAGTCCGAGGACGACTTCCTTGGGGCGGCGTTCCGGAGAGGAACTGACGACGACGCCCTTGAACTTCTCGACATTGGTTTCACCGACGAGGACGCCACCGGGGACCATGGTGCCCTTGAAGTTCTCCCAGTAAGTGGGACCATTGGCGCCGCTGAGTTCGCGTTTGATGCTGACCCAGAGGGCGAGGACGGGCTGGGTGCGCTTGAGTTCTTCTTCCTGCTTGATCAGGATTTCGTCCTTGGACTCGATCTTGAAGCCGGCGGGAGGGATGGGGCTGGTCTTGGCCTGGGCGATGATTTCGGCGAGGCCGCCCTTGTCGCCATGGAAGTTGACGTAGCTCTTCTCGGCGTAAGCGGTGATCTGTTTCTTCTGGTCGGCGGGGAGGGCGGCGGGCCCTTCGACGGCGCCGGCGCGGATGAAGTGGTAGAGGGCGGCGGATTGTTTCTCCACCTTTTTCTGTTTGGCGATGACGGTGCCGGTCCACAAGCTGATGGCGCCGTCGCCGGGGGTATGCTTGAGGGCCTCGACGAAGTACCGTTCGGCGGCTTCGTTCTGGTCGCGCTGCATGGCAACCCAGCCGAGGGTCTTGTTGGCGATGCCGGCCATGGAGACCTTCTGGGCGGCCCAGTCGGCGGCGGAGACGGCTTCGGGCTTTTTGGAGGCCTCGAAGGCTTCGTCAAGGATCGAGAGGAGGCCCTTGCCGGCGCGTTCGCCGGCGGCCAGAGCGTCGGCGGAGGTGTCATTCAGGGAGATGGCGAGGAGGTTGAGCCAGTAGTAAGGGGGGATGGCTTTGGGATCGTCCTTGAGCCAGTCCTCGGAGGCGGCCTTCATGGCCTTCCCGTCGCCGAGTTGTTGGTACGTGGTGACGTAGAGGTTATGGCGGAGCGTCTTGAACTGGGTATCGGGATACTTTTCCTTCCACTGGTTGATGAGCCCGAGTTTGGTTTTCGGGTTCTGCTCCTTGCTGATGGATTCAACCACCAGGTCGTATTCGGCGCGGTCCTTCCATTCCTGAGCCAGTGCTCCGGTGGTACAGAAGGCCCCCAAGACGACGGCCGCGATCGCGCTCTTCAGATTCATCAGCACCTCATGCCTCCTAAGGTCGGTTCGATCTCTACGTTACGGGAAGCCTGCTCGGGCCGTCTGCCGTTGAATACGGGCCGCAACGGTTTGTACTTGCGGCAGTATACCGAACGGCTGGACGGTGGAGCAACCGGTGGCAGTACCAGGGAAGCCCGTTCGTAAACTTTCCATCATACCCATTCCTGGCGGTCGAACGGGCTGGAACCCGGTCTGTTCCTGCCGTATAGATGCGCGCAGGGTGAAAAATGTTCCCGGGGGGCGCGTATGCTACAATCCGACACTTCATGCGCACAGTGGATCTCGGTGTGATCGTGCTCTACCTGGTGGGGATCACCTGGTTCGGGGCGCAGTTCCGGAAAGGGCAGCATTCGCTGCGGGACTACTTCCTTGGGGGGCAGACGTCGCCGTGGTGGGCGATTGCGTTCACGATTGTGTCGGCGGAGACATCGACGCTGACGGTGATCGGGACGCCGGCGCTGTCGTTCGGGGGCAACCTGGGGTTCCTGCAGGTGGTGTTCGGGTATCTGCTGGCGCGGATGGTGATTTCGTTCCTGTTTCTGCCGCACTACTTCAAGGGGGACCTGTTCACGGCCTACGAGTTGATGCAGAGGCGGTTCGGAGTCCGGTTGCGGAAGCTGACGGCGGGTTTGTTCCTGGTGTTGCGGGCGCTGGCGGAGGGGGTCCGGGTGTTCGCGATCTCGATCGTGATTTCAGTGATTCTGGGGACGGGGGAGATGTTGTCGATCGGGGTGATCGTGGCGTTGACCTTGTTTTACACGTTCCACGGGGGGATGACGGCGGTGATCTGGACGGACGTGGTGCAAATGGTCCTCTACATCGCGGGGGCGCTGGTGAGTCTGGTGGTGATGCTGGGAATGATCCCGGAAGGGTGGCCGTATGTGCTGCAGATGGCGGGGGAGGCGGGCAAGCTGAAGTTGTTCGACTTCCATTTCGAGATGTCGATGAAGTTCTTTTCGACGACCTACTCATTCTGGGCGGGGGTGCTGGGCGGATGTTTTCTGACGACGGCGAGCCACGGAACCGAACAGATGCTGGTGCAGAGGCTGTTGTCGGCGAGGAATCAGCGGGATGCGCGAACGGCGTTGTTCGCGTCGTGGGCGGTGATCTGCTTTCAGTTTGCCCTGTTCCTGGCGGTCGGCCTGATTTTGTGGGTGTACTACCGGGATACGGGTCTGGCGGTGCCGGCGAAACTGGACCGGATCTATCCGCAGTTCATCTGGGATCATCTGCCGGTGGGGGCGGCGGGGTTGATCATGGCGGCGGTGCTGGCGGCGGCGATGTCGAATTTAAGCTCGGCGTTGAATTCGCTGGCGTCGACGAGCATCATGGACTTCTATAAGCTGAGAGTGACGGACCGGGAAGAGGGGCACTATCTCGGGATGGCGAGGAAGGCGACGCTGGTGTGGGGCGTGGTGATGTTCGGAATCGCGTACGTGGCGCGGCATGTGGACTCGGTGCTGGAGGCGGGGCTGGGGATTGCGTCGATCCTGTACGGGGCCTTGTTGGGGGTATTTCTGCTGGGGGTGCTGACGAAGCGGGTATCGGAGCGGGCGGCGATGGTGGGGATGGTGGCTGGGTTCAGCATCAATCTGTTCGTGCGGTTTGCGACGCCGATTGCGTGGACCTGGTATGTGCTGATCGGCACGGTGGTGACGGCGGGGGTCGCGCTGGCGGCGGCGGTGGTGCTGGGAGATTACAGGAAAGAGGAAGCCGCCAGTGACTAAACCGGGATTGCGACGCGAGTTGGGGATCTGGAGCGCGGCGTCGCTGGTGGTAGGGACGGTGATCGGCAGCGGGATCTTCCTGGTGCCGAAGACGATGGTGATGAACACGGGATCACCGGAGATGGTGTTGCTGGTGTGGGTGTTTGGGGGGCTCTTGTCGCTGGCGGGGGCGCTGACGTACGCGGAGATGGCCGCGGCGATGCCGGAGGCGGGAGGGGAGTATGTGTATTTGAGCCGGGCGTACGGGCCGTTTTGGGGGTTTCTGTACGGCTGGACGCAGATGTGGGTAGCGAAGAGCGGAGCGGTAGCGACGATTGCGACTGGATTCGCGCTGTATCTTGCGAATTTTCTCCCGGTGCTGGACGAGCGAATGTTCACGATTCCGGTGCCACTGGGTGAGGCTGGCGGGGCTTTGCCGGTCACGGGAGGACAATTGGCGGCGATTGCCCTGATCCTGTCTCTGGGATTCCTGAACTGGTTTGGAGTGAAAGAGGCAGCGGGGGTGCAGGTGGCGGTGACGATCCTGAAAGTGGCGCTGATCGGGGGTGTGATCGCGACGGGATTGTTCGGGGGCAAGGGGACGGCGGCGAATTTCGGGACCCAGACGGCGGCGCCTGGGGGGATATTGGGGTTTTTCGCGGCGTTGGTGGCGGCGTTGTGGGCGTATGACGGGTGGAACAATTTGAGTATGGTATCCAGCGAGGTGAAGGAACCGCAGCGGAATCTGCCGCGGGCGCTGATTTTGGGGACGGCGATGGTGATGGGGATCTATCTGCTGACGAACGTGGCGTATTTCTATGTATTGCCGGCGGCGGAGGTGGCGGGGAGCGACCGGGTGGCATCGGTGATGATGAGGGCGGTGGTGGGAGAGTGGGGAGCGGCGGCGGTGTCGGTGGCGGCGATGATTTCGATGTTCGCGGCGTTGAACGGGAGTCTGCTCTCCGGGGCGAGGGTGCCGTACGCGCTCGCGCGGGACGGGCTGTTTTTCCGGCGGTTTGGGGAGGTGAGCGCGGTGCACCACACGCCGGGATTTTCGGTTCTGGCGTTGAGCGGGTGGAGTGCGGTCCTGGTATTGAGCGGGCGGTACGACCAGTTGCTGACGATGGTGATCTTTCCAAGCTGGATTCTGTACGGAATGAGTACGGCGGCGGTGATGGTGCTGAGGCGGAAGCATCCGGAAATGAGCAGACCGTACCGGACGCTGGGATATCCGGTGGTGCCGCTGCTATTTGTGGGGGTGGCGGCGGTGCTATTGGCGGTAACGCTGGAGAAATCGCCGAGGGAATCGGCGTTGGGGCTGGTGGTGATTGCGGCGGGAATCCCTTTCTACGCGTACTGGAACCAGAGGAGGCAAAAAGGGGTGGCTGCGGGGGCTCCGGAGGGCTGATTTACGATTCTTGTTCCGAAATCGGAACAAACCCCTTGTAAGTTCGGCCAAAGTAAGGTAAAAAGTGCATAGAAGGTTCGGGCTGTAACGGTTGTGTTCCGAAATCGGAACCGAGCGCCGGAGGAAGACGGAGCAGTCCGAAGCTCAATTTGCAGGGAGCGAATCAATATGGATGTCACAAAAATGCTGGCGGAATTACGTCAGGAGCGGCAGGCGATCGAGGAGGCGATTCTGACCCTTGACCGCCTGGCTCGTGGACAGGGTAAGCGTCGGGGTCGTCCTCCCGGCTGGATGGCGGCGCTGAAGGAGAAGCCTGCGGTCAAGGTCCCCGGCCGCCGGGGCCGTCCTCCGAAGGCATCGAAAGAGGCCAGTTAGGCCCGGAAGCGGGCATCGGAGCCTGCAAGGGAAGGAAATCCACCCAAGTGGAAACAAGCCTGGGTCCGGCGGGGCAACTATGCTCCGCCGGACCCAATGCCATTTACGGGGAGGTTCAGGGGTACAGGAGATAGCGGGAGCGGACGGCGAGGAAGCCGGCGAGCTTCTCCGACAGGGCGGGTTCGAGGAAGCGCGGGTCGATCCCTGCCTTGAGCTGGCCGATCAGTTCCTGATTGGCGATGAGGCGAAGGTTCCGATCGAGGTCGATCTGGCCGGGGTAGAGGCGGTGTAAGGCGGCAATCAGTTCAAGGCCGAGGCGGATGGAGGAAAAGCCTTCGCGGTCGGTGATGACGAAGCGGACGCCTTCAATGGACTGGCCCTGGAAGTTGGAGGACTGGGGGGTGAAGCGGGTGGGGTAGACGCGGATGCCGGGGATCATGCGGCGGTTCAGTTCGGCGGCGAGGGCGGGCCCGGAGATCCAGTCGGCGCCAACCTGTTCGAAGGGGGCATCGGTCCCGCGGCCGACGCTCCAGTTGCGGGAGTACTCGATGAGGGCGAGGGCAGGGTAGAGGAGGGCGGCGTTGAGGCTGCGCATGGAGGGGGAGGGGTCGATCCAGGGGAGATTGGTGGAGTCGAACCAGTCGCCGCGGCGCCAATCTTTCATGGGGACGACATCGAGGCGTGCGCCGATTTTGTCTTCGGCGTTGATGAGGCGGGCGAGTTCGCCGAGGGTCATGCCGTGGCGGAGGGGCATCACGGTGCAGGCGACGAAGGAGAGTTGGTCGGAGTCGGCGAGGGGTCCTTCGACATGGACGCCGGTGATGGGATTGGGGCGATCGAGGACCAGGAAGAGTTTGTTGGCGGCAGCGGCGGCTTCCATGGCGTTTTTCATGGTGGAAGAGTAGGTGTAGAAGCGTGCGCCGATGTCCTGGATGTCAAAAACGAGGGTATCGATGTCGTTGAGCATGGCCTGGGAGGGTTTGCGGTCTTTGCCCTGGTAGAGGCTCCAGACGGTGAGGCCGGAGGCCTCGTCCTTGCCGTGGCCGACGTTTTCGTGGTCTTCGGTGCCGAGGAGGCCGTGTTCGGGGCTGAAGAGCGCGGTGAGTTGGACGCCGGCGGCGAGCATGGCGTCGATATTGCGGCGGCCATCGCGGGTGCGGCCGGTGTGGTTGGTGATGAGGCCCACGCGCTGGCCCTTGAGACGGGCGAAGGACTCGGCTTCGAGGACATCGATGCCATTGAGGACGGAGGCGTTGCGGGCGACGGTGCGGCGCGGGGGGGTGCCCTGGGCGGTTTCGAGATAGCTGGTGAGCAGGACGTCCTGGGCTTCGACGCCGACAGCGGCTGCGGTGACGGTGGCGATGCGGGCGCGCAGGGGGCTGATGGCCTTGCGGAGAGAGGGGTGGACGGAGTTGGCGAGGAGGACGATGAAGGTGTCGGTGGAGGGATCGACCCAGAGGGAGGTGCCAGTGAAGCCGGTGTGGCCGAAGGAGCCGATGGGGAAGAGTTCGCCGCGGTTGGAGGAGAAGGGCGAGTCGATGTCGAAGCCAAGGCCGCGGAGGATGGGCTGGTGGGGGGGCGAATTGGGTTCGGTGAACTTGCGGATGGTGAGGGGGCTGAAGATGCGGGGGCCGCCGGGGAGTTGGCCGCCACGGAGGAGCATTTCGGCCCAGCGGGCGAGGTCGTGAGCGTTGGAGAAGAGGCCGGCGTGACCGGCCACGCCGCCCATGTAGCGGGCCGTGGGGTCGTGGACGGTGCCGCGGAGGATCTGGCCTTCGACGCGTTCGGTGGGGGCGATGCGATTCCGCCAGGAGGCCGGGGGATTGAAGCGGGAGTGGTTCATGCCAAGAGGTTTGAAGACCCGGTTGGTGACGAACTCGTCGAAAGGCTGGCCGCTGACGGTGCGCACGATTTCGGAGAGGAGGACGAAGTTGATATCGCTGTAGATGAAGCGCTGGCCGGGTTCGGCGACGGGGCGGTCGATGAGGGCGAGTTGGATGCCGGTATCGTAGCCGGACCATTTGGGTTTGAGGTCGACGTCGGGGCGGAGGCCGGAGAAGTGGATGAGAAGCTGGCGGACGGTGGCGTCGGATTTGCCGCCCTGGTAGTTGGGGAGGTAGTCGGTGACTTTGTCGGAGAGGCGGATCTTGCCGTCTTCGAACAGGGCCATCACGGCGGAGGTGGTGGCGACGATTTTGGTGAGGGAGGCGACGTCGAAGATGGTGTCGAGGGTCATCCCCTCGCGGCGGGGCACGAGGGCGCGGTGGCCGTAGGCCTTGCGGTGGAGAATTTTGCCGGGTTGACCGACGAGGAGGACGGCGCCGGGGATCTGGTCCTGTTTGATGGCGTCTTCGATGAGTTCGTCGAGTTGGGGAGAGGCGGCGAAGCGCTCCTGGGCGGCGAGGGGGAGGGCGAAGGCGAAAGTGAGGGCAAAGAGGACGGTTTTCATGAGAATTTGGCGGCGAAACGGTCGAGAATGCGGGCGAGTTCAAGGTCTTTGGCGGTGATGCCGGCGGCGTCGTGGGTGGTGAGGTGGACGGAGACGCGGTTCCAGACGTTGAACCATTCGGGGTGGTGGTTGAGTTTTTCGATCTCGAGGGCGGAGGCGGTCATGAAGGCGAAGGCGTGGGTGAAATCGGGGAAGAGGAAGAGGCGGTGGAGTTTGCCCTGGTCGATGGTCCAATCCGGGAGGGATGCGAGGGCCTCGGCGAGTTCGGTTTCAGATAGTTTTTGGGTAGGCATGGCGGTGGATTCAGCGGCCCTCCACTGGTATCAAGGCGCCATTGGTGTCGGCGCCTGCGTCGGAGGAGAGCCAGATGAGGAGCGAGGCGATGCGTTCGGGATCGACCCAGCGCGAGTAGTCGGCGTCAGGCATGGCGGCGCGATTGGCGGGGGTGTCGATGGTGGCCGGGAGGATGGCGTTGGCGGTGTAGCCGGCTTTGCGGCCTTCCGCGGCGAGGACTTGAATGAGGGCGTGGAGGCCTGCTTTGGCGGGGGCGTAGGCGCTGAGGCCGGCGGCGGGGCGGAGGGCGGCGAGGGCGCCGATGGCGAGGAGGCGGCCGAGGGTGAGATCGGAAGAGCACACGTCTGAACTCCAGTCACTGACCAATCTCGTAT
>ERZ761609.1534-NODE-1534-length-19883-cov-8.495360_pt1 | contig 19883 bp, 22 predicted proteins | sample MGYA00511163_ERZ761609 | MGnify/ENA primary metagenome ERZ761609 (study PRJEB28899, sample SAMN02445070) | bioreactor sludge metagenome | biome: EBPR sludge | place: Australia: Brisbane, Thorneside Wastewater Treatment Plant | collected 2011-12-16 ... | reverse complement strand
CGGCATACGAGATTGGTCAGTGACTGGAGTTCAGACGTGTGCTCGTCCGATCTGGCGGTCTTCGAGGCTGTGGAAGGTGACGACCACGAGACGGCCGCCGGGGTTCAGCGCGCGCTCGGCGGCGGCGAGGGCACGGGTCAGTTCGCCAAGTTCGTCGTTCACGAAGATGCGGAGCGCCTGGAAGGTGCGGGTGGCCGCGTGGCGGCCGTCGATCTTCGGCGACTTCAGGACGCGGGCGACGAGATCGGCGAGCTGCTTCGTCCGGGTGAAGGGCGTCGTCGTGCGGTCCATGACGATGGCGCGTGCGATCTGGCGGGAGCGGCGCTCCTCACCGAACTCGAAGAGGATGTCGGCCAGTGCGTCGGCCTCGAAGGTGTTGACGACATCGGCGGCGGAAAGACCGGCGTGCGGGCCGGACGGAGACATGCGCATGTCGAGCGGGCCGTCGTGCATGAAGGAGAAGCCGCGTTCGGGCTGATCGAGCTGCATCGAGGAGACGCCGATGTCGAGGACGACGCCGTCGAGGTTCGGCAACGACGTCTCGAGTGTCGCGACTGCAGCGTCATCGAGTGCACCGAAGCGGGCGTGTACGGGCAGGAGGCGGCCAGAGTAACTGCCAGAGAGCGCAACGGCCGACGCGAAAGCCGCGGGATCGCGATCGAGGGCCAGGACGCGACAGCTGGCGGCATCGAGAATGGCACAGGTGTAGCCACCGGCGCCGAAGGTTCCATCGAGATACGTTTCGCCGTGACGAGGCGACAGGGCCGCGAGCACCTCGGCGAGAAGGACGGGAACATGTGGCGCGGTGGCGGTGTCGGTCATCGATAGCTTTTTAGACGAGGGCCAAGACGCGCACTCGGGTGGAAGTTGCCGACATCCCTACGAGATCCCGTGTCTGCACTGCACCACTCCGTGCCGCAGTGCGCACGCGATGACAATGGTTTTCTCGTCGGGCGACCGTATATTGGCTTTCAGAGGGTCAAGAGGACAGCGATCCGGCCACATCAAGCCGGACAAAGAGCCATCGGCCTCGCGAGGTCTCGACAGAAGGCGCAAGACATGCCCGTCAACAATGCTCTTCAGGCGACTTTCGGTTGCGCTGGAGGGTGGCCGGACAAACAGGCGACGCTGACGGCGCTACATGCGGCGGCGCGGATGCGCGGGTGGCGGGTCGGCGCGCTCCACTGGAACAAGTATCCGATGAGCTTTCACTGGGCGGGGCTCGAAGCGGAGCATGGGGTGGTGAGCCTGCTCGTCCACGCCGACCGGCCGGTTGCGGCGCTGACGCCGGGCGAGCCGCAGTACATGGCACTCGCATTCTTCGACGATCCGGGCCTCGCGGAGGCGCTCGCGGCCTGTCGCGCACCGTTCGGTCTCCTGCCGGCGGCGGATCTCTCGGCGGCGATGGCGCCTGAGGACGCGGTGTTCGTTCGTGGGCTCGGACGCGATTTCGCGCACAACATGGGATACTGGAAACCGAAGACCGCTGGCGAGGTGATCTTCAACTGGTGGGACTGATCACGCAGCGGACGCGCGGCGGCGCAGCATCGAGACGAGCGGCATCATCAGGAACAGCAGCGCGAGGCCGGTGATCGACGCAGCGAGCGGGGTCTTGAAGAAGACCAGCGCGTCGCCGCCGGAGAGCAGCATCGACTGACGGAAGGCGTCTTCGGTTCGATCGCCGAGCACCATGGCGAGCACGAGCGGTGCGATGGGATAGTCGAGCGCCTTCATGAGAAAGCCGAGCACGCCGAAGATGAGCAGAAGCCAGAGATCGAACGGCGCGCCGGCCACCGTCCATGCGCCGATGATGCAGATGAGCGCGATGATCGGTCCGTTGATCGAGAACGGCACCTGCATGAGACGGGCGAACAGCGGCACCGTCGCCAGCGCCATGATGACGGCGACGACGTTCGAGAGGTACATCGAGGCGATGAGACCCCAGACGAATTGGGGATTGTCGCGGAAGAGTGTCGGACCCGGCGTTATGCCCCAGATCATGAGACCGCCGAGGAGGACAGCCGCCGTCGCCGAACTCGGCAGGCCCAGCGCGAGCATGGGCAGCATTGCGCTCGATCCGGCAGCCTGATCGGCGGTTTCGGCGGAGACGAGACCGTCCGGCGCGCCCTTGCCGAATTCCTCGGGCTTCCGCGAGGCGCGCTTGGCGACACCGTAGCTCATGAACGAAGCGGCCGTCGGGCCGCCCGGCGCCACACCCATCCAGCAGCCGATGAACGCACTGCGCAGCAGCGACACCCAGTAGCGCGGCCAGGTGCGGATGGCGTCGAACAGTTCGCGCAGGTCGAGTTTCGTCGTCAGTGCCTTGGCGGTGACCGGGCTCTGCATGGTCTCGAAGAGTTCGCCGAGACCGAAGAGGCCGATGACGACGATGAGGAAACTGATGCCGCGCACGAGCTCCTGTACGTCGTAGGTCAGGCGGACGGAGCCGGAAATCGTATCCATGCCGACCGTCGCGAAGGCGAGGCCCATGCCAATGGACACGATCGTCTTCATGGGGGAGGAGCCGCCGAAGGCGACGAACGAGGCAAAGGCGAGCACGAAGACGGCGAAATACTCGACAGGGGAGAACAGCAGTGCAAAGCGCGTGACGGCACCGGCGAGCAACGTGACGACGACAACGCCGAAAAGCGCACCGAAGCCGGACGACATGAAGGCATAGGTCAAGGCGCGTGTGGCATGGCCGGACCTGGCCATGGGATAGCCGTCGAACGTCGTAGCGACGGACGACGGCTCGCCCGGAATGTTGAACAGGATCGACGTCGTCGAGCCGCCGATCAGCGCGCCCCAGTACATAGATGTCAGAAGGATGATGGCGGAGACCGGCTCCATCGCGAACGTGAGCGGGAGGAGAAGGCTCACGCCGTTGGGGGCACCGAGCCCCGGCATCACGCCGACGACGAGACCGAACATCACGCCCGCGAACATCAGTGCTATGTGCGTGAAGGTGAGGGCGACGGAAAAGCCCTGAAACAGCTGTGTGACGTTGTCGAGCATGGGACCTCACAGCATTCCGAAGAGGGGACCGAGCGGCCCCTTGGGCAGTGGGGTCTTGAAGGCGAACTCGAAGAGGACGAAGAGCGCGACCGGCAGCAGGACCGCGACGGAAAGGGCCCGCCGGAGCGGTTCGCGGGCGACGACCGCGATCGTGACGAATAAATACAAGGCTGCTGAGATGTAGACGCCGAGCACCGGCGTCGCGGCGATCAGTGCGATCAGCGGAAGGGCGAAACGGGCGAGGCCCTTCATGGCGGAGACGTTGAGGAACGGATACGGCGCGCCGGGACGAAGGATTGCGCGCGCGAGGTTCACCAGCGACGCGACGAAGATGATGATGCCGAGGCGGTACGGGAAATAGCCGGCTTCCGGACCGGTGTCGCTCCAACCGGTATCGAGGTCACGCGCGCCATAGATGACGACAGCGCCGAGTGCTGCCGTGAAGATCGCAAATCCGATCTCGGCGGCACGCCTCGTGACGACTGGTCTCGTGTCTGGCATAGCGTCCGGCACCGGATGAGAAAAATGATATGCCGCGGGCGGCTGCGCTTTCGATCGCCACCCGCGGCACGATACTGCAAACTGGCGATTACTTCACCAGCCAGCCTTCTTCCTCGTAGATCTTGCGATTGCGAACTTCATCCGCCTCGATGAACTTGGCGAACTCGTCGCCGGTCAGGAAGCGCGAGGACTGCGAGGTGCGCGTGATGTACTCCTTCCACTCCGGCGTATCGAACGCCTTCTGGAGAACGCCGCGCCAATAGGCGACGGCGTCGGCGGGGACGCCGCCCGGCAGGAAGATGGCGCGCGGCATGGTGTAGGCGTCGACGGCGATGCCGGACTCCTTGCAGGTCGGGATGTCTGACCACGCCTGCGTGTCGGTCACCTTGTCGCCCTTGGCGAGACGGACGGGCGAGAAGACGCAGAGCGCGCTGGCCTGTCCGGCCTTCCACTGACCGACGTTTTCAGCAGGGTTGTTGGTGTTGGCGTCGATGTGGCCGCCAGCGAGCTGTACGGCGGCTTCACCACCGGATTTGAATGGGATGTAGGTCGTCTTGAAGCCGGCCGCCTTCTCCATGATGCGCACGAGCGTCTGGTCGAGGTCCTTCGCCTGGGCGCCACCGATCTTGAGCCCGCCCTTCTTGGCGGCCTCGACGAACTCGGCCGCGTTCTTCCACGGGGCGTTCGGCTTGGTCCAGAGAATGAATTCGTCGAAGGCCATGGCGGCGACGGGGGTCAGGTCCGTGCGCGTCCAGCCGACCTTCGAGACGAGCGGCAGCATCCACTGGTTCGACGTGCCGAAGACGATGCGATGCGCGTCGCCCGCGCCCGACTTGCCGTAGACGAAGCCTTCGGCGCCGGAGCCGCCGCCCTTGATCGAGATGACGATCGGCTGCGGCATCAGGTTGTGCTTCTGGATAATGGACTGGATGGTGCGCGCGAAGATGTCGGTGCCGCCGCCAGCGCCGGCCGTGACGACGAATTCGACGGGTTTGGACGGCGTGAACGCCTGAGCCGCAGATGCAAGGGCCAGCGCGGCCACCATCGCGGTGGAGCCAATAACTTTCTTCAGCATTCGTTTTCCTCCTGTTTCTGTTGGTCTCGATTATCTGAAACTCTCTTGCGGAGTTCTGGAGCTGTCGCCCCTCAGGCCGCACGCCCGTTGCGGATTCGAGCTTCGACGGCAAGACGCGCGGCAAGCAGCATCGCCGCCTTTGAAGCGCCGATGTTGGCGATACCCTTGCCGGCGATGTCATACGCGGTGCCGTGAGCCGGGGTGCAGACCGGCACCCTGTAGCCGCCGATCAGTGTCACACCCTCGTCGAAGCCGATGAGCTTCATCGCGATCTGGCCCTGGTCATGGTACATCGTCTGGACGGCATCGAAGTCGCCGCGCTTGGCGCGCAGGAAGACCGTGTCGGACGGGAACGGGCCGTCGCAGACGATGCCGCGAGCCTTTGCGTCGGCAATTCCGGGGGTGATCTCGTCGTCGTCCTCGTGACCGAAGTTGCCACCGTCACCTGCATGCGGATTGAGGGCGGCAACGGCGATGCGCGGGCGTGCATATCCGGCTTCCCGCATACAGCGGTCGGTCAGCATCAGGCCTTCGAGGACGGCCTTGCGCGTGATCAACTTCGATACGCCGGACAGGGGCACGTGCGAGGTGATGCGCGCGTTCCAGATGTTCGGCAGCACATTGAACTCACGGCCGGGGCCGCCGCCGAGTTCGTCGGTGATGATCTCGATCTCGTCGATGTACTTCGGGTACGAGAGCCGCATGGCGTGCTTGTTGAACGGCGTGAAGGTCACGGCTTCGGCGAGGCCGTCGCGGCCGAGATTGAGGGCGGTGCGGAAGTTCCGGAGCGCAAAGGCGCCGCCGGCCTCGCTGCTCTCGCCGGTGGTGAGGGTGGCAGGGTCGAGATGGCCGAGATCGAGGAGCACGGCACCAGTCGCGAAGTCGGGCTCTGCGTTGCCACGTTGCCAGAGCGGCAGTTCGACCCTGGTGCCGGCGATGCGGTTGCCTTCGGCGAGGGCGCGGGCGTCACCGACCACGATGAAGTTCGCAGCGGCGCGGACGTCCTTGTCCGTCAGAATTTTCGCCAGCAATTCCAGACTGATGCCGGACGGATCGCCCATGGCGAGCGCGATAGCCGGTTTGCCTGTCACAACCTGTGATGCCGCCATGGCGCGTTCCTCTCCGGTCCGACTTTGGCGTCGGGCGTCTTGTTTGCGGCAACGATTGCATGCAAACTTTGCGGAATCAAGGGAACGGACTCCAATATTGCGTCGCAGCAGGGAGGTTTGCATGCAACTGCTTTCCGAGCGCGAAGCCGATCCGCTGGACAGCGCGCGCGGGCATGCGACGCGGCAGGCGACGGAGCGGCTGCGCGAACTGATCCTCGACGGAGGCCTCGCGCCGGGAAGCCGGATTTCGGAGAGGATGGTTCAGGAGCGCTACGGGATTTCCCGCACGCCGCTCAGGGAGGCCCTGAAGATCCTCAGCGTCGAGGGGCTCGTCGCCATCTATCCCAATCGCGGGGCGGTGGTGGCGCTGTTGTCGCTCGAGGAACTGCAGGCGGCGTTCGAACTGCTGGCTGCGCTGGACGGGGCAGCGGGGGAGCTGGCGGCGGATCGCGCGTCAGACGCGACGATCGCGGAAATCGCGGCACTGCACGACGAAATGGTGCGGCATTACGAGGCGCGGCAGCTCCAGGATTACTTCCGCGTCAACAAGGCTATCCATCTCGCGATCGTGGATGCTGCCGCAAATCCGGCGATCTCGCGCGTCTACAGATCGGAGTCGGCGCGGGTCGACCGCTATCGCTATCGCGGCAACCGCGATCCCGGTGTGTGGGCGCGGTCGATCCGGCAGCACGAACAGATCCTCGACGCGCTCAGGATGCGACACGGGGCGCTTCTCAGAGAGACACTCGTCAGTCATCGCCGCTCGGGCTTCGATCTCGCACGCCGGGTTCTCGATGAAGACCTGGCTCACATGCCGAACCAGGCGGTGGTTCCGGTCAATGAGCCCGCGCCCGGCGCCGGCAGGGACTGAAAAGGGCGTGGCAGTTCGACACACTTGATTTCGAGCAAGGCCCGCGGCCGCAGGCTGTGCCCTGAAATACGGCACCCGAACCCGAAGCCAGAGGTCGCTCGCCATGTTCTTTTCCCAAATCAGAGGTCGTCTCGTCCCGTTGGCCGTCGCCGCTGCCGTGTCCGTCGCGATGCCCGTCGTGATGTCTGCCGCGGAGGCTCAGGAGGGGTACAAGGTCTCGGCCAAAGCGGGCAAGTTCGAGGATGTCGTCGACAACCTCAACGACGCCATCATCAAGCGCGGCTTCGTCGTCGACTACACGGGCGAACTCAACAAGATGCTGGAGCGGACAGCCAAGGACACCGGGACCGTCACGGCATCCGGCAAACTTACTCCGTTCAAGAATGCAAAGTTCCTGCAGTTCTGTCCGGCGAAGCTGACGCACGATGCGGTCAACACCAATCCGATCGGCATCGCCAACTGCCCGATCGCGATTTTCGTCTACGAACTCGATCATGAGCAGGGCAAGATCAACGTGGGCTACCGCATGCCGGTGTCCAGCCCGTCGCGCAAAGCCAACGAAGTCAACAACAAGCTCAAGGCCGTGCTCGCCGACATCGTCAAGGAAGCGGTGAAGTAAGCCGGCTTACATGCCGCATCACTCCGACGGCCGGTCGATCAACCGGTCGGCGGTGATGCCTGTCAGCGCCATGCTGAAAAGGGTGAGGATACCGGTCAAGGCGAAGATGGACGTGCCGGTAACGGCCGCGCCAACCGCGCAACCGCCCGCGAGCATTCCGCCGAAGCCCATCAGGCACGCTCCGGTCAGGTAGCGCAGCATCGAGGTGCCGCCCTCGAAGCTCTGCCAGCGAAACTCGCCGAGCCAGAGCGTAGCGATCAGTGATCCCGCGAAAACGCCAGGGATAAGGCCGAAATCGAACGACAACGGCAAGGCCGGCGTGTTGATGAGACCCATGAGCGTGTCGGCGGACGGGCCGATGAACGTCACCGAGGTGACCTTGCCGCCCTCGAAGATGAGACCGGCGAGTGCAAAGGTGAGGACCCAGCCGAGCGCGATCGCCGCGCCGGCCACGACAGCGGATGACATGTGTGCAAGCGGGACGGCACGGGAGCGGGCGAGCCGGATGCCAATCGCCAGCACGATCAGTCCGAACAGCACACCTGCCACCGGCCCGAGGTGTACGACAGACAGCAGGTCGCGCCCGCTGCCGCCCGGCACGATCCAGAGAGCGGCGAGTTTCTCGCGAGCCGGAGACAGGAAACCGCGCAGCGACGCCTGGGCGACGATGGTCAGGATGAGGCCGGTGACGAGAGCACGAAGGTTGCCCGTCGCGGACAGTATCAGAAGACGGCTGGCACACCCGCGCGCGAGCACCATGCCGACCCCGAACATGGCCCCGCCTATGACAGCGCCCGACAGCGAGCCGGCGTTGGCGATCTGGCGCGTCTGGGAGGGGTCGAAGAGGCCGGCGATCACGGCCGTCTGCGTTGCGGCGACGGCGACCGCGAAACCGATCAGCCAGACCGCCAGTCTCGAACCCCAGACGCCGCGCCCCACTTCGATGGTCGCGGCGCGGAAACAGAACGAGGAATGACGCCCGGCCGCTCCAAACAAGAGGCCGACGACCAGCCCTGCCAGCGTCAGTGCCCAACCATCGCCGATGCGATCGAGAATTGCGTTCATCGACACGAGGCTCCGCTCGACGGGTCCGGCCCGTCCATTGCAATGACGAGCCCGCCCGGTGACGGGGCTCCGGGGTGGCGACGGCGCGATCGCCTGACATCGTCCTACGTCCTGTGGAACCAGTTGCCCGCACCGGCATTGACTTCGGTCAGATCAGTCACGTCCAGCATCGAGCGCGTTGTTTTTCGGCACGTCTTGAGGAGCGGGCCCTGGCGGCCCATATGCGCAAAGTATTCGAGACTTCGGTCTATGGAGCCACGACCTTGGACAAGACGAAACGCCCCGGGGCAGCGCACGCGGTCGCAGCCGCCGTCATCGCCGGTTTCATTGCAGCCTCGGCGGCAACGCCGGTCGTCGCTTCGGACGACCCCGAACTGATTTTCAAGAAGACGACCGTCTGGCGGCCGTTGTCGCCGGACGCAAAGCTCTCGACCTACGTCGTGGACGATCCCGGGATCGAGGGTGTGTCGTGCTACTTCACCGTTCCGGAAGTCGGTGGCTGGAAAGGATGGGCCGGGTTCGCCGAGGAGAAATCCGACGTGTCGCTCGCGTGCCGGCAGACGGGGCCGGTGGTCATCAAGGAGAAGTTTTCGCAGGGCTCGGAGATCTACCGGCAGCGGCGGTCATTGTTCTTCAAGAAGATGCAGATCGTGCGCGGCTGCGATGCCAAGCGCAACGTGCTCGTCTATCTCACCTACTCGGATCGCGTGATCGAGGGTTCGCCACAGAACTCGACGTCCACCGTGCCAATCATGCCGTGGGGGAACTCACCGGCGCCGAAGTGCAGCGAGTTTCTGAACTGAGCGCGAGCGACCGTCTTATTGCAGGACGCGCGGTGGCCGCGCATCAACTGCGTCGCATTCGTCAAGGATAGCACAGGCGAGCTCACGCGCTGCGTCCGGATCGAGCGCGTATGGCGTTTCCTTCTCGAAGCGCACCAACACTTTGTCTTCGTGTGTCGCCCTGCCGACCCCGAAGGTGTCTGGGCATTTCATGGGTTCAAGCGAAGATTGCGATGCACTCGCAATGTCGCAGAGCGCAGCCACCAGTTCCTTAGCCAGGACAGGTGTGATGGACAGCTGGTGCTGGCGGCCTTGCGGATCGAGCAAGGTGAGATCGACAGTTTCTATGGTACCGCCAGTGTCAGCGCGAACCGCCGAAGTCGACAGGCGCGACGCAAGTATTTTCTGGCTCATCGGGTCCCCCGCGAGGTCAATTCGCGGGCAACATATTCCAGATCACGTCTGGCATCTGTCGTCACAAAGACACACAACCACAGCCCTTTGCAGGGTTGTGGCTGTGCGCAAGCATTCAACACGCACTGATGACGTGTCGCGACGACTTACATGTCGCGAAGATCACGCGACCAATTGTCGATTTCCGTCTTGGCGCGATCCTTGGCGTATCCATACCGCTCCTGCAACTTTCCTTCGAGTTGCTCGCGGCGGCCATTGATCTGCGCGAGGTCGTCATCCGTCAGTTGACCCCACTTTTCCTTCGCCTTGCCGGAAAATTGCTTCCAATTGCCTTCGATACGGTCCCAGTTCATGTGTTACTCCTCCGTACACAGTGTCTCAAGACAATTTCGGCGCTCGCGTTACCGAACACGTGCTGTCAAAACTTCTGAGAGCGGTGAAGGTTCCAATCTGGACGCGGTTTTGCATCGCTCGGGGCGGAGCGTCCATCGTACCGGCTGGCAATGAATTGACCTGTCAGACGACTGCGCGAAACTTTTCGAGTGCAGCGCGGTCGATGTCGATGCCGAGGCCGGGCGCATCCGGGATTTTCACGACGCCGTTCGCGTGTTCGAGCGGCGCCGTCAGTATCGCCTGACGGAAGGGATGCTCGGAGCGGTCGAATTCGAGCATCGGTTCCAGCGGCGTCTTGCGGGGCGGATTGTGCGGGAGGGCGGCGAGCAACTGCAACGATGCGGAAAGTCCGATGCCCGTGCCCCAGACGTGCGGTAGGTAGCGGACGCCGAATGCGGTGGCCATGTCGGCGATCTTCTTGCACTCGGACAGGCCACCGGCGGCGCAGGTGTCAGGCTGGATGATGTCCATGGCGCGCCGCTTGAGCACTTCGCGGAAGCCCCAGCGGGTGAATTCGCATTCCCCGCCCGCAACCGGTATCGGCTGGCCGCGCCGAACTTCGACGTAACTGTCGAGATCGTCGGGGACGACCGGCTCCTCGAACCAGCCGATGTCGTATCTTGCAACGCGGCGTCCGAGGTCGATGGCTTCGATCGCGTCAAAGCCGTGATTGGCGTCGAGCATCAGGCCGGTCTTCGGTCCGATCGTCTCGCGCACGGCGGCGATGAGCTTTTCGTCCTCCGTGACACCGAAGCCAATCTTGAGCTTCACTGCGGAAAAGCCTTCGCGGACGTAGCCGGCGACTTCCTTCGTGACGTAGTCGAGCGGGTTGCCGGAGCGGAGGCGATAGGTTCCTGTCGCGTAGGCGCGGACTTCGCGACGGAGCGGGCCGCCCATGAGACGGTGGACGGGCTGGCCGAGGATTTTGCCCTTGAGATCCCAGAGTGCAATGTCGACGCCTGACAGCGCGGAGATCATCACGCCCTTCATGCCGTAGTCGCGGAACTGGTTGTAGAGCGTCTGCCAGTGGAGATCGGTGGCGAGCGGATCGCCGCCCAGGAGATGCGGACGATAGGCAGCGAGGATCGCGGCGTTGATGCGCGAGGGGCCGTAGCATTCGCCCCAGCCCGTCGTGCCGTCTTCGGTGACGATTTCAACAATGCAGGAACCGCGCACGCTCGTCTCGTTGAAGGACCAGCCGAATGGCTCCGACAACGGTGCTTCGAGGACGTGGACATTGACGGCGGCGATGCGCATGCGGCGGGCTCCGATAACTTGATCAGGAGGGCAGGGACTGGAACAGCCGGACGAGGACGCGCGTTCGCGGGGCCAGGCACGGGATCAGCAGATGCTCGTGATGGGTGTGCGGGCCATCGCCGACGACGCCGAGGCCGTCGAGGGTGGGGATGCCGAGCGCGCCGGTGAAGTTGCCGTCGCTGCCACCGCCGGCCACGCGTTCGCCCCGCGAGGGGTAGCCTTCCTCGTCGGCGAAGCGCGACGCGAGATCGTAGAGTCTCTGTATCTCGGGTGATTTGACGAACGACGGGCGATAAAGGCCCAGCGTCACTTCGAGCTTAACATCGGGATCGTAGGATCTGAGAGCGAGGAGTTTTTCGCGGACCTCGCGTTCGTGTTCGGGTAGAGGCACGAGACAATAGACGCACGCTTCGGCATGGAGCGGCACCATGTTTTCGTGTGTTCCGCCCGATACGGTTCCGACGTTGAGCGTGACGTTGCGGGCGTAATCAGTCATTGCCTCGATGTCGAGGATCTGGCGCGCCATCTCGCGGATCGCGCTGCGGCCTTTTGCGTGATAGGCGCCGGCATGGGCGGGAATGCCGGTCGTCTTCAGGTGATACCGTGCGATGCCGTGGCGCGCGATGGTGAACTTGCCGCCGTCGCCGGACGGTTCGACCACGAGCACGATACGATGCCGCAAGGCTTCGCGCTCGATGTGCGGCCGGGAGAACGGGCTGCCGACCTCCTCGTCGGGCACGAACATGACGGTCACGGGCAGGTTCGGGCGGCGGCCGGTCGCATGGAGATGGGCGAGGGCCGACAGGGCCATGACGTTGCCGCCCTTCATGTCGTAGATACCGGGGCCATAGGCGCGATCACCGTCGACGCGCATGGGAAGCGCGCCTGCGATGGTGCCGACGGGGTGCACCGTGTCCATGTGGCCGAGGACGAGGATGCCGGGGCCGTTCGATGCACCGGGAATACGGCCGATCAGGATGTCGCCAAAACCACTTTCTCCGGGAATTCGCTCGATACTTGCGCCCAGGGCGCACAGTTGCGCCTCGGCCAGATCGGCGACGCGGTTCACCGCTGCGGCGTCCTGCGTCGGGCTTTCAATGGCGACCCAGGCATTGACGGCTGCGAGGATCGCTTCGTTCGTGAGTTCTCTCATGTCGCCCGGCTCCCGTTCCAGGCCGCCAGACTAGCGAGCTTTTATCACCGGAGCAGAGGCGAAAATGCCGGACGCCCATACGGCGACCGCAAGCGCGAGCAAGGCGAGCACCAGCAGGACGTAGCCGATACCGGAGCCAAATTCGAGTGCGGCGCGCGAGGGCTTGTCGGGATCGTAGTAGACCGGGACGATCTTGCCGACGGGATAGCGGTCGGCAGTTTTCTCCGCCCAGTCGAGCGAGCCGCCGACCTCGGTATTGTGGTGCAGCGTGCGCGACGTGTAGCTGCGGCCCTTGGCGGTGTAGGTGTATTCGATCACCGGCATGAATTTCGGCGCATTCTTGCCGCCGGATTCGACTGTCGGTTTCGATCGGTCGCGGCCGGCTTCGTACGAGGCAACTTCGCTTACCGTTATGCGGCCCGGCGTCTTCGGCCAGCGCCTTGCCCCGGACTGGCCTTGCAGAAACACGCGGGCCAGCAAGGCGAGGAAGAGCGCAAAAAAGCCTGCAGCAAAAACCAGTGGCGGATAGGAGTTCGGAAGCTGCGCCTTTATCCAGCCGGGTCCGCTGTTGAAGGCCCAAAGCACACCGGCCAGGATGGCTAAACCCGCGACCAGCATCCCGAGACAGCCGAACAGGACGCTTGTCGGCATGTCGCGCTCGAGGACGGCTTCCGAGGGGCTTTTCGGATCATAGTAGACTGTGACGATCTTGCCTTCGGGGTACTTCGCGAGGATGCCCGGCACATCGTCGGGACCGACGATCTCGGCGAACGACACCTTCCTGCCACGATACGTCTTTCCGGCGACGTCGAAGGTGTATTCGATGTCGGCGACCAGCCGATTGGTCTCGCCGATGCCCTCGGTCTCGTCGACCTTCGCATAGCGCTGCTCAGACCGCGTGATGCGGCCCATGACTTTCGGCCAGGACGAAGCGCGGCGCGTCTCGACGAGCTTGACGACGAGTGCGACCACGAACACGCCGACGAATAGCGTGAACATCAGAAGCACGAAACGTCCGCCCTCGCTGTCGGCCCAGCGCGGCAGGGGCAGCGCCTTGAGAATGTATTCCGTGAAGATTTCAAACCCGAGCGGGATGGCGAGGACAGCCGCTAGTGCGACCGCCGGCCATTTCCAGTTCGACCAGCCGATGGTGGCGCGGGCCGTCGAGGCGGACGCGGCGGTCGGCTCCCACTTCTTCAAGGGTACGGCCGTGCGCCAGGCGGGATCGCCTCCGGCGAACAGTGACAGCATTCTTTCCATCGCACGCGCATCCTGCGGGGCGACGGTATCGAAACTGTTCTCGCCATCGAACCAGGTGGCTTCGTACTGGCCGCTGCCGGTGACGCTCACCTCGATCCAGTCGCCATCGTCGCGTGACAGCGAGAAGAACCAGTCCTGATCCGGGCGCGCGGAGGCGAGGGCACGAGCGATATCAGCGGACGTCGGATTGTCCGTGATGACGCCATCCACTTCCAGCTGCATGTGATCTCCCCCGACGGTATGGCGATCCGCGTGCCGATCCTACGACGGCGACGCGCCACTGCAATGGCCGCCGTGCGGATCGGTTATCACGACCTTGCGTCAGGGCACCGTGTCGCGTCGAGCGGAACTGCCATGGTGCGCACGCGGATTGACCCGGCCGGCTGGCACTTCGATAGTACGAGGAGACCACCGACCCTGCGGAAGGATCGCAATGACACGACCAAACGACAGACCGCCGCCGACATCTCCATTTTTCACCGAGGAGCACGAGATGCTCCGGCAGACGATCCGGCGGTTCGTCGAGACGCGGGTGCTGCCGAACGGCGACGCGTGGGAGAAGGCAGGGTTCGTGCCGCGCGACATCCTGCGCGAGATGGGGGACCTCGGGCTCTTCGGCATCCGCTACGACGCGAAATATGGCGGCAGCGAGCTCGATACGATGGCGACCGTCGTGCTGGCCGAAGAACTCGGCCGGTCGAGCTATGGCGGGTTCGCGGTCACGGTGCTGGTGCACACCGACATGGCGAGCCCGCACCTCTATCACGCGGGCACGGATGCACAGAAGGCGAAGTACATGCCGGACATCATCTCCGGCAGGAAGATCGCCGCGGTCGCGATGACGGAACCGGATGCGGGTTCGGACCTCGCCTCGATGCGAACGACGGCGCGGCGCGACGGCGACAGCTACGTGCTCGACGGCGCGAAGATGTTCATCACCAACGGTGTCCACGCGGACATCTATTTCGTCGCCGCCAAGACGGGGCAGCCGGGGCGCAATCGCGACATCTCGATGTTCATCGTCGAAAAGGGAACGCCGGGTTTTTCTGTGGCGCGGCCGCTCGAAAAGCACGGCTGGCTCTCGTCGGACACGGCGGAACTTGTGTTCGAGAACTGCCGTATTCCGGCGGAGAACCTGCTCGGTCACGAAAACCGTGGCTTTTATGCGCTGGCCAGAAACCTGCAGAACGAGCGCATCGTGCTCGGCGCGCAATCCATGGGTGAAGCGGACAAGGCGATCGAACTCGCAACCCGCTGGGTGATGGAACGCAAGGCATTCGGCGGTACGCTCTGGGAAAAGCAGGCGATCCGGCACAAGCTCGCGTGGCGTGCGTCGCAGGTGGCGGCGGCAAAGGCGCTCATCTATCAGACCGCGTGGGCGGATGCCCAGGGCCACGACGTGGTGCGCGAGGTGTCCATGATCAAGGCGCTGGCCGGGACGCTCGTCAACGAAGTCATGTACGACTGCCTGCAGTTCCATGGCGGCATGGGTTACATGCGGGAAAGCGCGATCGAGCGGATGGCACGGGATGCGCGCGTGCAGGCGATCGGCGGTGGCGCGACCGAGGTCATGCTCGAAGAAGTCGCCAAGCGCATGTCGTAGCGAAGCCGCGCACACCAACACACAACCAAACAAGAACCCGGGAGAAAGCAATGACGAGTACGGTCACGTCAGCCGTGGATTTCTACGAGAAGCATCCGATCACGGCGAAGATCATTCTGACAAAAGTAGCGGCGGAGCGCGGCTCGCTCGACGGCCTCAAGGCCGAGGACCTGTGGGCGCACGACCAGGACCACTATGGCGGGCTCGAAGCGAACGATCGCCTGGCGGCGGCGGCGGGCCTGAAGCCCGGACAGAAGGTCACGGACTTCTGCGCAGGGCTCGGCGGACCGGCGCGCTACAATGCCATCAAGCACGGCGTCACTGTCACCGGCATCGAGATCACGCCGGCGCGGGTTGCGGGTGCGGCGGAGCTGACGCGGCATGTGGGTCTCGAAGACCGGGTTCGGGTCGTCGAAGGCGACGTGATGGCCGTGCCACTCGCGGATGCATCGCAGGACGTGGTGCTGTCACAGGAAGCGTTCCTGCATGTTCCGGATGTTCCCAAGGCGTTTGCGGAGGCCCACCGCATCCTGAAGCCGTCCGGCGTGTTCGCGTTCACGAACTGGACGGCGCCGAAGCCGCTGTCGGACGCGCAGAAAAAACTGCTCTGGGACGGCATCGCGGTGCAGAAGCTCTACAGCCAGTCCGAGCAGGTCGACCTTCTGGGCCGGGCGGGATTCAAAGATATTCGCGCGGAGGACATCTCGCACTGGTGGCGTGACATCCTGGTCGAACGGCTCGCGATGTACCAGAAGCTGCGCGGGGAAGCGGCAAAGGCCGGTGCGCCAGCCGGGCACGACGCCTTCTACGAGGCCTATGTGCTATTCGTCGATCTCATCAAGACCGGCGGCCTCGGCGGGGTGCGGATCGTCGCGCGGAAGTGACTATACGCATGCAGATTAATCAATCGACACAAAACTCAGTTGTTGCATTGCCTGGGTCCGCTTTATCATTCTTCCGCAGGCGTTCAGAAGGGTCGCGGCGATGTTGGGGCGTGCTGCGAAAATGCTTATCACGCAAAGCAAAGTCGGCTCTCTCGTGGGCCGCGTTCCTTTCTTGCAACGCACGTTCAAGAATCACGTCTGGCGATCTCAGCACTTCATGAACAGCTTCATAGGCGTCTATCCGACCTATGAAGCGGCCGCTGCCGAGGCATTCGGCGATCGTGAGTTAGGATGGAACACAAATGCCGTGGTCGCAGCCGAGCTCGACCAGCCGTCTGTCTATGCTTCATTGTACTGGATATCCAAGCTGCTCGGGCCCGGGCAGACAATTGTCGATTTCGGAGGAGCAACCGGAAAGGCCTATCGAGACTTCATCGCGCGGCAGCCGCTGCCGGAGGGTGCGAACGGGGTCGTCGTCGATCTACCCAAAGTCGTCGAGCGAGGCCTGGCCCACTATGCCGGACGGCCGCCGACCTCGCTCAAGTTCTCTTCCGACCTCTCGCTCGACGGACCGTGCGATATCTTCTTCTCGGCCGGATGCATCCAGTATCTCGATGCGACGGCTGACGACATTGCGCGGCTGGTGCCGGCATCTGCACAGCATGTCCTGTTCAACAAATTCGCTCTTACCGACAAGCCGTCCTTCTTCACTTTGCAGCATCTCGGCGACTCGATGTCGCCCAATCAGATCTTCAATGAAAAGCAGTTCGTTGCGGCATTCGAGCGTGCCGGATTTGACCTCACGGACCGCTGGGCAGTGCCTGAACTCAACTGCCAGATCCCGTTCGAACCGGACTGTTTCGTCCCGCAGTTCGCCGGCGTTCTGTTCAGCCGGCGCGCGAGGCAATAGCTGATATCGAGGAGAACGAGCGGCACAGCAGGCGAGTACAGCGGAACGAATTACGGCTTCAGTCCGCGCCTGCCAAGTTCCTGCTCCACTTCGCTGTTAATCAGCGATGTGGACGCCATCAGCAGTCGAGCTGAGGCTCCCTGGAATGCAGCAATATTTTTCTTCTGCACTTCGAACATACTTTTGAATGCGGGCGTTTGCATGATGGCTGCGAACTCCTTCATCGCAGCTTCCGCTTCACCGGTCAGTTTCGGTGGCACTCCCGCCGTACCCAGTTGCGACTGCAGCGACGAAATTGCCGATGTCACGCGCTGCATGACAGGCCCCTCCAGAACGTCCACAACCGTCCGCATTTCATCGATCGTCATATTCGCTGCAAGCAACACAACGATCTGATTATCCGGCGGAGGCATGCGCTGCGCGACAACCTTCAAAACACTGGTAACAATTTCCGACTTCTCCTCTGCCGTGATCGGCCGGTTTGTCGTCCGGTTGTCGAGTGCGGCGTTTGCCATCGGAGCGAGGCCCGACGCGACCGAAGAGGGATTTTGCTGGGCAGCAACCAGTCGCCTGGCTAAGCTCATCGCTTCCGGTGATGGCTGTTGTGCAGTGGCTCGCGAGTTCATTGCAGCCAATAGAGATGCAATCACAAGGAGCGCACGGATTGCAGCCGTGACCATCGTCCCACTCCAATCATTATAGCGTCCTGCCGACCGAACTCGAAGGCCGGCCAACTTTCAGAAGAGCATATCGTTTGAGGACTGACAATGTAGCAGCGACGGGCAGACTTACTGATCGCCCTACTTTTTCACCGCGAGGAGCTTGCTGACGTCGCGGACCTTCTCTCGGGCGGCATCCCGGCGGGCGGCGAAGCGTTCGGGCGACCAGATCTGAAACTTCTGACCAAGGCCGACGAAAGTGACGTGGGCTTCGAGGTCGGCATGGGCGCGGAGCGCTTCAGGTAGGACGATGCGTCCGTCGGCGTCGACGGCCAGCAGATGGACATCACCGTAGAGCGCGACAGACAGCTCATCCCGCTCATCTGAATAATCTGGCAGGCCTGCGAGAAGCCCATCGATCGCCGTCGCAAGTCTTTCGCCGCCTGCATCGAGCGCCGGAGCGTCGAGGGAGGGGTAGCAGTAGACGGAGACGGCAGATCTGTCGCCTTCGGCCGCTTCCGGCCCGCGGTAGACGTCGCGCTCGAGGACGGCGCGGAAGGCCGCAGGAATTGAAACACGGCCTTTGGCATCGAGCCTGTTCGTGAATGTCGAGACAAAGCGGAGCATTCCTTCCAATCCTCACGCAGCACGACATCCGGACACGCCGGGATCAGCAGGTGCGCGCGCCGTTTGAGAACCGTTCGACGACACCCGAGCAAATCACTCACGTTTATGGGGTCGCATGGGAATTCGTGGTTTTCAATGGGACAACGCGGGATTACTCCCGTTATTCCACCGCGACACCGCATGACGGCAGGATTGTTGCCGCTCGGTCACGGCACCCTCTGCCGCGAAGTACCGCTTTGCCCCGACGCAATAGGGAAACTCCGATTTCTGAGGATAACTTGGGGATAACTGTCGCTCGCTGCGCCAGTGTGTCGCGCCGAATCCTGCGTATGCGGACACATGCGCGTATTCTCGGAAATGTTAAGGGTGGCGGGTGGCTTCAGGCGAACGATTTCGGCGGTGTGCGCCCCGTTCGGAAGCCAGCCTTGGGGCAAAGGATGCGTGACATGTTCGATCGCGCACTGCTTCTGGTTGCATTTGCATGTACGGCAGCGCCCTTGTTCGGCGTCGCAATGTTCGTTCTGACGAATTGAGCCTGGCGCAGAGCCGGACCGCCGCCGCATCGGCGCGGATCGCTTTGCCTTCTGATATTGCTGGAGGCGCGGCCGGTTGCCGTTGTTTTCGTTGACAGCGCGCGCCACTTCGATCAATAACACCTACCGTGCGGACGGGCGAAAGCCTGGACGTTAACCGCGCTGTCCGAGGCTCCGATGGGCGCAGACCGGTCCATCCTCTGAAAATCCGCTTTCCGGCGGTGCCACAGGACGCGGAAAAATCAAGGAATACAAAGATGTACGCTGTCATCAAGACCGGCGGCAAGCAGTATCGTGTCGCGCAGAACGATGTGCTCACCGTCGAAAAGCTGGCCGGAGAGGCCGGTGCGAAAGTGGAATTCGGCGAAGTTCTCATGATCGCCGGCGACGGCGCCGCCAAGGTCGGCTCTCCGACCGTGGCAGGTGCCAAGGTGCTGGCGGAAGTGGTCGAGCAGACCCGCGGGCCGAAGGTCATCGCCTTCAAGAAGCGCCGCCGCAAGAACTCGCGCCGCAAGCGCGGCCATCGTCAGGACCTGACGACGGTCAAGATCACCTCGATCGTCGGCTGACGGGCGAACGCTGAAACAAAGCCACGAAGGATTTGAACGATGGCACAAAAGAAAGCGGGCGGCTCGTCACGTAACGGTCGCGACTCCAATCCAAAGATGCTCGGCGTGAAGCGGTTCGGCGGCGAAAACGTGCTGGCCGGCAACATTCTCGTTCGCCAGCGCGGCACGAAGTTCCACGCGGGTTCCAACGTCGGCATGGGCACCGACCACACGCTCTTCGCGAAAGTGACGGGCACGGTGTTGTTTGCGACGAAACGAAACGGCCGTTGTTACGTATCCGTCGCGCCTCAAAAGGCGGAAGCAGCAGAATAAGCCAGCGGAATTCAGAGGCACCGCTGGCTCTCACCGAGACCAGCGACCTCCGAAGCTCCAACCGCAGACCCAGGCCCTGAGCCTGAGAGCGGGACGGCACCGGAAGACAAGCTGGGGGAGGTGAGGACAACTCGCCTCCCTCTTCGCATTCCGGAGTGCATCATGACGACCTCGGCAATCTTCCCCGCTCTTACCCGCGACGAAGTGTTCCGTCTCGAAACGCGCCGCATATAACTCCACTAACCACAAACATACAACACAACAACACTCAT
>ERZ761609.1533-NODE-1533-length-19886-cov-28.701679_pt1 | contig 19886 bp, 20 predicted proteins | sample MGYA00511163_ERZ761609 | MGnify/ENA primary metagenome ERZ761609 (study PRJEB28899, sample SAMN02445070) | bioreactor sludge metagenome | biome: EBPR sludge | place: Australia: Brisbane, Thorneside Wastewater Treatment Plant | collected 2011-12-16 ... | reverse complement strand
TTTCTTAAGATAAGAAAACAGCGCAAGAAAAGACAGTACAGAAAACAAACAGACAACAGCAACAAAAACAGTAAACAGTTCCGATCGCTTCCCTGCATCTATAAATGCATATAGTCCTGCCCGATTATAAGAGTCCACCGGTAGTCGTAGAGTTGGTGTAATCAATGCCTCAGCTATGGATTTAGAAATACTCCACTCTATCTTATCACTGCGCTTTAGGCTTCTTTTTAGGAATCTTATACTCAACCCCAATCCGCATATTCAGCCTATCCGTATACGGGCTTTTATAATGCGGATTAAACAGGTTATACAGCACCTGTGCATTACCCCGTAGCGATTTTGAAATACGATACTCCTTTTTCAATCCGGCCATGGCGCTCCATATCCACTCCTGTGTGGCGAAATCCTGTGAGGGTGGTACGCGTACCGGGGTGTTCATCACCTCAACTTCTAGGCGACCGGAGAAGCCTTTCTTGATCCTGAACTCGCCATAGGAACGTGGGCCATAGATGTACATATCTGGGTTAAACTCGCCTTTATCAAAGTTGAAGGCTATGCGGTGGTTCCAGCCCAAACCTACTGTTATGCGGCCGGTAAACCTGTAGCCGAGATAGGGATTGAAATCAAACCACCAATCGTTGCGCTTTTGGATTTGGATGGACAGGCCTGGCACAAGCCGCTCGCGCAAGGGCTTACCGTGCATCTCATTTGGGAGTTTCTTGGGAAGATCTTTAATGCTCTGCACATTGGAATACCGTTGTTTGTACTTGCTCATTTGGTCCATGGCGGCCTGCAGCTTGTCCTGCTTGCCGGCAAAGTGATCGATCGCTTGCTTCTTGGCTTCTGTTACCAGCATTTCCTTGGCTTGTTCTTCACTTGCTGGAATTTCCGGTGCGCCACCAATGTCACCGATCTTTTCAGATGCCAGTTCTGTTGCCTTCTCTTCCGCTTTTGTGGTTACATCTTCTACCGTTGGGGTTGCGGGGAGCTCTTGCTGGATGGATGATATCTTTTCCGTTACCTCACCGAGGTTGGTATTGATTTCAGGAATGTTGAGATTTCCAAAATCTCCGGACAGCGGATTGTTTAGGCCGGGTAGTTTGATTTTTGGGATTTCATCCAGGTTGAGTTGTGGGATACTAAATTCTGAATCAGGCAAAGTTATGTCCAACTGATCCAATGCTGCGGTGTACTTGCCAACTTCTCCGCTGACTTCTTTGGGTAAATTCAAATTCTCAATCTTCTCTTTGGCCTTCTGCTTTACGTTTTCTGCTTTTTGTTTTACTGCAAAGAGCTTTTCTTCTTTAACACGATTTACACTATCAAGTTTTGTGGCCAGTTTATCAAAAGGCTGATCTAGGTTGGACAAGCTATCAATTTGTGTTTGCAGCTTGTTGGTAAGATTAGTGTATGAATCTGTGATAGAGTCATATTCACTTTTGAGCGTTTGGTATTCAATGGCAGTTTGCTGTTGGATGGAATCGAGTTTTTTGAATTCAATTGATTGAAGGGAGTCAGGAATAAATTTATGCTTAGTTGTATCCGGTTGTGCATAACCAAAAGCTGCACTAACAAAGATCATTATGGCATAAACGAGTCTCATCACATACTATGTAATAATAAACGCCATATTACCATCCCCTTATTGATTGAGCGGAAAACTGATATAATAATGAGCTGCTTTTTGATTGGTCAGTTGATGACTCATGCTTATAGGTAATCAGGTGTTTTCCATCTGTTGTAGCTGTAAGTCCTTTCATGTCATGCAGTGCATCATACCACGACAAAACCTGTTGAGAATTAAAGTCAAAAAGTGCCATTTCTCCAGATCCGAGATAGTAGATCATCTTTCCATTGTTTGGATAATAATCGAAATCATTACTCCAATCAGAATAATAAAATCTAAAAAGGAATTTGCTTATTATACCTGGTATATCCTGCGCAACATATTGGTGCCAGCTATGGGCAAGAAATAAAGAACTATTCAATCTGTTAGCTTTTATGCTTAGAATTCTAGTTGATCCTTCCAACGGTCTGGTGATTGTTATTTCCTTTGTTTGCTGATCCAAAACGCCTACATCAGCGTCTACACCCACATTCATTAGTAATATTTTGGTTTTATCAAAATTGCTTGTCAAACCTGTGAAGTTAAATCTTGTGCCATTGATTCCATCATTTTGAGGATGAAGAAACATTTCATCGTCATTAGCGCTATCAATGATTTTCCACCTGAACATGGTCGCTCCCTCTGCTTTGAGTACGACTACCCCATAACCGTCCGAAAGGAAATCAATATCGGAAGGATAAATGGCCGGATACTGAGGGTGATCATCTCCAAAAGGAAGATTGGGTATTGTTTTTACTATTTGTCCATTCAATATATCCAATACATAGATATTAGAGTCTCGGTTGAAATTTAGGATGTACATTTTTCCATTGAAAGGATTAAGTCTTATCCTACTTGGCAGTATATCCAGATCAATTTTTCTAACAATAGACAAATCACCCATTGAGAGTGCTAGGATACTGTTGGGATTGGTTGTAGAAAGCCAGTATAACCCATTCTCTTCTTCCACAAAATAACTTGTTATAAATCCATCAATCCGAACTTGCTTCTGGTAGAAACCAATATCAAATGCTGTTGATAGTTTATTCCCTTCATCATCCACAACATCAACTTCAAACGGATATGACCCACCTAAACGGGCACATGAATATGTGAAACTTACTCCGTGCCTATTATGAGTGTAACTATACTCTATGGTGGGTGGTACACAAGAAATCCAAGGGCTGTATATTCGCTCAACCGTAACGGGCCTGTCAAAAATAACTCGAATAGAATCTGTTATACCAAAAGTTTTATTTCCCAATTGGCCACAATAATTTACCATTTGAATAGGTGAAATTTCTTGTTCTACGGTTACTTGGGATCTGCCATCTGAATAAACTACATCAAAAGAGCCAATTCTAATATTGTTCTTAGGGTTTGCCTTCCAGTTAATTGTTATGGTTTGCTTACCTCTTCCATGTGCCAAAGAAAAGGAAAGCCAATCTTCCTGACAAGAAATCTCCCAATTGTCATTGCTGGTTATCGTAAATTCCTTTGAGCCAGCCATTGAATCTATGAATAATTTAGATTCCGATGTTCGAAGAAAACTATCTCTAAATACCTCGCAACCGAACATCAAGAAAACTATAAATACATATGTCGCTCTCATACCTACATTACAAGAACTTAACCTTGATATATGTTCCATGTTCAAGATCAAATTAGCCAATTCAAAAAGATTACTATTGTCAGTTGATAGAGAGATTTAATTAATGGACATCAGGTTTAAAATAAAAGAATCTTTATGGACATGTTGAACAATCAAATGTTCCATTAATAAGATCAATTAATATTGTGGTCTCAACAAAAACAATTATTCCAATTATTAACAGAAGCAAAATCCTAGCTACAATATTGTTATTTTTTGACTTTAGCATCAAAATGTAAGCTAATATTAAGACTATAATACAAATAGCAGCAATAGTGCCCGCTAAATAAATTGGAAGATATCCAACAAGAGAGAATCCTGTCACAATGGTAAAAACCATTATTTCAGCAATTAAAATGAAGGTTACAAGTACCCAATTAAATTTCATTTAAACTGACTTTTAAACTGCCACCTGCAAAGCATGTGAATTTATTAGTCTATTTTGTTTTACTGAAGCTATTCCCTATTAATACTTAACTCAGCACAATTGATTTGAATTCTACCTGAAATAAGTTTATGACCCTTTAATTCAGCAGGTAATTTCAATCTCTTATATCTCCATTTCTCAGCATTGTTGTCATAGTAGGAATCACCTAGAACATAGCGGGGTACATTACCTTCAAAACAAAACTTATAGTTTCCCCCAGCTATATAAAACCCAATTAAATTCACCTTTTGAATCTGCGTCTCTCTTGGTTTTAAAAAAACAAATCGATCGTCCATCAAGGGGCCAGTGTTTAAAAAATCATTCATTGAAAACTCCAGTTTTTGCTCGCTATTATTCCCTAACAAATTTAGTATGCTATCGGCTTGGTGATATAGAATTGTTTCTTTGCCAGGAATATCGAAGCACGAGAGTCTCTTATTGGTATTAAATTTGTCCAATAGAGCTTGGGTTTTTAGAACAAGGTGAATTCTCGAAATATCATAATTAATTACAGAAACCGTAGTGAGATTCTTACCACTTTCTTTAGGAATAATTTCACACATTCCATTATAGTACCTTGTTGATAAGGAGTAAACATTGAAATCTTCAGAAGAATAATCACTAAGTCTCTCCAGTCCCTTCGCTAAGTCAGTCCGATTGCCAAAATTAGATTCATATGGTAAAAGTGGATACTCGTCATCCAAGTCAAATAGCGCCCTGAGATAAACTGGGTATTCTTTGGTATTTTTATACTTAACGATTAAGTAGGGGATTGCTACTAGCTCATCTATCCCATTAACTGGAGCCAAATCTAGTGACACTAAATCAGTCTCCCATTTTATCGAAAGCTCAATTATTATTGACTGAGAGTAAGTACTTGCAAATACAAGATGCAATGTAATCAAGATCAACTTTTGTTTCATATTTCATCTAATAGGATATATGAAAGATGCAGTTTTAGTCCACGCAAAATTACGCCAATCCAAAAGTTTAACATATTTATTCCATGAGGAGTTTATATTGTTTGGAACACTAAAACCCTTCTTTCCAGCCAGATGATGATGATAATCCCAGGCAAAAGTCTCCATTATATCTTCTCTAAATCGATAAGATTCCAATAACGATCTTGTTGACCCAGTTAACACGGCATACTGTGATACATGGACAAATTCATGTCCCATAATAAAAAACACTTCTTTTGGACTAAACCACATAAACCCGTTTTTATTAAAGTAAACATCAGACATACCATTAGAAATACCCTTACTGTTATAAATTGGTCTTGTGTTAGCCTCTACTCCAAACACATCAAGGTCATACTGTATTTTTTCAGGAACATTTTCAACAGTGAAGTCTCTCACTTTCTCCATTGGAGCATCTTTAAACCACACCTTTTGAGCCTTTCTAAGGAATTCATCAGTTCGAGGGACTTCCTCTCCTTCAGCTATTCCTAATTCCGAAAGCCCTCTTTTAAACACACCGATCTGTTTTACAAATCGAATCCCCCCTGAAATCCCGCCAATAATTCCACCTGAAATTGCGCTGTATCCCCCCGTTTTGAATCCAACCCCCAAACCATCATTGAAGTTCGCCCCATTTCCCCAAGCATTTCCAGCGCCTCCTATAAATCCGCTAGCAAAACTACCAGCGCCAGCAGCTAAAGCTCCATTGACCACAGCTCCTCCAAAAGTAGTTGCATAGCCCAGACCACCTGACACCGCTCCACCTATAGAGTAGCCAGCATAGGCAGCAGCCCCACCTATAATTCCAAATTTATAAAAATCCCAAGAGGAATTAAGATTCCCTGATAAACCCTGGATGGTTATGTTCGCGATTGCACCTATAATTACTGGAGCAAACCATGCAAAACGTCCATCTGGGTCAATCATCATTACAGGATTGTTCCCCATTCCGGAATATGGACTTGAGAATTGACCAGCTGGGTCCGGAGCAAACCATCTTCCTAAAGCTGCATCATACTGCCTTGCATGAAAATCATGCCATTGAGTTAAACTTTCATAATTCTTGCCTTGGAACAAGTAATTGGTAAACTGAGCATCTTCTCTTAAATAACTTCTGCTCAGCATTCCATATGGATAATAATCATTAATTTGAACAACATGGCTCTCATTATGCTCAATAGTAAAGTCATCGAAGTATACGTCTATTAGAGTCTCATTTTCATTCGATAGATATGTATAAACATAACCCGACTGATTAATAACTAAACTTGTACTAAGTCTTTCGTGAATAACATCTTGTCCATACTCTCTTGGTGTATCGCTTAACCGAACAAATCCTCCATCCATGTAGTTAAAGTCCCTGTCAAAAATTAACCAGTTTAAATACGCTTTTGGCCCATCACCGGTGCTGGTTGAAGTGTTAAGCAATCCACCAAATTGAAATGACGAGGAACTGGTCGAATAGTTTAAACCATCTACAACAGTTCCTGCCGGGGCTGTTCCACTTGCAATCTGACCAAGTAATGTATTAAGTGCATTTGTCCAGTTGCTGCTATTCGTATCAATATACTTTGCATATACTTCAATACTAACAGTATCTCCAGGCATCACACTTATTGACTTAGCAATACCATATCGTTCATTTGAAGTTCCATTTAGTCGAATTGCATAACCCGTTGAGGATCCATTTGTCCGATCAAATAAAGGTGATTGAACTTTCCTCGCATTATCATACCTGAGGAATTCACTTTCCTCCGAAGATTGGTTAACAGCTTCCAAGGTTGCTATTGCAGCTGAAGTTTCGAGCTCAGTTTGCAACACAACTCGTGTAGTACCCAAATGATCAAGCATATAGTAAAAATATTCAAAAGAATTAACAGCCTTACTTAAGTGCCCATCTTGATGAAGTATTTGTTTTAGCTCATTGTTGATGTAGATGAGCAATCCTACATAATCTGTTCTTTCAATTTGTTGGTGCTGATTACTATAGGTTGCTTGCGCCAGTTTGTCACCATTTCCGTCATAGATGTACTTTAAGTAGGAACCATCGGAGAATGTTATCTTAGATGGTAGGTTAAGAAAGTTATACTCAATAGATATTTGCTTATTCAAATCACTAATTAAATTTCCATTAGAATCATATATATAGTCATTACCGGCAGTATTTGAGTCTTTAAAGCCACCGTCTTTCCAAGCAATTGGAGCAGAGTCCGTAACATTTAAGAGTTGGTTTCCATTATAACTGTAACTTAGATTATCAATAGCAACGGCCGTTCCATCAATATTTGAATTCCTGCTCAAAGAAGTAATATTACCGTTTGCATCATAGCTAGCGCTTTCATTGAAATCGTTCAATCCAGCCGTCCAACCCGATCCATTACTTGCTTTATAGTTTGCAGATGATAAATAACCGGGATTTGTGTACTCATAGTTGTAAGCACTTTGTTCGCTTGAAGTATACTGCCATCGGGCTGCAGTTATGTTACCATCATAGCGCGGAAGATTATCAGTTCCCAAACTATTTTGATATGCCAATTCCAGATTGAAATAATCTTCTGGTTCATCAATCTCAGGGGCATTATAGTTTAGATGTGTAAGCCAACCTCGAATATTGTACTTATAATTAGTAAACTGCAAAGAATTGTTATTTACAGTATGAATCGTTTTCTTTATCAATTGTCCCAACTCGTTGTATTCATGAGCTGACATTAAAACTTCAGGCTGACTATTTACTTTATGCCATGCTCTTAGCAAACGACCGGCATGATCATAATCAAATCGCTCAGCAATACGAACTTCTGGACTACCGGCTTTTACGTGAACATATAGCGATTTTAAAAGTTGTCCTGTGAAATCATATTCATTTGTTAATCTATCTGCGCTTCCAAACTGGTGCTCAGCTATTGCTTGAATTTTTCGGTATCGGCTATCATAGTATGTTACTGAGTTCAGCCAAATATTTTCACCCAATATTTTAATTTTCCCCCCTGTTACTAAATTTTTAGTTTGGTAAGATGCAACTCCTGAAAATCCTAATTCTGCAACAAAATCATATTGATTACCCTCAATATCCCAATTGCTATTATCCTTAAACTCATAATTATCATAATACGTAATTGATAACAGATCATCCTCAATAACTGTGGTTGGAAAAGATTGGTTTAATGTATAACCTATTGATGTTTCGTTGAGTGTTTCGTATCTACCGGATGATGAAGTTACTGCTGTTACTAAAGCTGACCGAGAAGATGTAGTCTTATAAACTCCAGCAACAATGGCTCTATTAAATTCGTCATACTTAATAAAACTCCATTCAGCAGGAGATTTTGAACGTTGATTACCGTCTTGTGTTAGTACAGGGCGTTCCCAGCGATCATATATTGTATAAACCCAACCCGAACCTGGTGATTTTTTTCCTACTAATCTTTGTTCTTCATCGTATTCATATTGAAAATACCATGTATCGGCAAATGATTGATCTGGGTTAAGATTTTCAATAGCCTTTGGAGGTATTATAAAAGCTATCTCACCATAAGGGTTGCGAACATAATATGTTCTAAGACAGTTAGTGCCGCTAAGAAGGACTTCCTTCATTATAGTTCGACCCGTAAAGTCTGAATATGTACGAACAATGTTCCCTTCTTCGTTTTTTGCTTCATTGATCACCAACATTCCAGTCGTATAATTAGATGTTGAGTGGGGTAGTCCATTTACTATATCCCATATCCTAATCGGAACCGCTGTTGTACCGGGTTCAGGGTCAGGTCCAAGGATTTCCAGGTAAGACCCATTTCAGCAATTGAAATCAGTGAAATTTTCTTCTTACCCTTCCCTGCACCCTATAAAGTATAATGCTTGGGATTCATCCATCTACTCTCTGATTCTTATATGATGAAAATTAGCAAAATCCTATTAATAAGCTAAGCGTGATCGAATCCATTCAGAACTGTTACTCGACCTAAACGGATAATGTAGCGGGGAGTATCTTCATTAATTTTTTACGATGTAAATTCAATAAGGGTATGGTAGTTAATTCCTACTATCATGCTTACAATTCTTAGAGCGAACAGGAGAGAAAAATACATTGGTGTAATTGGCGGCTACATGGAAGAGGTCTTGTACCATGATAAGATTCTGGCCGAGGTTCTAAAAAAAGTAAAAAGGACTATCAACCCTCCGGTTGGATCCAGGTTGAGTGGCCCAAGCAAATTCATGATACTTAGAGCTTTCTCTAACGATGCGGTGATCGTTATCGCTACCCGGAAAATGGACAATCCCAAAAATACAAAGTGCAAACTGGTAATGATGGTAAACAAGTCAGATGTCCCTACTTCAAAACTTCTCGCTGAAGCCAGGCTACTAGCCAAATTCAGATGGGGAGATGTGATGTTTTAAACATTGCTTAGAAGTCTTCTTACATGAACCATTAAGCGGCCAGTCGAGTAAATTGAACGCGCTTAATCTTTACAGAGATATTGATTATTGAGCCCCGAAAAATACCTGGTAGTGGATTTACAATATGAGAACGATCCTCACCATAGTAAACGGCTGTGCCACCGGAAATGACCAACATCTCACCTTCATTTTCACAACAATATCTACCAATGCCTTTAAGCGATCGATTCGCGGATGCCCTGGAATTTCCTCCATTTAAGGCCCATTGAATAGCCTCAGACTCGCATACCACTTCTTCTCTATCTTCCATGTTGGATAGAAAGCCAACACCGCAATCCACAATGGTGAATCGAAGAAATTCTCCTTCAAACCCGGATGAAATAAATATCGGGTTGTTAGAATGAGAATGCTTACTTGCATTTCGATAAAGTTCCCGTAGTATTTGTTTGAACTCCGTTATATAGTGATAGGGTATAATCTTTTTCCAATGCTCTTTAAAGGCGTCATAAAAAAGATAGTCATTGAATCGCTCGTATTCATGAGGATCAAAGGTGTACACCTTTGATCCCGTAGTCATATATACCTGATTCAACAAATGCTCCCAGCCCCCAAAATAGCCGAACATATCCTTAGTAATGGAAACCCGGACGGAACAAGCATTTTCCGGCCAGATAGTGAGGCTATTTGCTGATTTGTTAAGCATATAATTAATGGCCGCATAAACACTTAACAGATTTGAGTCAGCATGTACAACCTTTTTCATGTTGAACACGAATCTTGAGCAGTAATGCCTGTTGGCTAACTGTATGATCCTGGAAATCAAATAATAGCTTTTGTAATCAGTCTTAAGGTTTGGGTCGTCTGCTTTATGAATAATTCGCAAGGTATTCTTGAATTTGATTGTAAAATTTAAATAAACACGTCACCAGCCGATTCAAATTCGACCTGATCAATAATAGCTGGCGTTATTTTTTCCAGACCACTCTTGAGCGCAAGCTTTGCCGCATCTCTGATTAATGTATTAATTTCACCGATAGTACCGTTGGTACGGTGGTAAATCTTACTAGCCATATTTTTTTGATTTAACCCTGATGGTTCTTTTAAGGGAATTAGTTGCTCAAAACTTGCAAGCAGGCGTAGATAATTGTCGTCTGGTTCCCATTTTGGAAGAACTACTTTCTTAAATCTGTTCTGTAGCTGTATATCTGACGCGAAGATATTCAGCGCCTCATTCGGACCAAACGCTAGAATGGGAAGTGATAGTTCTGATGAGAGGTGTTTAATGGCATCCAGAATAATTCGTTGACGTCTGTTTGCCAATCGCTCTATATGCTGTACTTCATCAATCATCAATAACCTAACACCATAATCACGCATATGCATAATAAGACTTTCCAATACGAAGTCCTTTTTACTGGAGACATGTATGGGGTGCAGCATAGCCCGAAAAATGGAATTATAAAATCCTCGTTCATCGGGATTAGGAGGCATTTGAAAACTCACTACCTTTATCTGACTTTTACCGCTTTCGCATGCCCGACTTTCATTTAGGCTTTCAATTCGCTTTCGTATCGTGGTCTTACCATTATCAGAAGATCCAATTACCAGCATGCAATGCATCCTGGTCACACGCGGGCGGTCAATCATATCTTTTGCTTTATCGATAATCGATTTTGCCTTTTCATAACCGATCCACGTTTCGTGGTCAATTAAATGAATTCGCCTTTGAACATCCTCGTTACCTTTCTGTAAGAGATATTCTTCAACTGATTTAGCTAAATGAGCGTACATAGGGATTTATTTCAATTTCATCAAATGGTTTAATTTCTTTACTTTCAGTATCAAAAGTTGGAGGTACTTCTAGAACTATAGGTTCTGATTCATTTTTCACCGCTATCACTGGATCTCGTTTCATTCTTGATTGACGTTCTTGACGCTTTTTCATCTCAGCCGTCTTATTTATCGAAAGTTGTTCCAGTTTCCTCAATTCCTTAAACGAAGCATAAATGGAATTTTGATCGATCTTTCTATGACTCTCCTTCAGTTTCCTCACACTTTGGCGATAATCCCAAATGCTCATGATATCAGGTTTAATATTAAGAACACTCTGTACTTCCCTGTATTGGGAATCGATAGGATCGAGAAAAAGAATTGAACTGATGTTTCTTGGGTCAAATCGAAATGTAAATTTCCGCTTAGGCTTATTTTTGCCAGCAATTGTTTCATCTTTAGCGCTTATCCATCGTTTCAATGCTTCTGAGTAGTATTGAAGCTTCCGATAATAAACTCCAGTTCGCTGAATCGTCCGCTCAAAACGGGGTAAAAAATCAAGCTTGAGCTTCCTCTCATCGGTAAGGATTTGAGGCATACCAATACCTGGATGTCCTTCGCCACCTTTAAGTCCGGCTTCCCACATGGATAGTGGACTTATGCCGTGGAGACCTTCGTGTGCCTTTTGGTGATAGACATTAGTTACCCATAGGGCAAACCATTGCTCAAATTCCGATATCGTGAACGAAGCTGTTTTTTCCGGCTTAAAATTCTTGCGCATTTCCGGGCTCACTTTTGTAGCACCGGCCAGGTCCTTTAGCTGCGCACTAATTGTACCCATAAGTCGCTCAATATGTCCCCCGTACTCAGGTTTCTTTACCGGTCTGAATTTCAACGTGATTTTATAATTCGCACAATTCTCACGAAGCATGGCTCCACGAAATTCCTTTGCATTATCACAATGAAGTCGTACCATTTTCCCATAACACGGCCATTCAACATTTTCAAGGCCAATAGACTTCAGATAATTATCTTTCAATAAGATGGCATGCGCAATTGCCCTACCCACTGCAAAAGCACCTGGTGGGTCATAGGAGATATAAAATCCAAGTATCACCCTGGAGAATACATCAATCAAAACGGTTATCCACGGTCGCTTAAATGCTTTTCGTTCAACTTCATCAACCATGAAGATGTCAAGCTGCGTATGATCGATTTGAACTAAGGCTAATGGAGCATTAGCACCAGGGGTTGAACCGGGTTTTGGGTCGTGCTGCTGTGCGGCAGTTCTTGGTCCAAGACGTTTCGCATTTCTTTCCCTTTCAGATATCAAATTTATTCGTCTACGAACTGTATTTGGGTGAGGGACTTCCAGGTTTAGTTCTGAAAACCGATTCACGATTTCTTCGAATGTCTTGTTAAAAGATGAACCCTTTAAATACACATCTTCAATGACACTAGAAATCAGATCTTCCTGAACCTTATCTAACCTACTTTTGCCTTTTCCTCCTTTGGCTTCATCATCAACCAAACACCTTATATCTTCAAACGTACGATAGTTCTTAAGCCACCTGTAAAGTGTTGAAGGACTCAGACCATGCGCTTTTGCAACCTTAGTTAATGCTGTCTTGTCACCACGGAGTTCGCTAAGAAATGGCTTAATGATATTATAGCGCATTTCAGCACGCTGAAGTTTCTTATCCGAAATAGCTTCAATCGGAATATCCGGGTCATAAATAACCTCTTCTACTGGCTTATCCTGTAGTTCAGCAATTTTAACACTTTGATACTTACCTGTTTTCTTATTGCAGATCAAGACGCTTGTCAGACCTGAAACCTTGCTGATTTCCCATGCAGACCCCTGATAATAAACTATTTCACCTGTTTCGAGCTTTATCATAATTATTTGTATGGAAACCGTAAAAAATTTGAACCCGTATTTGCCTTAATGGAAACCCTTGTATTCATAAGCAGCTTCTTTTTCAAATTACACTTAACCCGATCCTTGATAACCAAAACCCACAGGCATGTAAGGCTATCTAACTTTTCTACATCTGAAGTAGCTAATTCAAGCACCAACTGGGGTGTCCATTTTCCAGGCTTGCCAAGGCTTGTAAGAAGCCTGTTTACTATTGCAAGGGTTGGTTCATTGGTCTGAAACCCTAACAGAAAGGATAAATTTTCAACATACTGTGTCAATATTTCCTTGTCTGTTATGACGCAAAAATCCCAACCCCTCTCTTTTGCGAATTGAATTGCTGCATCAAACCGAGCCTTGAGTTCCTTCCTATACTTTCGAAGGTATGCCAGCGTTTTAACCTCAAATAGAACAGGCTTTCTATTTTTATAATGCACCAGAAAATCAGGGGTATACCAGGATGTTATCCCATCAACATTGGTATATGGTATTCTGATGGGCTGATCCTTAATGGTTACCACATCAGGGTCAAAATTCAAGGTGAGAATAAAGCCTTCTTCCAAGGAGGATTCAAATTGGACATTTTGGGCTTTAGCCGTAGATACTTCACCAACAACGGTAAAGCCATTACTTCGGACCTTTCGAACTGGGCCATGCTTCATAGAATAGATTTTGTTAAACAATAGGAACTAGGTAATTAGGCATGTTTGATTTTATGCCTACACATGCTTATTGCTAACAAGACCCATGAATGTTACCATACTGCCCTAAAAAATTTAAAAAATCTGAGCTTTATGGTTTGAATAAGGAAATTTTCAAATATTTTTCAATCCAGATGGTAATATTTGACCTGTTCGTTAGCATTATACTATTGTAAGATGGATCGAATTCAATTTGACACTACAGATGGAGCCAGAATACTTCGAAATTTATATGCCTTTGCATACAGTCAATATAAAATTCTGTACAAGCGGGAAATAAATGAACGGGGAAAAAGCTATAAGGACTATGTATACGATGCTATTGAGCGATATCTCCGTGTAAAAGATCAGCTTTATATTACTACATTAGAACACGAGATGTTTCTAAGGAGCCTGGTTAGAAGATCAATCTATAATGACTTACTTCCATACCAAAGAAAGGAAAGGAAAACCTTCCTTGAGTCTTTAGAAGAGAATCACCTAATTAGTACTCCACACCAGCATCCGGAAGAAGTATTACGAAATTTTCCGGTCAATGATTCTTCCAAAATCGATAGAGATATCATGCTTAAGAGTATTGAAAATGCGCTAAAGGATGACGAGGTAGTAAAAAAGATTTATACCGCTGTCTGCATTCATGATTTCAGTCTTTCAAATCGAATGGGTATCTGCAAGGAATTCGGCATCAGTATTGATGATTTTAACAATGGCAGTCGTAGGTTCATGAGAATAGTCAAGAAAATACTTAATAAATAGTAATCAAGAAAAGATATGAAAAGCGCTGATGAAAAACTGATTAAATTAATTGATGAATACTGCCTGTATCATTCATCAGATCAGGAATCCGAAAATACACTTCGTGAGGCCGGACTTGACCCGGATCAAGTGGTTAATGAAACCTTACTGCAGATTAAAAGAATCAGGATGAAGCTTGAGGCTGAGTCAACCCAGAAGAATTTCCTTGAACTTCGAAAAAATCTCCTTCAACGTGCGAAATCAGAAGTTGACAAACTATTGAGCAGCGAGTTTGACTTTGGTCAATTTCTTAAAACCAATAACATCAACCTTGCCTACCGAAATTTTGAAACAATGAATGAAGCTGAGATACGGGAATTTCTGGAGCGTTATTTTCTTCTTAAATATCAAAATGAACAAAATGAAGGGTAATACACGTTATGCTTCTCTCGAAAGCTGAAGCCACAGCAAAAAAAATACTTTCCGAGTTTGGGCTCAACGAAATCGGGATTCTTACGTCTACAGAATTGCAAACTATTATTCAGGCAAGGGGAGCTTATTATGAAGAGGTAGAGCTCGACAGCATGGATGGGAGAATTGTTACCTTCAATGGGAAATCAGTCATCTCCATTAATAAGAATATTGTCGGGACGGGAAAAAAGCGGTTCACTGCAGCCCATGAACTTGGGCATTTTGAATTACATAAAAACATCCAACCACCTGCGGATACCCAATATGAGCTTTGCAATTGGTATCAATCCGGTAGCCACGAAAAGGAAGCTAACGACTTTGCTTCCGAGCTGTTGATGCCAACACATTTATTCATTCAGGAGTGCAAGGGGAAAAAGTTTGGGCCACAGCTTATCAAGCAATTAGCGGAAACCTTTCAGGTTACACATACAGCCATTATCCTAAAAATACTGAAGGCTAATGTCCATCCTGTGTGTGTTATCGCAACGAAAAAAAACAAAATAAAATGGTGGAAATTATCGCAGAGTATGGAGTCTGCTGACCACGAGTTTATTCCCGGATGGACAAAGTATAAACTCCGGATAACTTCTAACTTACCACCACCACCAGATTCGGTGATGGGTCAATTTTTCAAATCAAATAAGTCATTAGAAACTCTTCAGGAGATTGACAAATCTACCTGGTTCTTAACCCACCCGCAGGACAATCTTGTAATGCTTGAATACTGCAACTACATCCGTGATTATGACTTTGGTTTGAGTGTGGTTTGGGAGGATTGAGCTCAATTCTATTAATAAGAATTTATATGGTGCAAATTCCTTCAAGAAAAATTGTTTCGCTATCAGGATAAAGTGAGAAGGCTTAATGCAACTCGACCTAAGCCAATTTGTTCTCCCTAAATATGTCCCAAACTTCAGAAATTACATTATCTATCACATCCTTGTTATATTCATTGATGTTAAGTTTGGATTGAAGACCTTTTAAATTCTGCTTTATCTCCTCGGATGAATATTTGAGATTTGTATTTCGTAAAGCTTCACTTATTGCCGCAGATACATTACCCCGAACCTTAGCAATATAAACTCTGGCTTCGTACTCAAGGTCTTCAATCGACTTTGTCGATATAGGCATCTGACCTTTTTTGATTGCTTCCTTTTGGAGCTCAACTTCACGTAAAGCATGCTCCATATCTCTATACACATTGGCATCCGCTTTCCCACGCGCTCCATACCTTTCCGTATTATAAGCTGTCTTTACTAGGTGCTCATAAAGTAATGACTTCATTCGATATCCATTTTTAAGTTGATTACCAAAGATATATAGTGAAGCCAAGTTTCGAGTAATTCGAAAAAAATTATGCGTAAATAGCTAAAATCGAATGTTTTGCGCAGTCTTATTTAGTTGTGAATTTTTAAGACTCAGTCGCAGATACTTAGGTAAAAGTCGCAAAAACTAGAAAAAAAGGCGGCCAAATCACCTAATTAGTCCTAAATGGAAAGAGAAATGACATAAATCTGTCATTTCTCAGACTTAATGCGACTGATGCGTACTAAACGCGACTTGTGAACCAAGTATTCGCGACTGAAAAACAAAAACCTCGATTTTTGCTTATTTTCGAAGGTTTTTAAATCCAGAGCTTTTTAGACGAATTGGTGAGACCTGTTGGAATGGATTGCGATACCGACAAATCGGAGCTTTTTAGACGAACTATAAAAATTCCAGAGGCAGGAAAATAAATTTTGCAAAACGATGGTTGCAATAGGCTAGCCCCCAAATTATTAATGAAAATAGTCTGTATTAGTGATACACATGGCCGACACTATGATGTTGGACTACCTTCCGGTGACATTCTCATTCATGCAGGAGACGTGTCTGCTGGAGGAACCGAGTCTCAGATTAAGGATTTTCTAAAATGGTTTAGCGAACATGAATTTAAATACAAGGTATTTATTGCCGGAAACCACGACTTTCTATTTGAACATGACCTGGAAACGGCTAAAGGATTGATCCCGGAGAATGTCATTTACCTACAGGAATCCTGCATCACAGTTGAAGGTTTTAAGATATACGGCACACCCATTACCCCATACTTTCTTAATTGGGCATTCAATCGCCACCCTGGTGAGGATATTGAAAAGCATGTAAGCAAAATTCCGCCAGACGTTGATATCCTGATTTCTCATGGGCCACCTTATGGAATTCTGGACGCCAACGTAAATGGTCAACATTGTGGATGTCCATCGCTGTTAGCAAAAATTGAAAAGATTAAGCCCAAACTACTGATCTGTGGACATATTCATGAGGCTTATGGGCAAAGGCTAATCGGACAGACTACCTTTATAAATGCCAGCCTGCTCAATTGAAAGCTCCCCTTAGTTAGTCACATTCGAAAGTATAAATTTCCAATTGTAATTGCTATCCTGTTGGAATGTGGGAAACTCCGCTGCGGTCTTGTGCGGATGATGGAGTTTTCCATATTTCAACATGAACTGCGTAGGTGTTAGGTAGCCGAGCGAGCTGTGTGGTCGTTCATTGTTGTAAACCCACATCCAAGCTTGGGTATATAGCCTCGCCTGATTCAAATTTTCAAATGCAAATACATCCAACACTTCATCTCGGAATGTACGGTTGAAGCGTTCGATATAGCCGTTCTGATGCGGCTTACCTTTTTGAATGAATACCAGTTCAATACCATGTTGCTCACACCAATCTTCCATGGCTTGTGCAATAAACTCTGGGCCGTTATCCACCCGAAGCTGCATTGGCTTACCCCGCCATTCCAACAATCGATTTAATTCACGGATTACCCGTAAGCTAGTCAGACTTGTATCGATGCTAATGGTGAGAACTTCCCGGTTGAAGTCATCAATCACATTAAAGCATCGAAAGGATTTACCCTGAAAAAGACCATCATGAACAAAGTCCATCGACCAAGTAACATTATGATGAAGCGGCTGACTTAAAGGCTGTTGAATACGCACAGGAAGTCTTCTTTTGTATTTTCTGCGAAGATTAAGTTTCATCTCGGTATAGATGCGGTAAATGCGTTTATGATTATCCAAGTACTGCAGAGCACGTAAACGATGATACATCATCCAGAAGCCCCAGCGTGTGTGCATATCGGCCAGTTGCCGAAGCTGTTCGCGTATGGGTTCATCATTTTTAGGCTTGGGTTTATAGCGGACTACTGACGGATGTGTTCCGGTCAGCTTACAGGCCTGGCGAAGGCTGATGCCATGATGCTGTTGAGCATATGCTATCAGTTCCCGCTTCTCGACAGGCCCTAAAGCTTTTTTTCAACGATATCCTTCAAAACAGTAATGTGAAGCGTCTGCTCAGCTACAATCTTTTTGTATTGAGCTAATTCAGCTTCCAGTTCTTTAACCCGTTTAAGCTGGTTAACATCCATCCCGGAATACTTACTCTTCCACTGATAAAAGGTGGCTTGGCTGATACCGTGTTCGCGGCAAATGTCAATCATCTTTTTGCCGTGCTCTTGCTCTTTGAGAATGCCAATGATTTGGCTTTCGGTGAATTTTGTCTTTTTCATTTTCCCTTAAGTTTAACGATTATTCTCTAGTTTTAATCGTGACAACTTTTGGGGAAGCTTTCACAATGAAAAGTATCGGTATCAAAATGATCCAGTTATTGTAGAGCTATAATTGAATGCTCTAATTTACTTTATGCCCGGCTCCTTTGGCGCCCTTTTAGGAATTTTGTATTCAATCCCTATCCGCATACTCAGCATCAAGCATTATGATCAAAAATCTTGCGAAAGGGCTGATGGTACTTGTTAACCTATTCCAATAATCTTCTGAACACTAAGCTCTGCAGCATGAGGCCACAAACTCATATCAATAATCCTCAACACCACATAACCAGGTAACTTCTCCTGCACTGCAATATGATAATAAAGCTCTATTGTGTCTATATCATTACTCTCATCCAATAGTTTCCTCTCATTCTCATTCTCGGGATGCAGTTTAACAAAAACTATATCTGGATTCTGAGGTCTTGATGTACTAAAATGTAAAAACGTTTTCATAATAAAATTACTCCAAGCAAGCAACGATTGGTTTGGACTATTGGTTTCAAATTATCAAACGAGGCCAATAAGAGTGTATTTTTAGAAACTCACTAAAAGAGTCAACATAACTTAATCTCATCTTATTAAGTGACTGGCGTTTGGTTTCTTCCTGAGAAAAGCCATATCACTTGTTTGAAAACCAACCTTCACACTCCAAGGGCTTCTATACAAGGCACTGTTCGTGGTATGCAGAAAATTATATCCAACAATAACTGTCATGTCTACTTTCTGATGCACTAAAAATTTACGTCCGACACCAAGAATCAAAATTTTCTCATTAGTTCTACCATTTAATACCTCAGAGTTGACTCTTTTAACTGCATTTACAGAATACTCCACATTAGCAAAAAAGTTATGGATCACTGCGTACCTGGCAAATACTCCATACCCCAAAACATCAGGGGATATTGAAGGTAAAGAGTCACTGAAAGTTTGGCGATAGGTTCCTCCCACACCCATTACAAAATTTGAATTAAACTTGTACCCTAACAATGGCGAGAAGTCGATAGCGAGCGGCTCAAGGCTTAAAACCTGAAAATTAGTTCCTACTAATAACCGCTCTCGGAATGGTCGTCCTTTCAAAGATGTTCTCTTTACGGCACTAGTAAGGTCATTGGAGTTAGGAACAATGGCATATTTCTTCATTAAAACATCCATCCGGTTTTTTGCAGCCTGCAATAATTCCCGATTTTCACTCAAATATTCAGCCGCTAAATCTTCCGCTTTTCTTTTCAATTGATCCCTTACATAGGCTGAGTCTGCTAACTGGTCAACTTTTGCTTTATACTCATTATCCCAGGGATCATAATTTTTGTATTGATGAAGTTGTCCCTCAAGTTCACTGGCTTTTGAAAGTTGGTCGAACTCACTTTGAGCCTTCTGGTGTAAGTTGATCACTCACATCTTTAAGCAAGGAATCATTTTTAACTGCTGTTAAATACTTATCCTGAATAGCATTGACTCTTTGAACATACTCTGAGTTGTCAGCTTCGCTTTTTATACGGGAGATCGTCAGGTTGCGAATAGAATCTAATTGCGTTGAGTCATACCTTTCCAGGCACTCTGACAGCATCAATGTATCAGGTTTTAACTGAAGTGTGTCGTAGTTTGGTAAGTGGCTGGGATTTTAGTACAGGTTAAAATTAGAGTTTTTAACTTTAACT